>ENA-OUNI01000110-OUNI01000110.1-human-gut-metagenome-genome-assembly--contig:-NODE-110-length-33106-cov-4.533673_pt1 | contig 33106 bp, 40 predicted proteins | sample MGYA00242499_ERZ504580 | MGnify/ENA primary metagenome ERZ504580 (study PRJEB26092, sample SAMD00036315) | human gut metagenome | host: Homo sapiens | study: EMG produced TPA metagenomics assembly of... | reverse complement strand
GCATGTGCTAGTGCAATTGATCCCAGAAACTCCCTGCTTCACGTGCCTCACAAGTCAAACGGTCGGTAAGAATTGTCACATCATACCCCAGCGTAGTGCAAACGTCTTTAGCGTATTCACAAAGCTTAGAAACAGAGCCAATGATTGTGTTTGTAACATTTTGGTACTTCAGACGGGGTTTCAAGTTGAAGCGTCTTTTGTGCCAATGGTGAAAGAGCGAGGTGGTACTTCTCAACAATAGCAATGGCATCTGCGCGTGTAGAGGAATCCCCGCAGGTTGGACCTGAGGCAATCATGTCGATTTGATCACCAATCACATCTGATAAGATGATGGAATTAACGTGAGCAGGCTTACACATGACAGCAAATCGACCACCTTTTACCTGAGAAAGATGCTTGCGAATGGTATTGATTTCGGTGATGGATGCACCACAGGCTAATAGTTGCGCTGTGATTTCCTGCAGTTCTTCCAAAGGAATAAACGGTTTTTCAAAAAGAGAGGATCCTCCACCAGACAGAAGAAAAAGGACGGTGTCTCGCTCTTCCAATCCTGTTACCATCCGAAGGATAGCCTGCGTTCCTCGAAGTGAGTTCTCGTCAGGGACAGGATGACCGGCCTCATAGCAAACGACATCTTTAATAGACCCCTGTACATGACCGTATTTCGTAAGCACAATGCCTGCACACACCTTTTTGTCAAGGCACTGAACGGCACTATTCGCCATTTCCCATGCCGCTTTGCCAACAGCAACAAGGTAAAGCCTGCCCTCGGAGAATTTGCAATTTTGAAGTGCTGTGGTCACTGCAGGGCCGGGCATAACTCGTTGAATGGATTCGCGCATGATGCACTCAGCTTTATCGCGCATAGTCATTGCAGTCACCTGTTTACAACATGGATTGGCGCACTGGAGATAAAGTGCTGAATATTATCAGCTGTCATATCCATAATGCGCTGACGGCATTCCTTTGGTGCCCAGGAAATGTGCGGCGTGATTATGCAGTTTGGGGCAGCAAGCAACGGACTATCCGATTGAATCGGCTCAGTAGAGACAACGTCCAATCCTGCAGCGTAAATTTTCCCGCTGTGCAAGGCGGATGCCAAATCCGCCTCCACAATAAGACCGCCGCGTGCGTTGTTAAGAACAATAACGCCATCCTTCATCTTTGCAATGTTTTCTGCGCAAATGATTCCCTTCGTTTCGGGAAACAGAGGACAATGCAAGGAAATCACATCAGAACGCCGAAGAAGCTCATCAAGTTCCACATAATCGGCGATTTCTCTGCCAACATCATTTGGATGGCTGTCATATGCAAGGACGTTCATGCCAAGAGCCTTGGCGATGCGTCCTGTAGTCTGACCAATGCGCCCAAAACCAATAATGCCGATTGTCTTTTGCGCAAGCTCGATAAGCGGCGAGTCCCAAAAGCACCAATCAGGATTCGTTCCCCAACGTCCCTGATGGACTGCATCGTTGTGCGCACCAATATGGTGGCAAATTTCAAGCAGCATGGCAATAGCAAACTGACCAACAGCCATTGTACCATAGGTAGGAATGTTGGATACCGGAATACCTGCTTTCGCAGCTGCATGAGTATCAACAACATTGTATCCGGTTGCCAGAACGCTGATGAATTTAATGGAAGGACAAGAAGCAATCACATAGCACTGATGGGCGTTTGTTGGTAATAACAATATCGGCATTACCAATCCGTTTGCAGATAATGGCATCATCTGCCGGGGTTCGGTCATAAACCGTAAGGGTGCCAAAGGATTTAACCGCATCCCAAGACAGATCACCAGGATTTTCTGTATATCCATCCAAAACTACAATTTCCATGGTATCCTCCTTCTTTTTTAAGTAATAAACGAGCCTTACCGGATGCGTACACCATCGGCAACCAGCTGGTTCTGCAAAGTGTGGATGTCGAGATCTCGCAGAACGACATCATCTTTTATCGACAACGCAGAGGCAGTGCCGGCAGCCTGACCTGTGGTAGCACAACAAACCATCATGCGGACAGTCTGAATAGCATCATCATCACACGATGCGCAACGTCCGGCAACGCTAAGATTTTCGATACCATTGGGGAGAATCATACGGTAAGGCAGCTGGAAGTGAGCATCATCTTTTGATACAACTTCTCCGTCGATAAATGTGGTGTATACACCTATTGAATCGTCAAACTCGGAATGCCCCAGCACATCCCTGCGGCAGATGCTGTAACCACCCTGGATACGGCGCGTTTCACGAATGCCAATCTGACCAGCAATCGAACGCAACGAGCAATTGGCAAAACCCATTTCTTTTGCATAATTACGCAGTACGTCGACAGCCCACATAACCTGCTGACGTCCCTGAATCTCTGCGTGCGTCAGGTCCCAAACATTGGTTCCATCAATCCCGTTTTCAAGCGTAAGATTCAGACTGGTAAATTCACCCGTGGGGGTAAGCTCTTTCCATGCACCGCCATCACGCTCTACCGGCCATTTCCCGTCAGCCTTTGCACGCCGAAACGGAAGTTTCAAACCATGTGTATCAGGATTCGTCATCTCCGGGTGGCTTTCGATATAATCACGGAAGGTTTTGGTGTCAACGCCTGACACACCAAAAACCATAGTGACAGGAAGCACCTTGCCGTTGTTATTTTCGCCTTTCTCATAAGCAGCTCCAGCAAGAGCCGCAACGTCTCCGTCACCTGTGGCATCAACAATGCGGTCTGCCAAAATGGCACCGCGTCCAGACTTGTTCTCTACGATAACACCCTTGACGGTTTTGCCCTCCATAATTACATCAACACAAGGGTGTGCAGCAGAGGTGTGATACCTTCTTCCTGAATCCAGCAATCGAGCATATATTTGTATTTTTCCGGATTCAAAAAGTGCCCACAACCGCGGTCATCATCCTGTACGCCACCTATCTTAATCATGCGGTCTTCAATTTCTTTAGAAATGCCCTGTGCAGTATATGTGTTTTTATTAAAGTACCAAGTGTACGATTCGACCTGACCTACAGAAAGTGCGCCGCCAAAACAGCCATACCGTTCAACAAGCATGGTTTTTGCCCCGCAGCGAGCGCTGGCAACAGCTGCAGAAATACCCGCAGGACCACTTCCTACGACTAAGACCTGCGTCTCTGCAATAACAGGAACTTCTTTGCTTGGGCATGTGATAGTTTTCATTTGATATCTCCTTCAATTGAATTTGTATGCGTTGACAAAAAAGTAGTTGTCGTGTCCGGGAACAACAATATCGGTATGTTTGAAAATCCATTGGATCGTTTTTGTTGAGGCAGCTTGACTTTCGCTTTTGAAATAGCCCTTCTGATGTTCAAAAAACTCACGCGTCATTACGGAATCACCTGCGACAAGGACTTTTCCTTCCGGGCCGTCAAAAAGCAGCCCTGTAGAACCCATTGTATGACCGGGCAAGGGAACGACTTGAATATTGGGCGTCAACTTTTCTCTCAAGCTTCCAACTTGTTGCCGTCTAACTTCCTTGCATCCAGCATTTTCCCCAGAATGTCTCGTTCCTCCATCCCGGTACACCAGCGTGCGGCAGGGAAATAGTGAATCCCATCGAAGTGGTCTGAATGAGCATGTGTAATGTATACAACATCGATATCTTTTGGCTTTAATCCGGCATGTGCATCCAGACAGCGCAGCATCTCCTCGTTAGAATAAGGCGGATCAACCAGTACGACTTGTTCCGTGTCAAACAGAACGACTCCGTTGCAAATACCGGGGCGGCGAACAACATCATCCGGCTCACCCCAAAACTGATTTCTGCTTACTTGACCGAGGTTAATCATTTTCCACGTAACCATGATCAGTCTACTTTCCTCTTGTGAAGCTCAGCAAGGTCAATACGGTGGGCGGTATCTAGGCACACAGCAACATTTTCTTCCACTTGTGCAACAGATCGCATACCTAACAAGGCCGTATCTACAGCGGATTGGACAAAACGTACTGGATCAATGCTTTTGAGTAGTCAAAAGTATTATCCGGCTGGATCATCCGCATCCATTTTTGGAAAATACCGGAAGTCAAAGAGCGCATTGTGACAATGCCCATCCCCTTTTCTTCACAGTAATACATACTGCCCGATTGGAAAAACGGATCATACGGATGCTGAAACAGAACATTGTACTGTACCTGAACGACATCAAAGATTCCGGTATCGATCAGGCGATAGAACTCAGCATTCTGACATTCTCCCGTAAAACCAAGATATTGTACAAGACCTTCCTGTTTGGCACGGCACATTTGTTCTACCATGCCGCCGGGCTGTAAAAGTGTGTCTGTCAGCTCTTTTGTGTAGTAGTCGCCATGTAACTGCAAAAGATCAATATGTTCCCGGCGCAGTCTTGTCAGGCTGCCTTCAAGCGATTTGAAAACATCTGGTTCTTCATTGTAACGTACTTTTGTTGCCATAAAGAGATTCTCTCCGGGGATGCCATCAAGAGCCTCCCCGATGATCTGCTCGCTCAAGCCATTACCATAGCCGGGGGCGGTATCAAAGTAGTTAATACCCAATTCGTAGGCACGTCTGGCTGCGCGAACCCCCTCGCCGTAATCATCTGTTTTGCCGGGGTCATATGTCTCAACATAATTTTTTACGCCTGCAGGACAGCCTCCGAATCCAATTCTGCTGACTTACGGTTGGTTCTTCCGAGAGTTGTATAAAGCATAAAGAATATCTCCTTCCGGGATTTCCTTATTGATGATGGCTGATAACATGTTATAATTCTTGTAGTGGATTTTGCGCGATTATGCTCGTTGTGACGATATATTTTTAACTCTATAAAGTTTTACCGGGTTGCATCTTCGGGAGGGCAGCATGAACTTCTTACAATTAGAATATTTCCTGACAATATTGAAATTCAACAGCATCAGCAAGGCCGCATCAGAACTTATATTACGCAACCAGCATTGAGCCAGCAGCTGATTCACCTTGAAAAAGAGCTTGACACAAAGTTGTTTTACCGAAAAGGCAATTCGCTGATCCTTACAGAAGCCGGGGAGCGATTTCGCGACAGCGCACAAAACATGCTGTATGAATATCGCACTATGCAAACAATGATGGCAGAGCTTAAGGATAATGGGAGCTTTTCCGGAACCGGACACTTATCCCTCGCGGTCACAAAAACCAAGTCGTTTATTACATTGACCTACCTGTTAGGTGGATTCAAACAGAAGTATCCGAACATTGAGGTTTCCGTTACAGAAGTTGAGTCCGGCGGAGTAGAAGAACTGCTGGAAAACGGTTCGGTCGATCTTGGTTTTTGCTATAGCGAATCCAATTCGGCAATTACACATACGAACATTTACCAGGAACAAATTTTGCTGGCCGTTCCATCACAGATTCACATACCTTACCAACGCGAGCCTAATGGTCATTCGTTCCCCATGCTGAAATTTGAGGATATTTGTTCGCTTCCCTTTATAGTTGGTAAAACCGGCTACCTGCGAAAGTATACGCAAAACCTGTTTGAGAAACATAACTGCCAACCGAATATTGTACTGGAAACCTCTAATCCCGGTCTTGCCCATTTTCTTGTAGCTGCCAATGTTGGCTGTGCGTTTGTGGGGTATATCTCTGCCTGTGTTTCACCCATGTATATTGAGAATCCCCTTTATTGCCAACTGGAAACACCTGATTTTCAGCAGGTTTGTATTGGATACAATAAGCAGCGTCATCTCACACGACCCATGAAATGTTTTATGGATTACGCAAAGCAGGCAATGGAAAGACCTCCCTTTAACATTTCTGAGACTATCCTTTAACACCGCCTTCGATCATACCGGAAACGATCCGTTTCTGCAAAAGCAAAACAACAATGATCAGAGGAACAGATGCGATAATAGCTGCAGCAGAAATAATGTGCCATGGCGTATAAGTCTCTGTTTCAAACATAGTCAGTGCAATCGTAACCGTTCTTGCCGATTTGGATTGGTTCAGCACAGATGGGAAAATGAAGTTATTCCATACAGCAAGAAATGTCATGATGCTAACAGTAAATACACCGGGCATTACCAGTGGCACTACTACCCTAACAAAACCACCCACCATGGAAGCGCCATCAAGCATGGCGCTTTCTTCTATTTCAATGGGAATAGACTGAAAAAAGCTCGTCAACAACCACACCGCAGTAGGGAGTTCAATTGCAGCCAGTACAACGGCCACACCTATCCTAGTGTTAAGCAGCCCGATATTGCTCATTGTCTGATAGATGGGATTCAGAAGTGTAACAGGGGGCAGCAGGGAGACTGTCAGCACAAGGATCAATACCAGTTTTTGCCTTTGATAGGAATTCTCGCCAACGAATAGCTTGCCATAGCCGAGGCAACAACAACCAGTACGGTGCCTAAAAGAGCAATAACGATGCTGTTATACAGATACAGTCCAAAGGCTGTGCCTTAAAAACTGCAATGTAGTTATCCAGGGAGATGTGTTCCGGAAAAATCGAATTGGGACTGAAAACAGTTCTTTCATGGTTTTGAACGAACCAAGAAGTAACCACAAGAACGGAAATGTAATCACCGAAATAAGGATTACGGAAAATAGGATTGCGCCAATATTTCGCTTCATGATTACACCTCCAACTTAGACTTCATCCCATCGTAAAACAGGAATGCGATGCCCAACGAAACTACAAAAGTAAGCATGGCAAGCGCAGCGCCATAGCCATAGTTGCCAAAAGAAAAATACTGTTGCATTGTATACATGGTCAGGCTGGTAGTTGATAAGCCGGGGCCACCATTTGTCAGCACTTTAATAAGATCATAGATTCGGAAACTAGAAATTGTGCGGAACATAATGGATACCAGAAGAACCGGCTTAATGCAGGGGATCGTGATTCGGAAAAACTTTGTAACGCTGCCTGCCCCATCAATTGAGGCGGCTTCATAGTATTCAGGGGGTACGGTTTTCAGACCGGCCAAAAGCAGCAAGCCCATATAGGGGGCAGTTTTCCACACATCAGAAATAACAACTGCCCAAAAGGCACAGGATGAATTTGTCAACCATGCAACAGGTGCCATGCCGATTTGTTGAAGCAACTGGTTAATAATGCCGTAAGATTCAGCGAACATATAGGACCACATCAATCCCGATACAATAGTAGGAATACACCATGGCACAAGAATACAGCCGCGGACAATGCCCTCACCACGCATTCCAACATTCATAATCAGAGCACAGCCCATGTCGATGACAGTTTCCAAAATAACCGAAACCACCGTAAAAAGCAGGGTGAATTTTAATGTCACCCATGTATTCGGATCTTGAATCAGTTGTTTATAGTTGGCAAGCCCGACCCATTTTCCGCCCGTGGCAATATTTTGAACACGAATCGAATAAAAGCTTGTTTTCAATGTGTTGAATACCGGATATGCGACAACTACCATGAATAAGATCAGCGCTGGCAGGAGAAATACATATCCCATAGCGACTCTCTTTTTATTGTTCATACCAAGAACCCTTATCAATAGATAGTTTTAAAAATTGCAATATGTGCAACGAAGTCATCTTCGCTGCACATATTGCTTTTATCCTTAACGGTTGTAGATTTCTTCTTCCTTTGCCTGAATCGTTGCAACGGCATTATCGATGCTTTGCTCTCCCATCAGTACGCTGGTGACACCTTCCTGCAGTGCAGCAGAAACTTCCTCGTAATAGGCAGAACCGGGACGGTTACGGCAGTTCTTTGCAAAATCATATAGTTTTGCCATATCGGAATCGGCAGCAAGCAAATCCTTGTTCTCGTACAGAGCTGGGCGCGCAGGCATTTTGCCACTCATCGTTGCACCAATCAGCATTGCATCATCGCTTGTCCAGTACTTAACCAAGAGCTTGGCTTCTTCCTTATGAGAGGAATAAGCAGAAACACCAATGTTCCAACCGCCATTGCAGTTGTACTGCTCATTTCCGTCTGTACCTGCGGGAAGCTGTGCCACTTTACATTACCGGCAACAGAGGACTGCTCAGGATCGTTGGCAGCGGCAAGTGCAGCAGACCAGTCGCGAATATAGAGTACCTGACCGGCAAAGAAAGCCGCCTTCACGTCCTTAGACATCATGCCGAGGATACCGTCGATTGCAACGCCTTCGTCCAGAATCTTTTTCATCGAACTGATGCCGCTTTTTACAGCTTCGGTGTCAAAGGTCGGGTTGCCGTTTTCGTCCAGAACGTTTCCGTCATATCCCCAGATATGCTCCATCGTACAGCAGGTTAAAGCTTCCGCTTTTTGCCATGCAGCCGCATAACCGTAGACGCCAGGTTCCCCTGCCATTACAACCTTGCTCTGTTCGATCAATTCATCCCATGTTTGGCGGTTCAAACCCGTATTTTTCAAGCAGGTCAGCTCTGTAAAGCAGAGCGCCAGTATTTAAAAATGTAGGGAGACATACCAGTTTTCCATCTACATAGCATCCCTGCAGTGCGCCCTCACTGAATTCGGTTAGTTCATCACTGGTATACACATCATCCAGTGGCTCGAGCCAGCCGGCAGACGCGAACATTTCCGGCCATGTGCAGTCGATCAAAAAAGCATCCATACTGTCATCTTTTGCCTGCAGAACAGTACTTAACGTTCGCACGCGGTCTGAAGCGCCGGCAGGCATCTCAACCAGGTCGACCGTAATCCAAGGGTACAGATTCTGGAAAGCCTCGATTTTTGCCTCGTTCGCGCCGTTCGTTGCAGAGTCTGCGTAAAGCGTAATGGTAACCGGTTCATGCTGGCTTTCAGAAGAACTGCTGACGCTTTCGTTCGCAGAGGTGCCGACGCTGCTAACAGATTCAGAAGCACAACCTGTAAACAACAAGGAACCCGTAAGACCGATTGCCAGTACACGTGATACGAAATGTTTCATTTTTTCCTCCTTTTTAGATGTAAAATTTGTGTATTTCGTACATTCGTACATTGGATTGTTTCTATTATATAAGCAAAATAATGAAAAATCAAAGTCCCAAATCATATTCGTCAATAAGGATTTGCTTATAGCCTTTGCGAATCTATAAGTCGATATATGACGTCTGTTACGCTACATTCTTCTGTCAGGTAGGTCTGGCATGGTTGCTACCCTCACCCTTGAGGAAAACCAGAAAAGCCATTAGCGTAGACACTGAGCCATATAGAAAACACACCCCACTTCCCAGCACAAGCATACTCGTATACTTGTCTGACAAATGGGGTGCCGTTCTGCTTTTTTATTGAGTCTTTTTGATACGCGAAAGCCTTGCGTTGATGAGCGTATAGGCTTCATCCGGCAGGTATTTGTTGATGTGGTTCCAGATGCTGCTGAAGCTTAGTGCACCACCTTGTATCATGCGGTCAGCAAGATCAGCGTGGTCAAGCTGCAGCGGCTTCACCGCAAGTTCCTGAATAATTTGGTAGCCTTCGGGATAGCGGTAAACTTCCTCCAACGGGTCATCTATCGAGAGGTATCCCTCGCGAATCTGCACATCGGTGGGTGGAATCAGGTGGCTGAACCATTGCGCCACATTTTCAGAGTAGCACTTGGTTTCTTTCAGGGTATATTCCTCCGGCTCGGCAGCAACACACTCCCATATCAGGCTGTGGCGGCAGTCGGTGTTGGTCACAGCCATCAGCTCGTTGACGGGGCGATCCAGCACAACGTTGGGGAACAGGAACACCGGCCCACCCTGCACGGTACCCAGCTTGCGTCCGTTCAACAGCAGGGTGACCTGCGCGGCGTTGCTGTACACCTTAACGGTCATGGGGGCGGCGGTGTGCTTGAGGTAGCGCTCGCCGCAGATATAGACGAACGGTTCCTTGCTCCAGCAGGCTTTGTAGAAATAGAACGCCTGCTTTTTCTGTTTGCGGTCAAAGGTCACAAGACCCTTGTTGTTGCGTCCCTGAACACCGCCCTCGTTGCGGACGTCCACAGCAAAGTCAAACATATTCCACAGCCACGTCGCCCAGATATAGGGGCGCTCCTGCAGGGCGTGGTAGGCTTTTTCGTGGACGATAGCCTGATATTCTTCGGTGTAGTCCTTAACTTTGGGGGCGGGGCTGTGCCAACGCAGCACAGCTTCTGCGCCGTATTCGCTGATGGCCATCGGGATATCGGGAATCTGTCCGTGGCGTTCGTCACAGAACGCGCCATGATCCTCGACCGTGCCTCATACCAGCTTGTACTCGTTGTAGGCGGTCACATCGGTCAGGCGGAACAGCCGACTGGATGTAGGGGTCATACCGACGTTGGCAATGCCGGTCAGGCGGCTGGGGTCAAGCTGCTTGCACAGCTCGTGAAGGCGATGGACAATGTGGAACATAGCCTCGCTCTCGCCGCCGATGCCGATTTCATTGGCAACGCCCCAGAAGCAGATGGACGGGTGGTTGTAGTTTTGCAGAATCAGCTCCCGCATCTGGCTGAGCAGGTTTTCGTCGGCTGCAGGGTCGGGAATGTACAGGCTAATAAAGGGAATCTCTGCCCATATAACCATTCCCTCGCGGTCGCAAAGCGCGTAGAAGAACGGGTCGTGCTGGTAGTGCGCCAGACGGATCGTGTTGGCACCGATTTCACGAATCATTGCCATATCTTCCAGATGCTCCTTTTGGGTAATGCCCCAGCCCATATTCTCACGGTCCTGGTGACGGCAGACGCCGTGCAGCGGGTACGACCTCCCGTTGAGGAAAAATCCCTTGTCGGCGGTGACGGCATAGCGGCGGAAGCGAAGGAATCGGTCAGCACGTCAATGGGGATGCCATCCTTGTACAAAGTGGCGGTAGCGTGTATAGGCAGGGGTTTTGCGTGCCGTCCCACAGCTGCACGTCGGGCACGGTAAGACAAAGCGTCGTTTTTTGCCCGGTGACAAGGGTTTCTTCCTGCGCCACTACGGTACCGTCTGGAGCCTTCACGGTCAATGTCAGACGGTCGCCGCCGTCACACAGAACCGATGCCTGCACGGTGCCGGTCTCGACGTCGGGGGTCAGCAGCAGACTATCGGCACCGTATTCGGTAACATTGAAATGCGCTTTGTCCGCAAAGATCAGCAGTTCCACCTGCCGATACAGACCGCCGAAGAAGGTAAAGTCTGCCTGCGCCGGGTAGACAGGCAAATCGGCGTGGTTGTCTACCTTCACAGTCAGCTCGTTTTCGCCGCTGTGCAGGTAAGGGGTCAAATCCATGGTGAAGGCGGAGAAACCGCCGCGATGTTCGCCCACGAACTGCCCGTTACAGAACACCGATGCCATTTTGCTGGCAGCGCCGAAACGGATAAATACCTGGGCAGCGTCGGGCGCAGTAAAGGTTTTTTGGTACCAACCGATACCCTGATAGTAGTTATCGCCGCCGTCCTGCCCGTCCAGGGCGTTCCAGGTATGGGGCAAGTCGACAGTCTGCCACGACGTTTCGCCGTCCTTGCGGAACTGCCAGCCTTGATTGAACGGTAGAATTTTTCGCATTATAACACACTCTTTTCTTTGTGGGTGTATTGGTTATCGGGGTTGAAAGAACAGCCGTTCCGCGTTGCCGAAGCAGATCTTTTGGTAGGCGTCAAAGGGCAGCAGCTCCTTGGCAGCACAAAAATCCAGCCACGCCGACAGGGCAAAGTGACAGGGCGCATCCTCGCGGAACATCCAGTCGGTGCCGAACATCAGGCGGTCCTGAAATTCCTTAACAAAAGCCAGCCCGTAGGCGGGGTCACGCAGCAGGGCGGTCTGCCCGCTGTTGGCGGACAAATCGCAGTACAGGTTGGGATACTGCCGCATAAGCTCCGGAACGCGCCCCTCGACAAAGGGGCCAAAGGGGCAGGAATTGCGCGTTTCGGGGTCGGTAACGTCGGTTTTCGCCATCTCGAACCAGAACGGCTGGGAGTGTCCGATAAAAATCAGCTTGGGGAATTTTTTCAGTGCCCGTTCCAAGCCGGGCAGCCGGGGGTCGTCCACAATGCCGTAATAAGGGTCGGCATCGGCGGGTGCCATGTGGAACAAAAAGGGCATCTGCACCTGCTCCAACACGGCAAACAGGTGATCCATCTTGGGGTCATCAAAACGGATGCGGGTGCCGAACTCGCCCAAACCGACAGCGCCCATCTGCTTATAGCGCTTGACTTTTTCGTGGGTCAAGTCAGTTCCGTCGGGGCAAAGGTTACACATCCAGGTAAAGTGTTCGGGGTAGCGCCGGCTCAGCGCGTAGGCGTCCTCCGCAAAAAAGGTAGGGCCGCCCATGCTCATGTTTTCCGGCACGGGCAGCAGCACGCAGCGGGAAAAGCCCATGTATTTGTTGGCGGTCAGCCGTTGGGAAATCAGACTTTCGTTATCCAGCATGTGGGTGTGGATGTCGATTTTTTGGCAAAACTGCATCATAACGCCTATCCTTCTATGGAATTACAAGTCCAGGAAGCAGGCAATGCTGTGGTCTGCGCCAACGCTGCGCATAGGGGGCGTTTCGGTACGGCAGCGTTCGGTGGCATAGCGACAGCGGTTGCTGAAGGGGCAGCCCGCGGGACGGTTCATGACGCTGGGCACCTCGCCCAGCATCTCTATGCGCTCACGATCCTTGTCCACCTTGGGGTCAGCGATGGGAACGGCAGAGAGCAGCGCACGGGTATAGGGGTGCAGCGGGTGGCTGTACAGCTCCTCGCAGGGGGCAATCTCCATAATTTTGCCGAGGTACATGACGATGATACGGTCGCTGATATGCTTGACCACCGACAAGTCATGGGCAATGAACAGGTAGGTAATGCCCAACTCCGCCTGCAAGTCCTCCAACAGGTTGATGACCTGCGCCTGAATCGAAACGTCCAGTGCCGAGACAGGCTCGTCGCAGAGGATGACGTCCGGGCGTGAGGCAATGGCACGGGCAATGCCAAGACGCTGGCGCTGACCGCCGGAGAATTCACGCGGGACACGGTGTTTGAACGAGGGGTCCAGACCTACCATGGTCAGCAGCTCGTCCACGCGGGCGTTGTACTCCTCGCGGGAGTTACACAGCTTGCCGACTTTCAGCGGTTCGCCCACAATAGAACCGGCGTTTTGGCGCGGATCCAGCGAAGCAAAGGGATCCTGGAATATCATGGCGATTTTGGCGTGTACGCGGCGCAGCTCGGCAGCGTTGGCGCGGCAAAGATCCTTGCCATCGTACAGGATCTGCCCGCCCGTAGGCTTATAGGCTCGCATAATGCAGCGTGCCAGTGTTGATTTTCCGCAACCGGATTCACCCACGATGCCCAGCGTTTCGCCGCGGTATACCGGGAAGGAAACATCATCCAGTGCCTTTACATCTGCCACCTTGCGCTTCATTAGCCCCTTGTACACGGGGAAGTACATCTTCAAACCCTCGACCTGCAGAATCGGCTCGGTGCTAACTGTCTTTTTGGCAACCGCCTTACCGCTTCGCACAAGGTGCTTCTGCTTTTCGTCCAGCTCGGCGCTGCTCAGCAGGCAGCGCACCTTATGCCCCGGCTCGTACTCGGTAAGCGGCGCGGCACAACGGGTGCAGCGATCCTCGCGGTAACGGCAGCGGTCATAGAACTGGCAGTAAGGTTTGCGATTGACCGGGCTGGGGGGATTGCCCTCAATGGGGGTCAGACGGCGGTCCTTACTGTCGTCCAAACGCGGGATAGCGTCCAGCAGACCGCGGGTATAGGGATGGATGGGGTTTTCAAACAGGGTAAACTTGTCGCCGGATTCCACAATATTGCCGCCGTACATAACATAGATGCGGTCGGCATAGCGGGCCACCAACCCCAGATTGTGGGTGACGATGATGATGGAGAAACCCTTGTCGCGGGCAAGCTCCTGCAGCAGATCCAAAATCTGTGCCTGCGTGGTGACATCCAGCGCGGTGGTAGCTTCGTCGGCAATCAGCACTTCCGGCTCGGCGGCAATGGCCATGGCAATCATGATGCGCTGACGCATACCGCCCGAAAAATGCTGCGGATACTGGTTATAGCGGCTTTCGGGATCAGAAATGCCGACCTTGCGCATAATCTCCAGAGTGCGCTGCTTGGCGGCGTCCTTGTCCAGTTTCAGGTGGAGCATGATGGCTTCCTGAATCTGGTAGCCGATGGTCAGCACCGGGTTCAACGAGGTCATAGGCTCCTGGAAGATCATACCGATTTTGCCGCCGCGGATGCTGCGCATCTCGCTGCTTTTGAAGCCATATTCCAGAATATTGCCCGTAGTGCCCTTGAGGTAGACCTCGCCGGATTCAATCTTGCCCGGAGGCATGATGAGCTGTAGGATACTCATGGAAGTCACTGACTTGCCACTGCCGGATTCGCCCACAAGACCGATGATCTCGCCCTGTTTCAGGGTAAGCCCCGAACCGGTCACGGCCTCAGCGCGCTGCCCATCAGAGTAAAAGGTTGTTACAATGTCCTTGGCTTCCAGCACAACGCCCTCCGGCAGCGTGTAGGGATGCAGTGCGGGATTGGTTTGTTTGTTATTATTCATTACTTAGCCCCCCTCAGCGTCGGGTCCAGTGCGTCGCGAATACCGTCACCCAACAGGTTCAGGCTGATGATCAGCAGCGCTATACAGATGCAGGGAGCCCCTGCATACAGCGGATGGGTCAGCAGGAACGGACGGGCCTCGTTGACCATGGTGCCCCACGATGCCGTGGGTACCGTGATGCCGATGCCAAGAAAGCTCAAGCCGCTTTCCATCATGATGGTGATGCCGATGGTCTGGGTCGCCATAATGATGATGGGAGAAATACTGTTGGGCAGAACATGCTTGATGAGGATTTTCAGAGGGTGCTCGCCCAGCAATTTGGCGGAAAGGATATACTCGCTGCTGATGGTGGACAGCGAGGAGGCGCGCATCATGCGGATAAAGCCCGGCATAGTGGAAATACCCATTATGCAGGCCATGGAAGCAACGCTGCGCCCATAGAGTGAAACCAGCGCCGTAGTGATAGCAATCTGCGGGATAGCACAGAAGGCATCGCAAAAGCGCATCAGCAGCGTGTCGATAATGCCGCCGTTGTATGCGGCCAGCATACCCAGGAAGCAGCCCACGATCGATGCCAGCAATACCGAGGTCACGCCGATGATCAGCGAAACCTGTGCGCCGTACACCACGCGGGAAAAGATGTCGCGCCCATACATATCGGTACCGAACCAGTGCGTGGAACTGGGGTCTGCGAGCTTATCCAGCATGGCCATCTCGTTGGGGTCAACGGTAGCGATCAAGGGGCAAACAGCGCCAGAATAACAAAAAACAGCGTGCCGATCAAACCGAATAAGACGATTTTTCGAGCGGTCATTCTGCGCAGAAACAGACGGAGATTCTTTTTCTTCTCCTGCGAAAGAGAACCGGTTTTCATCTTCTTGCTCCTCCCTCTTGCTTACGACAGGCTGATACGGGGGTCCACTGCGACATACAGCAGGTCAGTGATGATATACGCCACCGAGATAACCGCCGCCGTGATCAGGACCAACGCTTGAATGACCGGGATATCCATCGTGTTGACGGCCTTGACCATCAGGTTGCCCATACCGGGAATGTTAAAGACGTTCTCCACAAAGATGGAGCCGCCGATCAGGCTGGCAAGACGCCCGCCGATCATCGTCAGAATGGGGATAAGCCCGTTGTTCATAACATGCTTCCATAGGATGCGTGTTTCTTTTAAGCCTTTGGCGCGCGCCGTGCGCACATAGTCCTGACCCAGAACTTCCAGCACGCTGGAGCGCGTCTGCCTACAGAAGCCGGCAATACCGCACAGGGTCAGCAGGTAAGCGGCATGATCAGCTGCTGGATATGCTTGTGGAAATCCACCCATGGCCAAGTAAAGCCCTGCGGGGGCAGCAGTTTCCATTTCATCGAGATATAATACAGGAACAGGATGGCGGTAACGAACTGCGGTATGGCAATCAGCAGGTTGGAAAAAAGTGTGATAATGGTATCCGCCCATTGCCCGCGCTTGACCGCCGTGACAGTACCCAGCAGGATGCCGATGGGCATTGACAGCAGCAGCGAGAGAACCGCCATATACAGCGTGGTGCCCAGCTTGCCGGAGATGACCTCCCACACGCCCTTATGGTAACAGTAGGAGGTTCCGAAATCTCCCTTGACCACATTGCCCAGCCAGGTCAGATAACGCACGATGATGGCTTATCCAACCCCATACGGACAAAGGCGACCTGATATTCTTCCTGCGTGATGTCGGTGCCGAACTGCGCGTAGACGGGATCACTGGCATCAGCGAAACCAGAAAGAAGGAAAGCAGCGAAACGATCAGCAGCAGGGCAATCGTTTGCATGATACGGTTCAGAAGGTATTTCGCCATTTTGGATGTTGCCTCCTTTGAAAAGGGCGAGCGTCGCTCGGTGTGTTACGGTTGCGGCGGATGCGCCCGCCGAGGGCACCTAACCGGAACGCTGCCGGAAATAACCGGCAGCCGTTCCCGATGCAGTGCTTATAAAGGTTTCAGGGGCATCAGTTCCTGCAGCCGACCATGTTGGGGTTCCAGTAGGAAATGCCCAGACTTGCCATATCGCCCAGAATCAGGCGGTCGCTGACGGCGGCGCGGCCCACGGCGTTGGCGATGGGCAGGAAGTGGAAGTCCTTCTGCACAAACTGTACGCAGAATTTGTAAATCAGCTCATCCTGCTCCTCAATGCTCTTAGCGGAACGGATGTTGTCGTACAGGGCGTACTCCTCATCGGTCCAATCGGTGCAGCCGGCCATGTAGCCGTAGGGACCGTAGAACTTATCCAGACGGTCCAGGATGGGGTCAGCAAAATACATGGCGCCGACCATCAGACCTCCGGCAGTGTTTTCGCCGGTCCAGAATTTTTGCATTTCATTCATGTCGGGCATTTCGACTTCGGCCTCAATGCCCAGCTTTTTCAATTCTGCCTGAATGACGGTTGCCTGCGTCTGAGTGGTGGCGTCGGCAACAATGCGGGTCTTAAAGCCGTCGGGGTAGCCGGCTTCCGCCAACATCTTCTTGGCAAGCTCGTAGTCCAGAGAGGTAAATTCCAGACCCTCGTCGTAGTAGGTGGCTTCCTTGTAGCCGATGGCGTCGGTGTGATAGCCGGCCTCGCCAACAATGGCGGCGGCAGCGCCTACCAGGTCAATGCCGTGGCTGAACACAGCCTCGCGCACCTTGACGTTGGACCAGGGATCATCGGGCACGTTGGTGATAGGAATCACAAAGGAAACATTGCCGGCGTTGGCAAACTGGGGCACCAGCTCCCAGCCGTTGGCCTCAAACAGTTCCATCGTTTCGGGAGCGTCCATGACCATGTAATCCACATCGCCGTTCAGCACAGAGGCTGCCATAGAGGTAGCGTCGCTGGTGTACAGGAAGGTGACCGTATCGGGACCCCAATCATGTTCCTGCCAGTAGTCCTCGTTGCGGGTAAAGCTGAGAGAGTAATCCTCAACGTAGGTATCCATGACGTAGGGACCGTGCCGTTGAAGGAAGTCATCATCGCGTCAAGACCGATGGTGTCAAAGGTGTGTTTGCAGAAAATCTGCATCGGCAGCAGCCAGGTCTTGTAGTTTACGTTGAATTCGGGGTACTGCACCTCAACGGTGTAGTCGCCGGTCTGGCGAACCTCGGTGGGGTTGCCAATCTGTGCGCCGCGACCGTAGTCGATCCAGGATTGGATGGTCCAGGCGACGTCTTCTGCCGTCAGAGGCGTGCCGTCGTGGAATTTGATGCCCTGCTTAACCTGAATGGTGACCAGGAAGTTTTCTTCGTCTACGTCAAAGGATTCTGCCAGAACAAGATCGTAGTCATCGGCGGTGCCCTGAATCTTTTTGCCCAGAGGCTCCATGCAGAAGCTGCCCCATGCAATGCGTTGCCGGCCTGATAGGGGGTAAAGAAGTTGTTAAAGACGGAATCGGTGGCAAGTACACGTCGCCGCCCTTGTACTGCTTATACTCGTCGACGGGTGCGGCCTGCGATGCGCTTGCAGCCGAAGAAGTGTCGGTCGTGTCGCTTGCGGGGGTGCTGCCGGCGGCACCCCCGCCGCAGGCTGCCAGTGATCCTGCCATCAGACGGCAAGAGCTGCGCTGAGAATGCGTTGGTTTTTCATGTTGTTTTCCTCCTTGTTGCGGGCCATATTTGCTGTAGGGGAACCATCACGAGCGATCCCCCTGTGTTCCGTTGCCTTGTCTGTACTTAGACTATACGCTGTTTCTACCAAAAACGGAATTGCAATTTTTTCATATATCCATTGCAGTTTTGATATTTCTATGGTACACTGTGCATAGATTGTGACAGGGGGTGTAGAAAATTTCTGTATTGTTTATCCACGAATTCGACGGCTATACCTTTAAGCGGATGCTGAACAATTACCCGGTAGAGAAAAGCAGTATGTTTTGCGATCACTTTCATGTAAACTATGAGCTCCTGTATTTCCTGCGCGGGCGGGCTCGCTTTGAGATCGGTGCGCGGCAATACCAACTCAAGCCCAAGACGCTGCTGATCATTCCCCCCGGCACGCATCACCAGGGCTTTGTTGACCCCAGCGAAGATTACGAGCGCATCGTCATCAACTTTTCGCCGCGGGATATCTCTCCCCTGCTTCTTGAGCCTTTGCGCCACTGTCCGACCGCGCTGGACGTTGCGGGCAGCGAGCTGGAGGAGTTGTTTGACGAATTCAACCTTCAGGAAGAAAAATATCGCAACGAAATTCTATTGCAGGAAATGCGCAAATGCACGCTGGCGCGGATTCTATTGCTGCTTTGTTTTGATGACACCAAAAGCTGTCAGGAAGAATGCCGCAATGAAAAGCTATCCGTCGTGATGGAGTACATCGACAATCACCTGACCGAAATCAACACCATCACCGACATTGCAGGCGGGATGTATATTTCCGAGTCCACGATTCGCAAAATGTTCTTGGAATACGCCAACATTCCGGTCATGCGCTATGTGCGCAACAAACGCATTTTGCTGGGGCGCACTCTGATTTTGAACGGCGTGAAACCGCAGAAAGCCTGTGAGCAGTGCGGGTTTCAGAATTATTCGACCTTTTTCCGCGTATACAAGAAGCACTGCGGAGTTTCCCATAGTTAAAGATACCACACCAAATATGACGAACCCACGCTTATACACTATCAGCTATAATAAAAAGCAAGGACAGCAATTTGATACGGCTGTCCTTTTTCGTTATTCATAAACTGAATAGATACATTTAGAAATTTTGTAGACATATATGGATATAAGATTCTCCAGAAATAGTGTATTGCTATTATTCGGTCAAACGCCTATAATGTATAGTGAGTATTTTGTAGGAGGTTTACTATGTTTGAATATATGACCGTACAAGAAGCAGCAAAGAAATGGAAACTGTCCGAACGGCGGATTCAGAAACTTTGTGCTGATAACAGAATTGATGGCGTAATACATCTTAGCCGGGTTTGGCTGATACCCAAAGACGCAGAAAAGCCCATTGATGGGCGAACCAAAAAGGGAAAGGAGTTGCAGCATGAATAAACTCTTATTGTTGGAAGATGATATAAGCCTAATTGACGGCTTAAACTACTCTTTGAAAAAGAATGGTTTTGACTTAGATGTTGTCCGCACTATCGAAGAAGCAAAACAGCATTTGGTTGAAATAGGAAAATACGATTTGCTTATCCTTGATGTTACTTTGCCGGACGGAACTGGTTTTGAAATTTGTGAAAGGGTACGGAAGCAAAACACACAGGTACCGATTATATTTCTTACCGCTTCTGATGAAGAAGTAAACATCATTCGAGGCTTAGATTGTGGCGGAGATGATTATGTTACAAAACCTTTCAAATTAGGAGAATTATGTTCCCGTATTCGTGCCTTGCTGCGTCGTGCCGGAGTATCGGCACAAGATAAAACAAGCGTATTGGAATGTGGAGATATTTTTATTGACCTGTTAGGAAGTCGTGTTCTCTTGAACGGAAAAAATTTAGATTTAACAAGTGCAGAATACCGCCTGCTCTGTTTGTTGGTAAGAAATGCAAACCGGGTTGTTTCGAGAGAGATTATTCTTAACGATTTGTGGGACGAAGCCGGAAATTATGTTGATGATAATACTTTGTCGGTCTATATCCGGCGGCTCCGGGAAAAAGTTGAAGTTGACGCTTCACACCCGCAGCATTTAATAACGGTAAGAGGATTTGGTTATCAATGGAAAGAGGTGGGTGTATGACGTTTTTCCGTGATAAACAGATAAAAGGCTATTTGCTATTTATTTTTTCCTATTCCGTTTTGCTTTTGGGCGGTGTGATATTCTTTTGTCAAAATCAAGTATCAGTTGCAAAATCAATGTACTTGGAACATGATACGGCTATTGTATCAGCTCTCTTAGAACAGGGCGTTTCCGAAGAAACAGTTGCAAACGCTATTTCCAGTACAAATATCAGCAAAGAGGGGATAGAACTCTTAAATACGATTGGAATGAGGAAAGACACACTTAGCAGCCTGCTTCCGTTTTTTTCACAGTTTCAATCACATAGCTTTCGCAGCATATTAACTGTCGCTATGTTTTTCATAGCTATTTTGTATGCAGGAACAATGTTCTTTCTTTGGTTAAGAAGCAGGTTATATTCCAAAGCACAAAGCATTGTAAATTCCTATATTAAGAACGATTATTCTCTCCATTTACCGCAAAATAATGAGGGGGAAATTTATCGTCTATTTACTTCTATTGAACAGCTTGCTACTATGCTGCAATCGAAAACAGAAACAGAAAGTAAGGCAAAGGAATTTTTGAAAAATACGATTTCTGATATTTCACACCAGCTAAAAACTCCGCTCGCTGCCCTTACAATGTATCAAGAAATCATTGAAGCCGAGCCGGATAATGTAGCAACTGTAAAAGATTTTTCAAAGAAAATTGATACCGCACTAAAACGCATAGAACAGCTCATTCAATCCATGCTAAAAATCACACGCTTAGATACAGGTAATATTGTTTTTGAGAAAAGGCTATGTCTTGTGAATGAAGTTATTAAACAGGCTATCAGCGAACTTACAACAAGGGCAGAAAGTGAAAATAAGAAAATTGTAATAGAGGGAAATTCAGAACAGACTTTTTTATGTGATATAGAGTGGACGAGTGAAGCCATTGGCAATCTCGTAAAAAATGCTTTAGACCACACTATGACAGGGGGGATTATCCGTATTACATGGGAAAACGCACCTAATATGCTGCGGATTTATATTTCTGATAATGGAAACGGTATTGCACCGGAGGATATACACCATATTTTTAAGCGTTTTTATCGCAGCAAACATTCTCTCGATACACAAGGCATTGGTCTGGGCTTACCACTTGCAAAGTCTATTGTAGAGGGACAGGACGGGCTGATTTCCGTACAAAGCTCGCCTTATGAGGGAACTACCTTTACACTTTCCTTTCTTACGAAACCGTAAGGTTAAATTCATCGGATTGTAAGCTGACCTTGTTATTATGAGGAAAAGGAGGTCATAGATACCATGGAAATTTTAAGAGTAGAAAATTTATGTAAAACTTACGGAAAAGGAGAAGCAAAGGTAGACGCCTTAAAGGGCGTGTCCTTCTCCCTTGAAAAAGGGGAATTTGCCGCCGTAGTTGGAGAATCCGGTTCGGGGAAAAGTACCTTATTGAATTGCATAGGAGCTTTAGACACACCAACTTCCGGCTCTATTTTGATTGACGGGCAAAATCTGTTTTCTATGAAAGAGGAAAAACGGACAATTTTCAGACGGAGAAATATCGGTTTTATTTTTCAGTCATTCCAACTTGTTTCGGAACTAAATGTAGAGCAAAACATTATGTTTCCCTTATTGTTGGATTATCGCAAGCCCGATCCTGCCGAAGTAGAGGAAATTTTGGAGCTTCTTGGTCTTAAAGACCGCCGCTGCCACCTGCCGAACCAGTTATCCGGCGGACAGCAGCAACGGGTAGCCATTGGCAGAGCTTTAATTACGAAACCAAAACTGATTTTAGCTGATGAACCGACAGGAAATCTTGACAGCAAAAACAGTCAAGATGTTATGGATATGCTTATAAATGCTTCCCGGCATTTTAGACAGACAATTTTAATGATTACCCATAACAGCAATCTGACTTCTTCGGTTGACAGAGTATTTCGAGTAAGTGATGGCATACTTACAGATTTGGGAGGAACAACGAATGAAAAATTATCTTAAACTTGTTCCTATTTCTGCCAAAATTCATCATAAACAGAGTAAAATGACCCGTATCTGCATTACGCTTGCGGTATTTTTAGTTGCAGTTATGTTTGGTCTTGCTGATATGTATTTACAAGGGCTTACCCAAAAAGAAATGCAGGCAAGCGGAAACTGGCATTATCAAATTACTTCCATAGATACAAAAACAGCGGCTTTTATTTCAGCCCGCCCCGATGTGGAAATTTCCGGTTGGCATAATACCGTTCCGGCTGACACAGGGTATGCCATAAACGGGCAGAATATATCTATCAGCGCGCAAGCTGAAAAAGTGTTTGAAGATATTCTTTTGAATAAGGTTACGGAGGGAAAATATCCCAGTAAGGAAAATGAAGTTGCTGTTTCTTCTTCACTAAAGGAAAGTGCTTCTCTTTCGTTGAATGAAACAATCGAGTTATTATGTCCGAATGGTAATACCGTTAAATTTTTAGTTGTTGGTTTTTTTGACGATACACAAGCGGTAAGACTGGGAACAGGAGCAAAACAAATTGCTGCAATAACCGTAGAGGGACTTCAACCTAACGACTTTTCAAATAAGTTCTGTTGTAGAAAATATATGGTTCAATTTTGTCGCTGACTTGCTGCAATATACCAAATGCAATTACAGATATAAAAGCACAAAATAATATATCAGAAGAACAGTTGGCAGAGAACACATCTTTATTGAGCGTACAGGGGCAAATTGCAGGCAAAACAAGTATAAATCAGATTTATCAAGTCGCCTTATACTTTCTGTCATTGTTATGCTGACTTGTATTTTAATGATTTCAAGCAGCCTGAACAGCAACATCTCGCAACGTACAGAATTTTTTGGTATGCTTCGCTGCTGGGTGCGACAAAAAAGCAAATCATGCGATTTGTCCGATATGAGGGTATCTATTGGTGTAAAACAGCAATTCCTTTAGGACTTATATTATCTGTATTTGTTATTTGGATTTTGTCTGCTGCAATGCGGGTAATTAGTCCTAATTGGTTTTCTTATATGCCCTATTTGGGAATTAGTTGGATTAGTATAGCCATTGGCACTATATTAGGGTTGGCTACGGTTTTACTGGCAGCGCGTTCTCCTGCAAAAAGAGCCGCAAAAGTATCTCCGCTTACAGCTATATCCGGAAATACAGGGCATACGGCTTCTTTCCGAAAGGCAGCAAACACGAAAAAATTTAGGATTGAAACAGCTTTGGGGGTTCATCACGCAAAAGCAAGAAAAAAGAATTATATTCTAATGACGGGGGCATTTGCTGTATGTATTACATTGTTTCTAACATTCAGTACCCTTGTAGGATTTATGAAAAACGCTTTTACCCCGCCGGTATGGACGCCGGATTTATCCATAGCAAGTGAAGCAAATACCTGCTCCCTTAATAAAGCTCTGTTAGAAGAAGTCGTTAAAAACAAAAGCGTTAAACGGGCATACGGGCGTATGTTTGCTTATGATATTCCGGCAACAAGTAACGCAGAAAGCTATAACACAAATGTAATTTCCTATGAAGAAAATCAATTTGAATGGCTGCCGACGCTTTGATTGACGGCTTCATAGATACCGCTATGAAGCAGGAAAATCAAGTGCTGTTTGTCCAAAATGAAAATACAGGTATTCAAGTTGGCGACAGCATTACTCTTTTTATCAACAACAAGGAGCATACTGTTACCGTTGCCGGGATTTTATCAAATAGCCCATTAGCCCGTATAGACGGAACAGCAACTATTTTCTGTTCAGAAAAGACCTTTGCAGCATTGACGGGGCAAAAGGATTATACAATTATTGACGTTCAATTTCATAACAACGCTTCCGCAGAAGATGTAAAAGATGTTGAAAAGATTTTCTCTGACAATAAGGTAGTATTTGTAGACCAGCTTGCACAAGTACAGCAGCAAAGAAATCTGTATCGCGCGTTTTCTGTACTTGTTTATGGTTTTCTCTCAATCATTGTTGCAATTACCATTTTCCATATTATGAATACAATCAACATGGGAGTTGCTGCTAAGATGAAGGAGTACGGAGCAATGAGGCTATTGGCATGAGCAACCGCCAACTTACAAAAATGATTTATGCAGAAGCCGGAACTTACGCAATTAGCGGGATTTTTTTAGGCTGTATCGTAGGAGTACCTATGCACTGGGTTATATTTGTGAGTTTGATTACAAATATTTGGGGAACTGCATGGGGTGTTCCGTATATTCCTCTTGCATTGATAATTTCTATTGTTCTATTTGCGTCTTTTCTTGCTGTACGACAACCTGCAAGGCGATTGCATGAAATGTCTATTGTGGAAAACATCAGCGCACAGTAATGTAATATTGATACTTTTTAAGCGGGCAGTTTCCAAACGGAGTTGCCCGCTTCACTTTTTTCTGACCTTACAATCCTGTAAGCTGAAATTCATCTAAATGTAAGCTGATTTTGATAAAATGGAGAAAAGCAAAGACAGAGTGATTGCGAGGTGGTTCAATGGGAAATTAGCTGTACTGGATATAACAGAAACCGGCAGACAGATTGGAGAAAAATTAGCTGTTTTGCTTAACGCAGAGCAACAAATAAATCTGGCAAACTATCTTCTGTTTGTGAATGAAAAAGGGTCTGAGATTATACGTTTTACAAATAAGTTCGATGGGGTACGGGAGAACACACTTACTGAAATTTATGAGGGAGACTTATATCTCTGCCTGGAACAGCGACTTGTAAAAGTCCATGAGCAGGAAATTGTTCTGACAGCCAAAGAGTTTGATATATTGTTTCTGCTTGCTGGTAACCCGAACAGAGTATTTACCTATGAACTTATCATGGATTTGGTCTGGAATGAGGATTATACCTACTATTCCCGGAAAGCCATCAACAACCATGTAAGCAATCTGCGAAAAAAGCTAAAGACAGAACCGGGCGATCCTGATTATATCAAAAGCGTTATTGGCATCGGATATAAATTTGCACTCCCATAAAGCTGACGAACATTCTTCAATAATCCGTCAGCTCCACAATTACATTACTCTGCTGATACAGCCAGTCCGTAAATTCTTTCGGGCTGGCTGTTCCTGCTTTTACAGCCTTTTTTCTCTGCAACGCTTCTTTCTTGAAGTCCGCAAAGGCAGCCTGAATTTTCTCCAACCGGTCAGCTGGAAAGCCGGTGGTATTCTTTGCCCGGTTTATTTTGTTGCGCCAGTTCTGACATTCATTTTTATAAAGCAGGTCATAGCTATTTTCTCTGGCTCTTTCGTCAAACTCCCGCTTGTTTTGAAGTGCCTGCGCCTTGCGGCACTTGTCGCCGCACAGCTCATACCGCTGGCTCTTTGCCAGAAAATATTTTCCGCAGACCTTGCACTGCCGGAAGCACAGCCCCCAGTCATTCAGCCGGTTCAAATAATAGGTTATCAGCGGATAGAGGGACGCATAGGCAGACACACATTCTTCTGTACGCCGGTTGTCCGGGAACCAGAGGTCAAGCCGGGTATCTTCGGACGGTGAGCCTTTGAAATAAAGGCTGCCAGCCTGAAAGCGTTTCGGTTTTCCCGTCTCCTTATCAAAGCTCATGGCTCCGTCATGGAATACCCCGGTCAGGCTGCTCATTTTATCCATGAAGCGGTCACAGGCGGCATTGCGATCACGGGGTTCTCTGGCAAGCAGATAGCCGTTCCAGATACGGAATGCCACATACATTTTTAGAGGTTCATTGCTAAGATATTTCTTCCAGAGAAATTCACTTGCTGCCTGTTCCAGCTCCGGCTGTTTCCAGCGGTTGGAATGGAGAGCCTGCCGCAGCGGAGAAAGCCCGTATAGGTTCCATTCCCTGTCCGTGTCCTGCTCAAAGTTTATCAGAAAAGTTCCCAGCGGGCGTGTCACATCACAAAGCACCTCTGCATATTTGCTCCCGTCCAGCCGGAAGCGAATCTGCTGTTCTTCCCCAATCAAAATCCGCTCTTTCATTTTCTTTCTGTCCAGCGTCAGGACAAACAAAATCCGCTCAAAACACGGTTCATGCCGCACAAACTGGTTTTCCATTCCCATCCCCTGCCTTTGCTTATGGTAATTATATAATTCAGTCATATCCGTTACACTCATGGTATCGCAGAAGTATTGTTTTGTCAAGGTTAGTCCGTTATGATGATTGCAGTTGGTAATTTTGTACCAAACAGTACCTTGACAAGTGAATGACCGTCCAAAAGGGATATGACCGGCAGGAGAAGTGACGCATCCAGCGCACCAATGCCGGGAAACGCCGCAGGAATGGGGCAGTTACAGGGATGTAGCTTTTAGGATAACGGCTTTTGGGGAGAACGGCAACAGGAAGCATTTTAACTTATTTGATTTATGGGAGGAACAGAATGAACGATAAAAAAAGATTGAGCAGCTATGACGATTTACCGCTGGTTCTGGATGTGGCAGACATCCAGCGGATTATGGGAATTTCAAGAGTGAGCGCCTATGAGCTGGTACACACACCCGGCTTCCCGGCGTTCCGCAGGGGCAGGCTTATCAAGGTCAGCAAGATTGCTTTCTTTGAATGGATGGCAAAGGGCTCCGAAACCGTACCGAAAAGCGACAAATAAATGGAAAGTGTCATTCCCTGTCTGCAATACTGCCGCCTTTCCCAAAGGCGCATACAGAGGGAAAAATCCCTGAAAATGATACCGAAACGCTACACCAAAACCGCCTGTCTGCGTACAGCGGATAGAAACGGAGAAAGGAGCCGGTTATGGCGAGAATGAGCAACAAGCGGCGGCTGGAATGGTCTTTCTTCTTAAATGACCGAAACCGTATCACTTACAACGAACTGTGCCGGAAATGCCAGCATGGGTGTAAACAGAGTTTCCGGGCTGTTGTGGTTGACTGCCCGAAGTATCTTTCCAAGCGTTCCAGGAAAAAGGACAAGTCTGCCGGAAACGGCAAAATCCCTTAGGAACTAAGGGCGCACTTCTATACAGGCCTTTCAGACCCGTATCGTGCGTCCTGCGGAGCTGCTTCCCTGACCGCCGGCTTTTGCAGTCAGAGGAAGTCTGCGTTCGCTCCGCTCCGACAAGGTGGCTACACCCCCTTGCGCCGCTAAAGCGGCTATCCCCTGTGCACTTTGTGCCTACGCCAACCCGTACCGGCTTGTCACAGCCGCAAAGTTTGATGAACTGATACCGACACACTGACCGTCTGCGGATGGTCTTTCTTTATCTGAAAGAAAGGATGTGAGAACATGGAAAAATCTCTGGAACAGTTAAAAAGAGAATATGAAAAAACCACCGTCCTGCTGGAACAGGAAAAACGGAAAATGCAGCGTCTGAAAAACCGGCAGGCGTATCTGGAAAGCGGTTCCCGGAAACAGCGGACGCACCGGCTGATTACCCACGGGGCAGCCATTGAGAGCATAGTGCCGCAGACAAAGGAACTGACCGAAACGGAATTTTATTCCCTGATGGAAAACATTCTGAATCTGCCGCAGGCTGCACACTTCATTCAGTCTGCTATGGCGAGCCACAGCCCGCAGGAGAAAGGTGGTGACTGAGGATAGCACTTTATCATTTTTCAATCGACCAGATAAAACGAAGCGCCGGTCAGAGCGCCATTGCCAGCGCAGCCTACCGAGCCGGGGAGCGTCTTTTCAGCAGCTACTATGGAGAGGTCAGCGATTACACGAAAAAAGGCGGCGTGATTGCTTCGGAAATCATGCTGCCGCCCCATGCCCCGGAAGAATATCTTGACCGGGCAGCCCTCTGGAACGCCGTGGAGAAATGTGAGAAACATCCCAAAGCCCAGCTTGCCTATTCCTTTGACATTGCCATGCAGAACGAACTGACACTGGAAGAAAATATGGAACTGGCGAGGAAGTTTGTGCAGGAACAGTTTGTGGCAAAAGGCATGATTGCCGACCTTGCCTTTCACAGCCCGGACAAAGAGGACGGCGGCATCCCCAACCCGCATTTTCATGTGATGACAACCATGCGCCCCCTGAACCCGGACGGTACATGGGGACAGAAGCAGCGGCGGGAATATGTCCTTGATGAAGATGGGAACCGTGTCCGGGATAAAAACGGCGATTATGTTTTCAACGCTGTCCATACCACCGACTGGCACGAGCCGGAAACGCTGGAACACTGGCGGGAACAGTGGGCGGTTATCGTTAATACAAAATTTGAAGAAAAGGGGCTGGATGTGCGTATCGACCACCGTTCCTATGTGCGGCAGGGGCTTGACCTGATACCCACCGTCCATGAGGGAGCCAACGTCCGGCAGATGGAAGCAAAAGGCATCCGCACCGAGAAAGGGGAACTGAACCGCTGGATAAAAGCCACCAACCGGCTCATGCAGGATGTACGGAAGAAAATCAAAGCCCTGTTCGGCTGGATGGCAGAGGTAAAAGAGGAACTTTCCAAACCGCAGACACCCAGCCTTGCCGACCTGCTGATCGCTTACTATGATGAACGCAACGCCGGGGCATGGAGCAATAAAGCCAGAACCGGCAACTTAAAACAGTTTGCGGAAGCGGTCAATTACCTGACGGAAAACAAGCTGTTCACGCTGGAAGATTTGCAGGAACGCCTTTCCTCTGTCAGCGGGGAATTTGAAACGCTGGGCGGCTCCATGAAAGAAAAATCCGCCCGGATGAAAGAATTGCAGGAACTGATACGGCATGGCGAGAATTACCAGCGTCTAAAGCCTGTCCATACGGAACTGAACAATATCAAGTGGAAGAAACAGAGGGAGAAATTTGAAGAAGCCCACAGCGCAGATTTACGGCTGTTTTATACCGCCCGCCGCATTCTGAAAGAAAAGCTGGACGGAGAACCCATTGCCCTAAAAGCATGGAAACAGGAATATGCACAATTAAAAACAGAGTATGCAGAACTGTCCCCGCAGCACAAGCCGCTCCGGGAGGAAGTCATACGGCTCCGGCAGGTGCAAAGTGCCGTAGACACGGCACTGCGCCACAGGGAAGAGCCAAAGGACATACAGAGAAAGAAACACGAGATGGAATTATGATTTTGGAGGTGAGATGATTTTGTATTATTCGCAGGAACAGATAGACCGGGCAAATCAGACCAACATGGAAGATTTCCTGCGGTCACAGGGGGAAACCCTCATACGCAGCGGAAAGGAATACCGCTGGAAATGCCATGACAGCCTGACGGTGCGGGGAAATAAATGGTTCCGGCACAGCCAGAGCAGGGGCGGCTACCCGGTGGACTTTGTGATGGAGTTTTATGGCAAGTCATTCCCGGAAGCGGTGCAGATGCTGACCGGCGAAGCAGGCGCAGGCAAGCCGGAGGCCTGCCCCGCCCCATCGCCTGACTTCCGGCTCCCGCTGCACAATCCCACCAATACGAAAGTGATAAAGTATCTGACAGAGGAACGCTGCCTTGACCGGGGCATTGTCGATGCCTTTATCGCCGCTGGGGATATTTACGAGGACACCCGCCACAATGTGGTGTTTGTGGGGCGTGAAAGCGGAACGCAGGACGCACCCGGCATTCCCAGATACGCCCACTGCCGGGGAACGGCAGATAAGTTCCGGCAGGATGTGGGCGGTTCGATAAAGCCTGTAATTTCCGTTATCAGGGGGAAAGCGACCAGCTCTTTGTCTTTGAAGCCCCCATTGATTTACTGTCCTTTATCTGTCTTTATCCCAAAGACTGGACAAAACGCAGCTACCTTTCGCTGGGCGGTGTGGCAGGAAAGGCACTGGTGCATTTTCTTTCGGAACGACCGGACATCCGCAGGATATTCCTGTGTCTGGATAACGACAACGCCGGGAACGAGGGCTGCACCCGCCTTTCTTCTGAACTGTCGGAGGGCTTGACCGTTCTGCGTCTGCTCCCGGCTATGAAAGACTGGAATGAAATATTGCAGCACCGGGAGGACATACCAAACCGCAAATATATAGCGGAAACATTCACGCTGAAAGAACCGGCAGCGGAGCAGCCTGTTCCCATGATACGCATGAGCGAGGTGCAGGAGGTGGCGGTGGAATGGCTGTGGGAGCCATACCTGCCTTTCGGGAAGCTGACGATTTTACAGGCAACCCCGGCGAGGGAAAGACCTATTTTGCCATGCAGCTTGCGGCTGCCTGTACCAACCGCCGCCCCCTCCCCAACATGGAGCCGCTGGAGCCTTTCAATGTGATTTACCAGACCGCCGAGGACGGGCTGGGCGATACGGTAAAGCCCCGGCTTCTGGAAGCAGGCGCAGACCTTGACCGTGTGATGGTCATTGACGATGGGGATAAGCCGCTGACGCTTTCCGACAAACGGCTTGAACGGGCTATCCGGGAGAACCATGCAAGGCTTCTGATTATTGATCCGGTGCAGGCGTTCTTAGGGGCTGACGTGGATATGAACCGGGCAAACGAGGTACGCCCCATTTTCCGAAAGCTGGGGGAAACCGCACAGGAAACAGGCTGTGCCATTATCTTAATCGGGCATCTGAACAAAGCCGCCGGAAGCCAGAGTACCTACCGGGGCTTGGGCTCCATCGACATTACGGCAGTTGTCCGCAGCCTGCTGTTTATCGGCAAGGTCAAGAATGACCCTACCACAAGGGTACTGATACAGGAGAAAAGCTCCCTTGCCCCACCGGGGAAGTCGCTGGCGTTCTCTCTGGGGGACGGCAACGGTTTCCAATGGATAGGCGAATACGACATGACAGCCGATGAACTGCTTGCCGGTGTGGAGCATACGGAAACCAAAGCGGAACAGGCGGAAAAGCTGATACTTGACCTGCTGGCAGACGGAAAACAGATGTTAAGCGCGGACATAGACAAAGCGGCAGCCCAGCGCGGCATTTCTGCCCGGACAGTCCGAACCGCAAAGCAGAGTTTGGGAAATAAGTTAATTTCCGAGCGGAGCGGCACACAATGGCTGCTGTCTCTGAAAACAGAATGAAGTGGCAAAGAAAAACCAAGTGGCAGGATTTTTATAGACTGCCAGTCTTGCCACTTCGCCACTTGAACCGAATACACAACAACTTTTTCATTCCGGCAGGGCTGCTCCCGCCGGATAAACTATTTTATGGAGGTAACTGCCTATGGTAAAAAGCAAAAACGAGAGCAACAACGAAAACAGCGGCACCCTGCTTACCGATAAAGACGGCACCCAGTATTTTGTCATGGGGAAAGTACGAATCAAGGTATCGGAGCATTTCGCACAGGACGGGAAGCCGCTTGACAGCCTGCTGGAAGATGTGATCCAGCACGCTGCCGCCGCTTCCTGAAAAAAATACGGAATAGTGACTGTCAATCAGCCCACGCTTATGATATACTTGTACCAGCGAGTATTGTATAAGCGTGGGTTGTTTCTTTATAGAAGGAGGATTTTTAACCGTGAAACAACCATACAATACAACGATTTATAACACAGCACTTTATTTGAGACTGAGCCGTGACGATGAATTACAGGGAGAAAGCGGCAGCATCCAGACCCAGCGCATGATGTTACGGCAGTACGCCGCCGAGCATGGGCTGACCGTGGTGGACGAGTACATTGACGATGGATGGAGCGGGACGAATTTCGAGCGTCCGAATTTCCAAAGGATGATTGATGACATTGAGGACGGGAAAATCAACTGTGTTGTCACAAAGGATTTATCCCGTCTGGGAAGAAACTACATCCTGACCGGGCAGTACACGGACATCTATTTCCCCAGCAAGGGTGTACGCTACATTGCCATCAATGACAATGTGGACACGCTCAACGGAGAAAGCGAGCTTGCCCCGTTTTTGAACATCCTGAATGAAATGCACGCCCGCCAGACCAGCAAAAAGGTCAAGGCAGCCATGCACACAAGGTTTGCCAACGGCGCACACTACGGAGCCTATGCACCGCTGGGCTATGTGAAAGACCCGGACAAAAAAGGTCATCTTCTGATTGACCCGGAGACACGCTGGATTGTGGAGAAGATTTTTGACCTTGCCGTACACGGGCGGGGAGCCGCCAGCATTACAAGGATTCTGGTGGAGGAAAAAGTACCTACCCCCGGCTGGCTGAACTATGACAGGTACGGGACTTTCGCAAATATCTATGCCGGTGCGCCCGCAGAAAAAGCCTATGCGTGGACGATTGCACAGGTCAAGAGCATTTTGAAAGAGGAAACCTACATCGGTCACAGCGTCCACAACAAGCAGAGCAACATTTCATTCAAGAACAAGAAGAAAGTGCGGAAGCCGCAGGAAGAATGGTACCGTGTGGAAAATACCCATGAAGCCATCATTTCCGAAGAAGCGTTCCAAAAGGTGCAGGAGCTGATTGCCAGCAGACGCAGGCGGCAGAAAAACGGCAAGACGCAGATTTTTTCCGGGCTGGTAAAGTGTGCGGACTGCGGATGGTCTTTAGCTTATGGCGTAAACAGCCAGAACAAAAATCCTTATGCACACTATCATTGCAGTAAGTACGGACAGGGATTGCGTCAGTGTTCCATGCACTATATCCGCTATGATGTGCTGTATGCCTATGTGCTTGCGAGACTGCAATACTGGTCTGCACTGGCACAGAAAGACGAGGACAAGCTGCTGAAACGGCTGCTCAACGCCAGCGACAGGGAAAGGACTTCTGCGAAGAAAAAGCAGGCTGCGGAGCTGAAAAAAGCGGAGAAGCGCAAAGCCGAGGTTGACGGGCTGTTTGCCAAGATGTATGAGGACTGGTCTGCCGGACGCATTACCGAGTATAACTTCAATATGCTTTCCGGGAAGTACCAGAACGAGCAAACGGAGCTTGAAACAAAAATCCGGCAGCTTCACGAAGCAATGGAAGCCGCCGTACAGACCGCAACGGACGCAGAAAAGTGGATTGCCCTGATGAAACAGTATGTCAACCCTGTGGAGCTGACTGCAGAACTTCTGAACACTCTGATTGAAAAGATAACCGTCCATGAAGCTGTCAAAGGCGAGGATGGAAGCCGTGAGCAGGAAGTAGAAATCTACTACCGCTTTATCGGCAAAATCGACTGACCTTTCTTTTTTACCCAACAATATCTTTAATTAAGGGAAACGGG
>ENA-OUNI01000109-OUNI01000109.1-human-gut-metagenome-genome-assembly--contig:-NODE-109-length-33272-cov-3.818977_pt1 | contig 33272 bp, 41 predicted proteins | sample MGYA00242499_ERZ504580 | MGnify/ENA primary metagenome ERZ504580 (study PRJEB26092, sample SAMD00036315) | human gut metagenome | host: Homo sapiens | study: EMG produced TPA metagenomics assembly of... | reverse complement strand
CCCTCAGAACCCTCAACGCAATCCTGATGGTTCTGGACAGCTACGGTATAAGTCAGTGTTTTTTTCAAGAAAGCGTTTCTCCTGACATGAAACATCCGTTCCTATATTAAATGTTTTTTTCAATAAAGTAAAGTACTTCTTGCCACATACGCATTCTCTGTCTGAATCCGTATCGTCCCGTCCTTCTCGGAAATCTGTCCGCAGAGTGACAGGATCGCCGCTGTTTCCGCAATCTGGCAGTGGCGTGCCGTCGGAAGATGTCTCGATAATTCCTCTTTTACCTCGCTTGAGAATGACATCCTTCCACCTCTAAATTCCTTTTCGGATGGCGTCTTTTTCCAGATCCCGGTGCTCAATCCGGATTCCATAGTCCTTCGCGTTGGAAAGACGCCGGTACAGCTCGTTGGCAAGGGTTACGGAACGGTGTTTTCCACCGGTACAGCCGATGCTGATAATGAGCTGATGCTTGCCCTCGGAAATATAATTCGGAATCAGAAAACGGATCATATCCTCTAATTTTTCCGCAAACACCTGCGCTGTCTCAAATCCCATCACATAATCCCGCACCGGAGCATCGTTGCCGGAGAGCGGGCGCATGCCTTCTACGTAGTAGGGATTCGGCAGGAACCGCACATCGAAAACAAGGTCCGAATCCGCCGGGATTCCGTATTTGAATCCAAATGAGAGCACGGTAATCATCAGATTTTTGAATTTCTGATCCTGCACGAAAATCTTATCGAGCTCCGCTTTCAGCTCTCTTGTGAGAAGCTGGCTCGTATCGAGAATGTAGTCCGCATCTTTTTTCAGGAACTCAAGTGCTTTGCGCTCTTTTCTAATTCCCTCATCCACCCGTCCAAGGCCTGCCAGCGGGTGCGTTCTTCTCGTCTCTTTGTATCGTTTGACCAGCACGTCATCGGACGCGTCCAGAAACAGGATCTCATAGCAGATTCCGTTGATGCTCATCCACTCCAGAACATTCTGCAGGTCCGGGAGCGCCTGGCCGCTTCGGATATCGATTCCGACTGCCACTTTCTGGATTTCTCCGGAAGTACCGTCGGCGGTAAGCTGTGCAAATTTTTCAACCAGCGGGATCGGAAGGTTATCGACGCAGAAATATTCCGCGTCCTCCAGCATTTTCAACGCTGTACTTTTTCCCGCACCGGACATGCCGGTCACAATTACAAAACGCATGTTTTTTCTCCTTTGGTGGATAACGAAAATCAGAATTCCCCGAGGAACTGGATTTCCGGCTCAAGCTGTACGCCAAACTGTTCTTTTACTTTTGCCTGGATCTGACGGATCAGTTCCATCACATCCGATGCGGTTGCACCACCTGCATTGATCAGAAAGCCGCAGTGTTTTTCCGATACTTTTGCACCGCCGACTGCGTAGCCGGAAAATCCGGCATCCATCACAAGCTTGCCTGCAAAATAGCCTTCCGGCCGCTTGAATGCGCTGCCGGCGCTCGGATACTCGAGCGGCTGTTTCTCTACCCGCTTGTTTTTCAATTCCTGCATGCGGGCAAGAATTTCTTCTTTATCTCCCGGAACAAGCATAAGTTCTGCTCCAAGTACGACGTAGCCTCTGTCTTTGATGACGCTGGCACGGTAGCCGAAGCCGAGCTCTTCTTTTTCCAGTTTCCGGATCTCACCTTCTCTTGTGAGTACAGTGACATTCTGTACAATATCCTTCATCTCTCCGCCGTAGCTCCCGCGTTCATACGGACGCCGCCGCCTAAAGTTCCAGGGATTCCGGAGGCAAACTCCATACCGGAAAGACCGGCTTCTCTTGCCGCCCGGCTGATGGATACGAGCATGCTTCCGGCTTTCGCCCGGATTCTGTTTCCTTCCACTTCGATTCCCTGAAAGTTTTTGTAAACCGAAAGAATCACACCGTGGTAGCCCTCGTCACTTACAACGAGATTGCTGCCGTTTCCGGTGACGAACCACGGGATCTCTTTTTCTTCGCAGAGAGCCACGATTTTTCTAATTTCTTCTTCTGTATGAGGAGCGACGAAATAATCTGCCGGACCGCCCACACGGAAGGTCGTATGATTTTTCATCGGTTCTGCGGTCTGTACCGCATCTTCCCCTGCAATTGCATAAAGTTCTCTGACAATCTCTTCTTTGATCACGATTTTTACCCTTTGCCGCATCTGCGGCCGAACATTTCATTACGAATTACTACGAATTACAGATTATACTTTTTAGACGCGAAAGCAGCCGACATCCCTCACTTCTTCGTTCGTTCTGCCAGCGCTGTTTTTCTTCTTCGTCTGCCCGCCTTTTTTGCAGGCTCACGGGGTATTCTACCACGAACCCTCAAAAAGTGCAACGAACTTTTTCGTTCCGGCTCTTTTTTTCTATCAGATCTTCCGGATTGGTATCATTTCCTACATCAGACAGTCTTTTCCATGGATTCTCGCCGGGGTGACAAGCACCATCTGATTCATGAGATTTTCTTCTGAAAGAACGGCAACGCGCAGATATTCTCTCGTGTGTCCCGTCCAGTAATGGACGCCGTCGATCTCGACTTCTTCTTCCATGAGCACTTCCAGCTCTTTTCCGAGGAAGCCTTCCATATATTCCTGTCTCCGTCTCTCGTCCAGTTCCAGCAGAACGTGGCTGCGCTTCGTCTTCTCCTGCTCCGGAATCTGGCCTGTCATCGCTGCGGCGCGGGTGCCTTCTCTTCTCGAATACTTGAAGATGTGAGTCTCGAAGAAATGAATGTCCTCGACAAAGGCGCGCGACTCTTCAAACTCCTCCTCACTCTCCTGCGGGAAACCGACAATCACATCGGTCGTCAGCGCCGGATTTCCATATACCTTACGCAGAAGATCGCATTTGTGTTTGTATTCTTCTGCGGTATATTTCCGGTTCATCCGCTTCAGTGTTCCATTGCTTCCGCTCTGCAGCGAAAGATGGAAATGCGGGCACACCTTCGGCATTGCGGCGATCGCCTCTGCAAACTCTTCGGTGATGATGCCCGGCTCCAGGGATCCGAGACGGATTCTTCTGATGCCGTCCACTGCATCAACAGCACGGATGAGGTCGAGCAGCGTCTCTTTTTCGCCCTCCGGGAAATCGAGTCCGTAGGAGGAAAGGTGGATACCCGTCAGCACTACTTCCTGATAACCGGCCTCTGCCAGACGTTTTACTTCTTCTACCACATCACTCTGGCGGCGGCTTCTGACTCTGCCGCGCGCGTACGGATAATACAATAAGTACAGAACTGATTGCATCCATCCTGTACTTTCAGGAATGCGCGGGTGTGCTCCGCCGTTTTGCTGATCGAGAGTGTCTCGTACTCACGGTTGTGTGTCATATCCACGAGGAAGCTCTTACACTCCGCGTCGGATGGTTTTCCACCATCCTCACGTTCTGCCAGAAAGTTTTCCAGAATATCCACAAGATCTTTCTTCTTATTATTTCCGATGATCAGATCAATCGCCGTATCCTCTTCGAGTTTTTCCCCAGCCGCCTGCACATAACAGCCGCAGGCCACGACAACCGCATCGGGATTCATCTTTTTCGCTTTGTGCAGCATCTGCCGCGATTTCCGGTCCGCAATGTTCGTCACAGTACACGTATTGATAATGTAAACATCCGCTCCCGGTGCAAAAGGCACGATCTCGTACCCTCTGTCTTCGAGGAGCTGCTGGATGGCTTCCAGCTCATATGCGTTCACTTTACACCCAAGATTATGCAAAGCTACCGTTTTTTCATGCCATACTCCTTTCTTCTTCATCTTTATTATTAAAAATCACGAAGATTCCACTTTATCTTTGTATGTTTTCGCATTGACTTTTTCCCCTCCAGACGGTAAGATAAAGCTGTTAAATGAGGGTAATAAATAATGTTAACCAAATAACAGGGAGGATTACAAACATGAAAACAGTACAGATTTCTCTTAATTCTATCGACAAAGTAAAATCTTTCGTCAACGACATTTCCAAATTCGATTTTGATTTCGATCTGGTATCCGGAAGATACGTAATCGACGCAAAATCCATCATGGGAATCTTCAGCCTCGACCTTTCCAAACCGATCGACCTGAACGTCCATGCTGATGGAGATGCTCTTCAGACCGTACTTGATGTTCTTGCTCCGTACATTGTATAATTACGATAGAACATAAGGGCCGCGCACTCGCCGCGGCTCTTTTTTTGTCTTTGTTTATCATCAGGACCGGATCTTGTTTTTCAGAACCCCCAAAACAAGATCGGCCTTTTTGTTCTTTAAAGCAAGTTTTCCTTAGCAGACCTCGATCGTCTCTGCGGTAGAAACTGCGCGTTCCATCATCTCGTCGATCACGTCATCCAGATGGCGCTCGGAGCATTTGATGACATTCAGGTTCGGTTTTGTCACCGGATGCTTTGCAACGAAGATCGTGCAGCAGTCCTCATACGGCAGAACAGATGTCTCGTACGTACCGATTTTTTCGGAAATATCGACGATCTCCTGTTTGTCGAAACCGATCAGCGGACGGAAGACCGGCATGGTGCAGACTTCGTTGGTAACGGCGAGGGAATGCATCGTCTGGCTTGCCACCTGTCCGATACTCTCTCCGGTGATCAGGCCAAGGCATTTGTCCTGACGTGCAAACGCTTCTGCGATCTTCATCATATAACGGCGCATGATGATGGTCAGCTCGTCGTGCGGGCATTTTTCGTAGATTGCAAGCTGGATCTCGGTGAAGTTGACCACATGCAGACGGATCGGGCCGCTGTAGCGTGCAACGAGTTTTGCAAGATCCACAACCTTCTGTTTGGCTCTCTCGCTGGTGTACGGCGGAGCGTGGAAGTAAACGGCATCAATCTTAACACCGCGTTTTGCGATCATGTATCCGGCAACCGGGCTGTCGATACCGCCGGAAAGCAGCAGCATGGCCTGTCCGTTTGTGCCGACCGGCATACCGCCAGGGCCTGCGATGCTCTCGCAGTACAGATAAATCTTCTGACGCAGCTCGACGTTCAGATAGATATCCGGCTCGTGAACGTCTACTTTGAGGTTCGGGCAGACATCGAGGATGCGGCCGCCCAGCTCGCAGTTGACTTCCATTGTGTGCATCGGATAGTTTTTGTTCGCACGGCGTGCGCATACCTTAAAGGTTTTCTCCTCGGTCGGGTACAGCTCTTTCACGTAGGAAACCACTGCCTCTGCCAGATCTTCAAAGCCGGTGTCCTCTAAAATGACAACCGGGCAGATCTCGGCGATACCGAAAACTCTTGTCAGCGCATCGACAGCGCCCTCGTAATCAAAGTCTCCTTCGGTGTTGACATAGATTCGTCCCATCTCACGGGTGACCTGGAAATTTCCGTCTACCGGGGCAAGCGCGTGCTCCATCTGTACGCAGAGCGCTTTCTCGAACAGATGACGGTTCTTTCCTTTAATGCCGATCTCGGCATATTTTACCAGAAATGCTTTGTACATCATCGTTTCTTATTCTCCTTTTTTCTCAGCCAGATCGCGGAAGAACAGAGGATATTCCTCAGAAAATTTCTTCAGGATCAGTCAGATACCTGACGCATCTGCGGATGTGCGGCGTTGGCGCTTCGAAGCCGGATAAAGTGGCGCCACTCTCTTAAGTTCATGGTCATGACGATCTCGGTTTTCAGGGAGTTCGGAAGAATGCTTCTTGCCTCCTCCGGCTTTGCTCCGAGTTCGAGCATCTGGAAGTAATACTGCTCTGCAGCTTCCATTGCTTTCTGCCATACCTCGTATTTTTTACGGTCGTTCTCGTCGTCCAGATCATAGGAAAATCCGGTTGCCAGATCGATACAGGTGATCTGGTTTCCAAATTTATCTTTCGAATAGTTGCAGTAGCGGGTGCTCTCCTGGCTGTAGCTTGCGATACGGTGGCGGACGATCTCATGGGTCACGCCGCGGTCGCACGTTACTTTTACGGTGATGGAGCCGTGCTCAATGACGGATTCATGGCCGCGTTTGATGATGCCTGCGATGAATTTCTCTGCAGTGCCTTCTCCAATGCGCTCCTCGCTCTTGTAGCAGACTCTTCCGATTTTCTCGATCCGGCGCAGCATATCCTCGTAGGATTCGGTGCTCAGGATTTCAATTTCCGGCTGTATTGTAATCATAATTTTCCTCTTTCTATTATTTCCTGGTAAATCTGCGCAGCATCGGCAGTACCTCGCGCAGCGTATCCAGGGTGTAATCAATCTGTTCCAGTGTCGTAAATTCGCTGAAGCTGAACCGCACGGCAGACTCCATCTCGGCTTTCGATGCGCCGATGGCAGTCAGCGTCGGGCTTCCGGCTCTCTTGTGTGATGAGCAGGCGCTTCCGGCGGAAACGTAGATCTGGCGGTCCTCCATCGTGTGCAACAGCACTTCACTGCGCACATTTAAGAATGATGCATTGACAATCTGCGGCGCACCCTCTTCTTCCGGCATGCCATGGATGACCACATCGTCCAGCTCCCGTAAGCCTTCGATCAGACGGTGTTTGCAGGCACGCATCTGCGCGGTCTGCTCGTCAAAATGCTTGTAAACGATCTCAGCGGATTTCGCAAGGCCTGCGATGCCCGGCACATTGTCGGTTCCGGAACGCATGCCGTTCTGCTGGCCGCCGCCTAAGATCAGCGGACGGATTTTTACTTCTCATCAATATATAAAAGCCGCTTCCCTTCGGTCCGTGGATCTTGTGGCCGCTCACGGAGAGCATGTCGATGCCCATCCGTTTCGGATAAATCCGGTATTTGCCGAACGCCTGGATCGCATCGACATGAAAATACGTTTTCGGATTTTTCGCCTTAATTCTGCGTCCGATCTCCCCGATTGGCTCAACAGCACCGATCTCATTGTTGACATACATAATCGAAACGAGAATCGTCTCCGGCGTGATCGCTTCTTCGAGTTCGTTCACATCCACAAGGCCTTCTTTATTTACCGGCAGGCGCGTAATACGGAATCCCTGCTCCTCCAGAAATGCCAGCGGTGCCGACACGGCCGGGTGCTCGATCGCGCTTGTGATGATGTGGTTTCCCGTTCTCTTATTTGCCATTGCTGTTCCGACGAGCGCCCAGTTGTCGGACTCTGTGCCACCGGAGGTAAAGAAAATTTCTTTTTCTTTGACTTTCAGAATCTTTGCCAGCGTTTCCTGGGCGGTTCTGATATATTGTTCTGCTTCTACCCCTTTTTGATGCATCGCAGACGGATTTCCATAATGATTTACCATCAGATCACAGACGAGATCTGCGGTTTCCTGATAAACACAGGTGGTTGCGGAATTGTCCAGATATGCTTCCATTATCTTGTTCGTTCCCTTCCTTCTAAAAGATACACCAGAATGGAAAGCACGGTCATTCCGGCCGTTTCCGTGCGCAGAATGCGCTTTCCGAGCGTAATCGGCTCTACCTTTTCCTTCATGGCCATTTCCACTTCCGCTTCGTCGATGCCGCCCTCCGGTCCGATCAGGATCGCAATAGATTCACCCGGTTCAATGGATTCCAGAATTCTTCTCGTTCCTTCCATCCCCTCTGCGTTCTCATACGGCATCAGGCGGACGTCTGATTCTGCATCATTGCAAGCGCCTGCTGAAATGTAACAGGCATGTGTACCGTCGGAATCTGCATCCGTTTGGACTGCTTTGCAGCACCAAGCGCGATCGTCTGCCAACGCTCTGCTTTCTTTTCCGCCTTTTTCCGGTCCAGCTTCACAACGCAGCGTTTCATCTCCACCGGAACAATTTCCGTCGCACCAAGTTCCACTGCTTTTTGGATGATCAGTTCCATTTTGTCACCTTTTGGCAGACCCTGAAACAGTACAATTCCGGACGGGAGTTCTCTGTCTGCTGCTGTGACTTCTTCTACTGCGGCAAGAACCTCACCTTCCGGGAAATCCGAAACGGCACAATGATATTCCTTTTCGCCTCCGGTACTGACCAGTATTTTTTCGCCCGGCCGCATGCGGAGCACATTTTTGATGTGATTAACGTCACTGCCCGTGATGTGGACAGTGCCGTCATAAATCTGACTTTCTTCTACAAAAAAACGGTACATGAATCTGTTCTCTTTCTCTTCTGGTGTTTCGCTTTTCTTAATTTACATCGGTTTTCTTGCTGTAACAGAAACCCATTCGCCCTGATGTGTAACTTCAACCACTTCAAGTCCCGCTGCAACGACTGCCTCTTTGACAACTTCCTCTTTCACATCGAGAATGCCGGATGTGATATAAACAGCGCCCGGCTTCATCTGGTGTACGATTACCGGCGTCAGCGGAACGAGAACATCTGCAAGAATATTGGCGGTAACGATATCGTATTTCTCGTATCCGACTCTGTCCTGTACTTCTTTGTCATCAATGATATTTCCGATCATCATATCAAAAGCTTCTACCGGAATTCCATTGACTTCTTTGTTTTCCTCAACCGCAGGAACCGCACACGGATCGAGGTCTGTTCCGACCGCATGACGCGCACCAAGCTTCAGTGCAATAATCGAAAGAATACCGCTTCCGGTTCCGACATCAAGCAGCTCGGTATCCTTTGTCACATATTTCTTTAACTGACGGATGCAAAGCTGTGTTGTCTCATGCATACCCGTTCCAAAGGCTGTGCCCGGATCGATATGGATGATCATTTTATCCCGGTCTTCCGGCTTTACTTCCTCCCAGGACGGGATGATCAGAATGTCGTCCACATAGAACTGTTTGAAATACTGTTTCCAGTTGTTGATCCAGTCCTTGTCCTCTGTCTCAGACTCTGTGATGGTGCACTCTCCAAGATCCAGGAACTCCTGCATTTCTGCAAGTGCCGCGCGGACATCTGCAAGAACCTTCTCCTTGTCCTCATCCACATCGAGGTAAAAATTCAGGTAGGCAATTCCATCGTCATCCGGAATATCCGGCATGATATCCACGAACATCTGCTGTTTGTCGCTCTCGGTCAAAGGCTGTTTGTCCTGAATTTCCACGCCTTCGATTCCCACATCGGCCAGAGTGGAGATCACAATGTCTTCCACTTCCGATCTTGTTTTTAATGTAAATTTATTCCATTTCATTGTTTAAACTCCTTTTTGCGCTTCTCTTTTCCATACGTGCAAAGAAAGCCACATTTATCATACACGATATCGTTCCTGTTGTAAATGTTATTTTCGGCTTTTACGGCCCGTCTCAATCCGAAATCTTTGTCAGAAAGCCATCTTTTTTCGCCTTCTGATAACGCCATACCAGCCCGAGTGTGGATAAAATGCGAACCCCAAGATCTATCAGATTGAACCGATACAGTGCCGTAAGATCTGCCCCAAGTGCCGTATACAGACGGACACCAAGCAACGGCAGAACACTGTTGGTCAGCGTCGTCATCATCGTAAAGAGGCTGATCAAAGCGAACGGTTCTTTTCCGGTGCGGCATTTAAAAGAATCTGTACCGTGCAGAGTGCAACGGCACACTGTGGAGCGTTCAGAACCGTCATCAGAACAATAAAAGTAACCCCGCGGTACGCCAACGGTAAATGTGGAACCAAAATCATAATAACCGGGCAGAAGCAAAGACCGATCCCGGCGAAAATCAGTGCAAAATCCGGCGATTTTTCCGGACAACCTTCGCGATCATTCCAACTGCCGCAAGCTGACCGATATTGAAAACACCGTTGCAGATGGAAAGTGTCATCTCCGACATTTTGCAATATTTGACCTGTCCTAAATACCACATGCTCCAGTCAAGCTGCCAGGTGATATAGAAAAAGACCACCGGCACGAAAAACCAGCGCAATGCTTTATTTTTCCCCACGCTTGTGATCGCCTCCAGCAGATCAGAAACAGAAAAACGTGAGGATGCCTTCCCCGCTTCTGCCGGAGCTTTGCCCTCCTCCTGCTGTTCCACCGGAATTTTTTGATTGCAGCGGCCTGCAACAAAACACAGACAGCACACAGATAAAAAAAGCTTCGGAGTACCAGAAGTTTTCCATCGGCCGTGTGGCATCTTCCCATCAGAATCCCGCAGATCACCGGTGCAAGAATGCCAATCACAAACATGAACTGATTCCGAAAGGCATAGACATCGTTTCGCTGCCGCAGTGAAACCGCAGCACCGAACATTGCCTGCCACTGCGCATTGTAAATAGCAAGTGCCCCCGCAGTAAATGCCAGTGATACAAAAAACAGCTCCATACGTCTCTCGCCGAGTGCCGGTACACTTCCAAGAAATGCATAGCCGGCACACATCACAAGAAGCGTAAGCATCGGTATCGTCTTTGTCGACTTCAGACGATCCGCCAGAATTCCAAGCGGCAGCAGTGCTGCACACGCTACAATGTTCGGCACCATCTGGATAATGCCGATCTGACTGTCGGTTGCACCCATGTTTGTCGCATACAGATTCAGGCCGAAACCGTTGATCGATGTGATATATTGCAGAAATACACCCTCGACGGCAAACAGCAGCATGGTCTGCGCAGATGGCGGCATCTTTTTTACCCGATAAAACAGACTCTTTTTCATTGTTTAATCCCCCATACCTTCTTCTGTTGTCTTCACGTTCCTGCCCCCGCCGGATACGTAAAGATTCTGCTCTCATAATGGCAATTTCATGTTCAAATGTCAACAGAAATACTCGGATCCGATGTGAGAAATTTAACGGCATTTTCTGTCAATATTCACAAAAGAAAAAGGGGGATTCTCCCTGTTGAATGCATGGGTTTTGCATAAGAAAAAGGAGCCCCCGTTTTACCTGGGGCTCCGCCTATTGGAAATGTTTATAGCAATCTCAGAAACCAAATTCATCTCCCACCGCAGAACGTGTCTTCTTGCCGGAAGAGGATAAAAAAAATTCAGAACTGCTTTTTGCGTTATTTTCGGGGTTTGCTATCAGAATTCGATCTCGCGCAGATATCTGTGCAGCGCATCCTGCCAGGTCGGCAGTTTTTCGAATCCGTTCTCGGTCAGTTTCTCTTTGCTCATGCGGCTGTTGGACGGACGTTTTGCTTTTGCCGGGTACTGGTCAGAGCTTACCGGTGATACACTTACTTTTCCGTAAGCCGGATCGATCTCAGCGGCCTGTTTGAAAATCTCGCAGGCGAACTCATACCAGGAGCAGAGTCCCTCGTTTGTTGCATGGTAGCGGCCGTAGTTCTCTTTCTCTGCCATGTCGACAAGCAGGCGGGACAGGTCGTAGGTGTAGGTCGGGCTTCCTACCTGATCATCTACAACAGTCAGATGATCGTGTGTCTTTCCAAGGTTCAGCATGGTCTTGATGAAGTTCTTTCCGTTCACGCCGAATACCCATGCGATGCGGACGATGTAGAATTTTTTCACCCATTTCTCTACCGCGAGCTCTCCCTCGTATTTCGTCTGGCCGTATACGTTCAGCGGATGACGCTCATCATCCGGCTCCCACGGGCGGGTACCCTGGCCGTCGAATACGTAGTCGGTGGAGATGTAGATCATTTTGCAGTCAAGGTCATGGCAGACTTTTGCGATGTTCTCGGTTCCGACTGCATTGACCTGATGTACTTTTTCTTTTTTGTCATCATCTCAGCAAGGTCTACAGCGGTCCATGCTGCACAGTGGATTACGACATCCGGGTTTGCTTCGGTAATGACTTTTCTTACGCTTTCTGCATCGGTGATATCCATTTCTTCAATATCAACGCCGATTCCTTCATGACCGCGTTTTGCAAGTTCATTCATGACGTCATGGCCGAGCTGGCCTTTTACACCTGTTACAAATACTCTCATAATGGTTCTCCTTTTTTCTGATTTTGTTATCGTTATGTTTTGTCTGTCTCTTGTTTTTCAGTCTGATTTTCTGTTTGTACCATGAGTATAAAGGATGACGTTATGTCATGGTCAAGCATTTTTTTCAAAAACTGCCCCGGATTTTTCTTCCGGGGCAGTTTTCTTCAACGCTGTTCGCTTTTATTTGTCGATATATTTTCCGTTCATCACATCCATCAGATACTGGCCGTACTGATTTTTCTTCAGTGGTTCGATGTCGGTCAGAAGCTGGTCTTTGCCGATCCAGCCGTTCAGGTAACCGATCTCCTCCAGGCACGCAATCTTGCGGTGCTGATGCGTCTCGATGGTTTTTACGAAGTTGGTTGCCTCTACCAGACTCTCATGTGTACCGGTATCCAGCCAGGTGAAGCCCTGTCCGAGAAGCTCAACGTTCAGACTGCCGTCTTCCAGATAGATCCGGTTCAGGTCGGTGATCTCAAGCTCTCCGCGCGGTGACGGTTTCAGGTTCTTTGCATACTCTACGACTTTGTTGTCATAGAAATACAGACCTGTAACACAATAGTTTGATTTCGGTTTCTCCGGTTTCTCTTCGATGGAGATGGCTTTTCCCTCGGAGTCAAATTCTACGATTCCGAAACGCTCCGGATCATCTACATAATAGCCGAATACGGTTGCGCCTTTTCCGGTCTCAGCGTTTTCTACTGCTGCTTTCAGGCGTTTGTCCAGACCGTGTCCGAAGAAGATGTTGTCGCCGAGCACCATGGCAACGGAATCATCCCCGATGAACTCCTCGCCGATGATGAAGGCCTGTGCCAGTCCGTCCGGGCTTGGCTGTACCTTGTAGGAAAGCTGTACACCGAACTGATGGCCGTCACCGAGCAGTGCCTCGAAACGCGGGGTGTCCTGCGGGGTGGAGATGATCAGGATGTCGCGGATGCCTGCATTCATAAGAACAGACAGCGGATAATAGATCATCGGCTTGTCATAGATCGGGAGAAGCTGTTTCGATGTTACCATAGTTAACGGATAAAGACGTGTGCCGGAACCTCCGGCAAGTACGATACCTTTCATAATTCGTTACTCCTTTTTCGTATATGATACCTCTAGTATAACCTCATTCCCGGAAACGCGTCAACCCGTATCGTAACGTAACCGTTACTGTTCACTCAGCAGTGAAACACTTGCTGTTTCGCTGCGTAAGAACATGTTTCAGGTGTGAGCAACCCTCCTTTTGCGAAGCAAACTTTAAATGAAGGTTGCGAATGTTACAGTTCGCTGGGCACCAGTGAACTGTAACACGTAACGGTGTGTGATAACTTTGTGACGTTTCTGTTATCAGCAGCTGTATTTCGTCAGTTTCTGGCGGGAATAGATCGAGCTGTTGCGGTTGAATACGTAGGCCGCGGTGCAGACAATAAAGAAATATGGCAGATAATCGTAGCCAAAAATCTCGCCGCCGATGAAAATAGCCGCCAGTAAGGTATTGGTTCCGCCACCGAAAACCGCCGCATAGCCAAGCGCCGCGGAAAGCTCCACCGGAATACCGAACAGATTGCCAAGGACTGCTCCCAGGGTTGCTCCGATGGTAAACAGCGGTGTTACCTCGCCGCCCTGAAACCCGGCGGACAGTGTCAGAATTGTCAGGATAAATTTCAGCGCCCAGTCATATGCATATACCTTTTCCCCATGAAATACCGCTTCCACCAGATTCGTTCCAAAGCCGCAATACCGTCCTCGGTACAGAAGCAGGAACAGAATGCTAAGGATAACACCGATGGAGAAAACACGTACCAGCGGATTTTTGATTTTTTCGCCGAGATATTTTTTCGTGTGCTTTAAGCACCAGGCGAAGAGGCCGCCTGTGATTCCAAAAATAATACCAAGTGTAATCAGACGCACCAGCAGGAACGGTGTCAGGCTTTCGCTGATGTGGACAGCCAGATTTTCTTTGCGGATTCCAAGCAGGGAAGCTACAGCGCTCGCAGAGAAAGATGCGGTAAACGCCGGAAGCAGTGCCTCGTACCGCATTTCACCCGCAGCGAGCACCTCTACCGCAAAGATCACAGCTGCAATCGGCGTTCCGAACATGCCCGCAAAGCCGGCGGCCATACCGGTTACCAGAAAGATACCGGGCGCGTTTTTAAACGGTAATTTTTTGCCAGCAAAATAGGAAAACACAGCACCGATCTGAACGGCAACGCCCTCGCGGCCGGCACTTCCACCGAACAGATGCGTCAACGCCGTTGAGAGCATTGCCAGCGGAATCATGCGAAGCGGAAGCTCTGTCTCCTCCTCATACGCTACACCAAAAATCAGACTCATGCCTCCTTTTCCCCTGCCACCGAATTTCTGATTGACTGCCACGATCACAAGACCTGCCATAGCGAGAAACGGCAGACACCAGAAAAGATGTGCCACGCGAACAGCCGTGACTTTCAAAAGCAGACGGCAGAACAGCGCCTCAATCAGACCGACTGCCGCACCGAGCGGAACGCCGGTCACACCGAGCAGCAGCAGGCGCCGTAGGTGCGAAGGGATTTCTTCAGTTCTTCTTTCATTCTCTTTCTCTCCTTTTCGAATTCTGCTGTTATCATATCACGAAGCGGACAGATTGTGAACTATGGATACCTTTTCCTCCATACTCTTTGCCAGTGCATCGGCAAATTTTTCCTGCATCCGGATTACTTCTTTCATCTCCTGCTCCGTAAACTGCGCCGCAGCTTCCTCCTCGGACTGAAACAGCGGAAGAACCAGCTCTCTCGCATACTGTTTTCCCGTTTCAGTCAGACTGATGATTTTTTCCCGCCGGTTTGCCGGATTGACTTCCATTTCGATATATCCTGTTTTCGTTTTTAGTCCGTTTTCGTACTTTTTGTTTTAGTGTTTTTTTCTTCCTTTGTCAAGATTTCCAAAAGCCTCTTTTTTCCGTATATTTTCCGGCATTTTTCAAATACTAGCAACTGTCCAGACACTGTTAGGGAAAGGAGATTTTGAAGATGAGAAAAATCAGAAGAGTGTGTATGACGCTGGCATTGGCGGTATTACTGGCCGGGATGACGGCCTGTGGAAACAACACCACGAATGACACCGGAAATGGCAATACCAACACGGAGAGTGACATGGGACAGACGGATAACAGAAACGATGTCCATACGACAGAGATGCCGTCAAACGACAATGTAAATGATGTGACGGAGGGCACCGATGGGAATGCCAACGGTACGAACGGTACAAATACCGGGGATAGAAATACCCTTGGAGATGATGTCGGCGACGCCGCTGAAGATGTGACCCGTGGTGTCGGTGAGGGCGTTGAGGATGTCGGCCGCGCGGTGGACGATGTGGTAAGCGGCGGCGACAATGAGACGCAGAATCCGCAGGAAAACGGAGCAACTACACAGAATGGAGCGGGGATGGCACAGTAAATATGCACTTCTGCTGCTCCCGTATCTAAAAACTTCCCTTGGCGAACGATATATGCAGGTTCGCCGGGAAGTTTTTTTACTGCCAGGCACATCAGCACCTGGTTTGATCCGTCACTTTTGATTTTTTCTTTTACAGACCGCATCTGAATTTTCTGCCTTCGCGCCAAGAATGCTGGCCATCTGATCGCCCCACGCTGCACGCTCTGCATAAATATCAACCCGTTCCAGATCTCCGCTCCGGTCCACAAAAGCAGGGAACAGAAATCCACAGATAGGATTTCCCGGCTCGTATTCTCCAACCAGCGGGCAGACAGCGCAGATCAGATAGGGGAACATCTCCTCGGATTCCCCCAGGCGCTCTTTATCGGAAGCTTTGCAGGAATATCATACCGGTCATAAAACATGTAAATGGCATAAGCCCCGTGAATCTGCAATCCTTCGATCAGGATATCATAGAACGTTTCCAACAGCGCATCGTTCTTCAGTCCGCATTCCCGCAGCGCCATCAGCATCTGCCAGATACTGCCCGGCCCCTGGGATGTTTCCGGAAAACGGTATTCCCGCAGCTTCTCATTCGATTCCGCAAACGGAATTTTCTTGGCAATCGCCAGATTCCTGGCCTTTTCCGAACCGGACAGTTTCAGAAAATGAATGTTGAAACTGCCGTCATACTCCCCATCCGAATCCGTATAGCAACCCGCCATCCGCACAAACGAAGTCCGCGCCGGCGTCATCCTCCTCGTCAGCTCCAGCATGTCTTCCCGATTAATCATACATTCCCTCCGACAGTAAAGATATTCGAAACTCTCTGCCTTTGATCTTATCATAACATGCTTTTTCTGTCAGCAGGTTTTTAAATTGCGTTCTTTCTCTCCATCTGATAAAATCGAAACAGTATCTCGCATTTTATAATTTTGATATAGAGAGATGTTGGGACAAAACACCTTTTGACTCAATATCACAGAAAGGACGACACATGAAATTAGCAGTAATCAGTGATCTTCACGGGAATTATTATGCGCTCGCAAAGGTGCTGGCATTTCTTCGCAGTCAGGAGATCGACGGTATCATCGGGCTGGGAGATTTTGTAACAGACGGGCCTTTTCCGCAACGGATGATGAGAGTGCTTCGCGAAATGCAGGAGGAGTTTCCCTGCTATCTGGTGCGGGGAAACAGGGAAGAATATCTGCTGGAAAATCTCCGGCATCCGCAGAACTGGAAGGCAGGTTCCTCGACAAGCGGACTTTTGGATTATACGTTTCGGAATCTTACCGGACAGGATCTGGAATTTTTCGAACAGCTGCCGACAGACGGAGTTCTGATCGGAAAAATGCATGAGTCAGGCCGGCTGATTCCTGTTTTTGTTCCGCAGGAAGAAATCATACCGGATACCTGCCGCGAATCTCTCTTCCCGGCACTTCGTCTCTGTCACGGCGCGCCCGGAGAACTCCGTGGGAATTTCGGTCTGCATCCGGAGCTTTTGCTGTCCCATCTGGAAAATCTCGATGCCGCAATCCTGCTCGGCGGGCACAGCCACAAGCAGGAGCAAAGAGAATATGCCGGAAAAACATACCTGAATCCCGGTTCCCTTGGGCTTGCGCTTGATGGAGTCGGCGGCCATGCCCATTTCGCGATTCTGACGCTGGAAAACAGCACATGGCAGATCGAATGTTTTCAGATTCCCTACGATCTCGAAGGCTACCTCGCCGAATTCGACCGCGCCGGGCTGGAAACGCATGGCAGTGTCCTTGCCCGTTCCTTAAAACGGACATTGACCTGCGGCGTGAATTATTTTTATCTCACCGTAAAACGAGTGCGTGAACTCGCCGATGCACTGGCACTGACCGATCTGGACGAAGAGGTCTGGAAAAAGGCGGAACAGGAACTGAAATAACCGTCCATTCAAAAGACGCAGGCTGTGTACTCACACACAGCCTGCCGTCTGTTTCTATTCCCTAACTTCTATTTTTCTTTTCGAAACACAACCGTCTCAAATCTTCTGACCACTCCATCATACTCTCCCGTCATCGGCTGGTATGTTTCCGTATCCATCGGAAATGCAGCCGGTTCAGCTCCGTAGTTCTGTACAAACAGATACTTGTATTTCTCATCCTCCCTTGTTGCAACATCGAGCCCTTCCGGGATTTCGGCTGCCGCGCGTTCCAGGCCTTTTTCTTCTGCCAATTTCCGGCAGAAGTCATCGTAAAATGCCTGTTCAAAATCTGCGCAGACATAATACGCCTCGCCCTCTCCAAATACATTTTTCGTCAGTGCCGGATATCCCGCATAGAAATCGTCACGGTATGCCAGCAGCGTTTCGGCACCGTTCGTTTTTACCAGGTCGCAGAAATTTCGGATTTCATATGTCTTTCCTTCTCCCACACCCGCATTCACATCCTGATCATACAATGCGTCCAGCTCGGTGCTCCGCAGGCCGAATACATCCATCAGTCCGTGCGGGGTTCCGCCGAGGAAACAGAGGTCGTTTTCATCCACAACTCCCGACCAGTATGTCATCACAAAGGTGCCGCCGTCTGCCACGAAATTCCGGATTTTTTCCTCAATTCCGGCCCGAAACAGATACAGCATCGGTGCAAAGACAATCCGGTAGCCGGAAAGACTCTCCTCCATGTCAAGGAAATCCACATTCACACCCAGTTTCCGAAGACCGCCATATACTTCTTCACGGTATTCATGTAATGCAGTCCCATATTCCGTGGTCCCTGCGCATCCTCCATGGCCCAGCGGCTTTCGCAGTCATGCAAAATTGCAGCCTGTGCCTTCGTCGTGCTTCCCGCAATCTGCGCCAGATCCAAAAGCGCCTCGCCCGTCTCTGTCACCTCACGGAACACGCGCGTATCCTTTCCGCCGTAGTGGTCAATGACCGCCCCGTGGAACTTCTCGCTCGCACCGCGGCTCTGGCGGATCTGGAAATACTGGACACTGTCGGAACCATGCGCCACTGCCTGCAGCGATGCCGCCTTTAAAAGCCCAGGCCGTTTCAGCTTGCTGACACTCTGCCAGTTCGTGCTTGTCGGGCAGGACTCCATCAGAAGGAACGGTTTTTTCATCAAACTCCGCATAAAATCGTGCTGCAGTGCCGCATCAAGCGCAGTCACCTCTTCTGCTTCCTTGTGCCAGGTCGGATAATTATCCCATGACACCACATCAATCAGATCCTTGAACTTATGATAATTCAGTCCCTGGAAATCATACATCATGTTGATTGTCACCGGAAGTTCGGAACCGCCCGCGCGGATCGCTGCTTTTTCCCAGGCAACAAAGTCTGCTGTCTGATCTGTCACAAACCGTTTCCAGTCAAGATTCAGTCCGTGAAGCCCCATCTCACCCTTTGGGGACGGACTCTCAATCTGCTCAAAATTCTGATACGAATGGCTCCAGAACGTTGTATTCCACGACATATTCAATGCATCAATCGTCTCATATTTTTTCTTCAGCCACCCCTGAAATGCCTTCTGGCAGAGCGGGCAATGGCATTCTCCACTCAGTTCATTCGAAATGTGCCACATTTTTACCGCCGGGTGCTTTCCAAACTTCTCGCTCAGCAGGCGATCAATTTTCCCCACCTTTCCCGGTAAACCGGCGAAGTATAACAGTGATTATGGCGTCCGCCGAACAGATTTTTCGTGCGGTCCGCGTTTACGCGCAGTACCTCCGGGTATTTGTCTGCAAGCCACTTCGGGCGTGCTGCAGACGGTGTCGAGAGAATTACTGAAATCTCATTCTTATACAGCTGATCCATGATCTTTTCCAGCCATTCCAGGTGGTATACACCCTCCTCCGGCTCGAGCACAGACCAGGAAAAGACACCAAGCGTCACCTCGTTGATATGCGCCTCCTTCATATATTCGATATCCTGCTCCAGAATTTCCGGCATCGCAAGCCACTGCTCCGGGTTATAATCCCCTCCATAGATAAATCCACTCTGGTTCATGTTCGTTTTCCTTTCTCTGTTCATCGAAATATCGTCTCCACGTGCAGCTTCTCAATTTTGCAGGCACATCCATCCGCTGCATCCGGCTGCTTTTCCAGAAAAATCGGATCACCCGGATGCAGAGGATAGACAACGAGTTTCAGTTTCTCCGGAAACTCAAAATAGCCAAGGCTTAACAGGGCCTCCTGACCGGTATAGAAATAATCGTTGATTTTCTCTTCCCCATCAAACACTTCCATACGGTTTCCGTACCAGGTCAGAAAAGCAAACGCATCGTGATAATTTTTTTCGCCCGGATAAGCAAGCTTCAGTTCGTATACTGCTTTCTCTTTATCCTGCTCTTTGCAGACAAGCTCTGCCTCCGGCTCCTGTGCTTTGTAAATACGCTCATACAGCGTAAAGTTTCCTCTTTTTCCACACTCTTTGAAATCCACAATGCCTTTTTCCACTGCCGGATACACAGCGATCATGGTTTTTCCACTGCCTGTCACAACAAGCTCACCGTTTTCTTCCCAGACATAATTTTCGGAAAGAACGAGATAATCCTGATCCAGATGCACCTTCCATGCATTCAGCGCCTCCTGCCGGGAAATCAGGCAGAGTTCTGCGCGCGCATCGCCCTCCCACTGAATCTGCGGGTCGAGATCACCGTAAAATACGAACGCATCTCCCTTTTTCGTATGTAAAACGCAGAGCGGTGTGGCAAGTGCCGTGTGAAGAACCGCATCGTTTAGTTTCATATTGTACGGAAAAATCCATACATTCCCTCTTTCAGGTCAAATGCCGGAAATCCCACGCTCGCCTTTCCATCCAGGAGTCCCTCCAGTTTCACCTGTGGATGATCATCCATCTTCCATCTTCTCTGGTAATTGTTAAAAAGACGTATCCATGGTCCGCATCGTGACGGCACGCTGTCCGAACAGTGTGCATATCTCCCGGCAGAATCCTTATCGTTGGAATTTCAGACCGAAGTGAGGCCATATCCTCGCCAAAATCATTCAAAAACAGCGCCAGCAGCTTGATCTCCCGATAGCTGTCCGAGATTGTTCCGTACTGCCGGATCGGCGCGTTGAAATCGTAATTGATCTCCGGCAGGTCGTTCAGATATCCTGTCGCGCGGCTCTCCTGCAGGGTGGACAGTTTTCCCTTCGGATTGCTGCCGCCGTGGTACATATAGTAGCCGAGCAGCCCTGCTCCACTTCCCATTTTTACGGTAGACATCGCTCCGACATCGCATCCCTTCGCCACCGGTCTTCTGTGCATGGTAACCTGAAGCCCGCCTCCAAGTTCTGCCGTCAAAAACGGAAAATCCTCCTCGTTGTAACTGTTTGCATTTTCCACATGATGATCACACGCAATCAGTGCATCGTTCCTTGTGTGGCTGAACACAAAGTTTGCGTTCGGCTCAATCTCGCACGTTCTCTGATCCATGGTGCTTCACAGTAGCCGCCCATGACCGGAAGCAGATCGCCGATGCAGCTCCGCCCCAACCGGTCGCCGTGTACAGCGGCACATCAAAGCCAATTTCCTTTGCCATTGCTGTCAATGTGCGGATATGCGCCTCGCCCTCCGGTCCCTGCAGACCGCCGACGTGGCCGTACTCATTCTCGATCTGAATACCGATCACCGGACCGCCGTCCTTTTCCATGCATCCATCGACCTGCGCATAAACCTTTTTCCAGAACCGTCTGACATAGCCAAGATATTCCTCGTTGTTACAGCGGATCGCCATGCCCTCTTTCTCTCTCTCGATGATCCAGTCCGGGAATCCGCCGTTCCGCACTTCCCCGTGCACAAACGGTCCGATACGCAAGAATACCGACAGTCCGACTTCCGGCACAGTCTTACAAACGTTCCGATATCCCGGCATCCTTCAAAATCAAACACATTTTCCTCTTCCTCGTGGTGAATCCAGATCACATAGGCCGAGACGACAGAAACTCCGCCCGCCTTTATTTTGCGCAGTGATTCCTCCCACCACTCTTTGCGGTACCGACTGTAATGCATTTCGCCCATCACCGGAAACCACGGTTTTCCATTTTTAATCAGATAATCCCTGCAATAGCTGTACTCTGCTCTCATCGTCTTATTGTCCCTCTCTTTTTACTGTCTGCAGACAGAAATTCCGCATCATGCCGTACATCGGCGGCGATGAAATTCGGATTCCGGCAGTGACTTCCTGCGGTTTTCTGATTTCGCATGTCACTTTGTAGCCGGTCCATGCATGTTCTGTCGGATGAATCACAGTCTCTTCTTTTCCCTCTTCCGTATTGAGGAACAGCCGCACATCCACATTTGTTGTATCGGTTCCCTGAAAGGCAACAGATAATGTATACGTTCCTGCCTCCTGTACCTTTACCGTCTGGCAGATCGAAAACGTAAAGTTTTTCGGTGCTTCTACGCGTACCGCATTCACCGGCGGAGCTGGGAACGGATCGACAAACTCCGGAAACAGCTGTACTGCAACGGCATCCTCGGATTTTTCTACGTTCAGCGCGCCAGGCCGTCTTCCCAGCCGACATCGAGCAACAGATTCTCCGCCTCCGGCAGCTCTTCCACCACGCAGATCTTCGCATGTGCAGCAAACGGAACACCTTCCACATTTCCTGTCACATCATATTCGCCTGTCACGCGTGTGTCCGGCACTTCGTTCCAGTTTACCCGCCGCTGCTCCACCATTCCGTCATACAGCAAAACCGGGAGCATCTCCGGCAGACCGCATGCTTCGTCTTTTACTACGGTCATTGGCTCCGGCTCGTAAATCTTGGCCGGTTTTTCCGGACAGGCATCATTCCGTGTAAACAGGAAAGAACGAATGCCCTCCATGATGGTTCCCTTCTCCTCCAGCAGACCCATATTTTCCGACCAGCCGCCCTCACCGTCTTTCGGAACACAGATCGGTTCCCAGTAATAGATACCCTGCCCCATTTCATCCGGCAGCGAAGCAACGATATTGGCAACCAGATCCAGCACCTGCTTCTGTCCGGCAGGCGTCGCCGGAAATCCTGCGATTTTTTCCTGCTGTTCATCGATAAACCCATGCGCACTCTTTCTCCATGCATGCGCCGTCTCAACGACCATAATCGGCTTTTTGCAATCCTGGATCAGCTTCGTCATTGTCTCTTTCAGATCCGTGAAAGTGCCGTGCCAGAATGGATAATAGGAAAGTCCGATCAGGTCAAAATCCTCGAGTCCTGCCTCAAAGGAACAGTCAAACCACTCTTTCAGATAGAAATACCGTCCGCCCTGGTCGAGATGGATCATAACCTGCATCTCATCTTTTCCGGCTGCAGCCCGCGCACCGCGGATTCCGGCATTTACAAGCTGTACCATTTTTGTATAATCCGGCAGCTCTCCGTCCGGAAACAGAAGGCCGCTTCGGATCTCATTTCCGATCTGAACAATATCCGGCAGAACGTCCTCCTCTTTTAATGCCGTCAGCGTATCTCTTGTATAAGAAAAAACAGCCTCTTTTAATTCTTTAAAGCTTAAGTTTTCCCAATCTTTCGGCTTTCTCTGCTGACCGGGATCCGCCCAGAAATCAGAATAATGGAAATCCAGCATAAAGCTCATGCCATGTGCCCGGATCCGTTTTGCCATCGCCAGTGTATGCGCATAGCTGCAGTATCCGCCGGACTCCCTGACATGCTCCGGCGCATTCCAAATACGGAGCCGTACGGAATTTACCCCGTATTTCTGAACGAGATCCAGCGGATCCATAACAGTTCCGTCAAAGTCCTTCACCTGTACTCCGGCATCTTCCAGCTCCGGTATAAAAGATAGATCCATTCCCTTCTGAAATTCCATTGTTCTGTCCTCCCTGCTACGTTAGTTTGTCGATTTTCGGAATAAAATGTCGTAATCCAGCATCGTCTTCTTCTCATAATTTTCCCCTCGGAGCCGCTGGATCAGCTGACGCACGGCTGTGCCTCCCATCTGGGATGCTGCCACACTGACTGCTGTAACTGCAGGGGAATAGCAGTCCAGATTGGTGCTGTTGTAGAGCGAAGCAATCGCGACGTCCTTGGGAATTCGATAGCCTTCCGCCTGGAGCCGGGACATCACCATCGTACAAATCTCGTCGTCGCCACAGATGATGCATTCCACTTTTTTGGATATAATATTTTCAATGATCGCATCCAGAAACTCCATACGGATCGAACCATTGTAGAAAAGCTGATCCTTCTCGGAAATTCCATTTTTAATCAGCGCCCGGCAGAAACCTTCGTGACGCTTGCGGTCTACGTTATAGCTCATATCCTTGACAAGAAACGCAAATCTGCGGAATCCCTTTCCGATCAGCAGCGTTGTCATTTTCTCTGCCGCACCCTCATTGTCGGTATCCACCTGGATAATGTTGTCATACCGGCATGTTCCCGTCAGTGCTGTCGGGAATTTGCCTGACTTAAATACTGCAGCGCACGGTCATCCTCAAGCGCACGTGTCAGGAGCATACCATCCACCCGGTTCGACTCCACCAGCGACTGCAGCTCTGAAATATCATGCGCGTTGCTCGTCGTAATCAGCACATTGTACCCGAGCATCGATGCCGATTCGCAGACGCCGAGCAGACAGTTCTGGAAATAAACACCGCTTCCATAATAAACGTACATAAGCTGTCATAGTCTGCAGCAGCAGACCAAGTACCGTTCCGACGATGGTCAGACCGATGGTCGTGCCGTATGCGCGGAAGACAACCATAGGATCTTTAAATACGGTTTTGTATGCCTCCAGGCTGAAATCCTGCGGCAGAAGGCTGAAACCGTTCTGGATAATGGCCGATTCCGAAGAAAACGAGCCGGATACGATCATGATGAAAGGAACGAGGCAGACCAGCGCGATGATTCCGCAGAATCCGTACGCGATGATATCAAGTGCAACCGCATCTTTTCCTCTTTTGATTTTACTTGTATGACTGGAAGATCCCACTTTTCATCCCTCCTAGAATAAGGTGTAGTCTTTATCATAAAGACCAACCAGTTTGTTTACGATTACGACAGTGATAAAGCACAGTACCGACTGATACAGACCAACAGCTGCGGACATTCCGAAGTCGTTGCTGCTGATTAAGGCACGGAACGTCAGGGTATCAATTACATCGGTGTAGTTGTACAGAAGACCGTTACTTCCAACCAGGTTGTAGAACATATCAAAGTTTCCTTTGAAGATGCCTCCGACGGATAGCAGAAGCAGGATGATTGTGGTCGGCATGATCATCGGGATTGTTACTTTGAAAATTCGCTGGAACACGTTTGCTCCGTCGATGCGGGCTGCTTCATAAATCGAAGTGTCAATTCCCATAATCGCTGCCAGGTACATAACAGAACCGTATCCGATTCCCTTCCATACATTAAAGAAGACAAGGATAAACGGCCATGCCTTTGGTGTCGTGTAAAACTTGATTGGTGTTCCACCGAAGGTTTCAATCAGTCGGTTTAGAAAACCGTAGTCGGAACTGAAAATATTGAATGCCATAACTCCTACGATAACCCAGGAAATGAAATACGGCAGAAACATCAGCGACTGTGTGATCTTACGGTAATGTTTGTTGCGGATCTCAGTCAGAAGCACGGCAACGGCAATCTGCATCGTCGTGTTGATCGCAATAAATGCCAGATTATACAGCACGGTATTTCTGGTAACGAGTCCGGCCTGTCCTGATTTAAAGAAGAACTTGAAGTTATCAAATCCGTTCCACGGGCTTCCCCAGATACCTCCTGCGTAGGAGTATTTTTTGAATGCCATTACAATTCCTGTCATCGGGTAGTAGGAAAAAATCAGGGTATAAATTACTGCCGGTGCAAGCATCAGAAGAAATACCCGGTACTTGTAGAGCTTTTTGCAAAACCCTTTCCAACCATTCTTTTTCATCTTCTCATTCCCTTTCTTGTTTGCGCAACTTTTTTGTTGCTCAACTCTTTATTTTTCTTTGTGCCATTATCATATCATTTCGGCATATTGTTTACAATTCGCAGTTTTTATAAGATATTTCTTGTCGAAATATACTGTTTTACTATTTTTTGTGCAAATGCGCAACTTTAGCGTTTTACCTTGTTGCGCATTGATTTTTCCATTACCGTTTGCGATTTTCACGTTCTCTTTTGATATTCCGTATTTTTTCTTGTGTATTCTGCCAAATATTCTGCAAAATAACTTCCTCAATTCCGAAAATCCCGTTGTAAGAAAAGAAAAAAGTGCGCAACGTTTCGCATTTTCGTTGCGCACTTTCTGGTTTCTATTCACTTTTTCCCTGTTTCTGCCTTATTTCGCAGCAATGACATCCTGCATGTCATACATGCCAGCCGGTTTTCCAGCCAGGAATTTTGCAGCCTCTACAGCTCCTTTTCCGAAAACTCCTTTGGAATATGCCTGTGGGAAAGGATAACAACCTCGTCCGGTCCTGCGAAGATGACGTCGTGATCTCCGACGATCGTGCCGCCGCGTACGGCAGAGATTCCGATTTCCTTCGGATCACGCTGCTCGTGGCGCTGGCTTCTGTCATAAACATAGTGTACTGGTTGTCCATTGCCTCATTCAGGCTGTCAGCCAGGGCGATGGCGGTTCCGCTTGGAGCGTCGCATTTCAGTTTGTGGTGTTTCTCCACGATCTCCATATCAAAGCCTGCTTCGGCAAGCACTTTTGCAGCTGCCTGTACCAGTTTCATCAGCGTATTCACACCAAGGGACATATTTGCAGAGCGGAGAACCGGGATTTCTTTGCTGGTCTCCTGCACTTTTTTGAGCTGATCCTCGGTGAGGCCTGTGGTGCAGAGGACGAGTGGAAGTTTTTTCTCCTTGCAGGCATCGAGCAGTGCGTCGGCTGCCTTGTAGGAAGAAAAGTCAACGACTACGTCTGCCGGAACATCGCATTCTGCCAGGCTTTTGAATACCGGATAATCGTTCTGGCCGTTGTCGTTCATATCGATTCCGGCTATGATTTCTGCATTTGCATCTTCTTTTACCAGGCCGGTGATGACCTGTCCCATATGGCCGTTGCAGCCATGCATAATAATTTTAACCATTGTCTTTTTCCTTCTTTACTTCGTGTATTCTTAACTTAAGCCAGTTTGATTCCAAAATCTTTCATAGCCTTTGCCAGGCGCTCCTGGTTCTGCGGCTCCATCTCGGTCAGCGGCAGACGAAGCGGTCCAACCTCTTTGCCCATCAGGTTCAGCGCTGCTTTTACCGGAATCGGGTTTACTTCGCAGAACAGCGCATCGATGAGCGGCAGTGCTCTCAGCTGGATTTCTCTGGATCCGGCCACATCGCCGTCGAGGAATTTCTGTACCATGTCGTGGGTCTCACGCGGTGCTACGTTGGAAAGAACGGAGATTACACCGCTTCCGCCAAGGGAAAGGATCGGCACAACCTGATCGTCGTTTCCGGAGTACAGATCGATCTTTCCATCGGTCAGCTGCATAATTTTTGCGACCTGGGAAATGTTTCCGGAAGCCTCTTTGACTGCAACGATATTCTCAACGTTGTTGAACAGATAGACGATCGTTTCCGGTGCAATGTTTACGCCGGTTCTGCCTGAATGTTGTAAAGGATGACCGGCACTTTGACGCTGTCTGCGATTGCGGTAAAGTGTGCAATCAGGCCCTTCTGTGTTGCTTTATTGTAATACGGAGAAACGAGAAGAAGTCCGTCCACGCCGTATTTTTCTGCTTCCTGAGACAGATAAATTGCTGTCTCCGTGCTGTTGGAGCCGGTTCCTGCAATTACCGGGATTCTGTGATTTACTTTTTCCACGGTATATTTGATGGCATCCAGATGCTCCTCATGGGACAGGGTCGAAGCCTCACCGGTGGTTCCGCAGATAACGATGGCGTCGGTTCCGCCGGCGATCTGCTCCTCAATCAGTTCTCCGAGTTTTTCGTAATTCACTTCCTGTGTTTCGGTCATCGGTGTGATAATTGCAACAGCTGCACCTTTAAAAATAGACATTCTCTTTTCCTCCTGTATGTTGTGTCAGATAAAACCATAAGAAATCAGTCGCCGGAGCTTATCTCCCACGGAAAATTTCACTTTCCGTTTAAAAAAGAGGCGCCTCATCCCAGATAAGATCGCCTCCAAATTCACACATACGCAGTATCTATGATCAGATAGCTCTCCATCTCTCGATGACAGTCGCAGATTTTTTCAACCTGCGCCCAGGAGCATACCGGTTCAGCGCCGGATGTCCTTCGGCATTCTTCCCTTTTCCTCTTCTTCTTTTGCTGCTGAGGCATCCGAAAAGGTACTCTTGAAGTAATGCGACCTCTATCCACTTCAGTTCTGCTTTTACTATAGCATCATTAAATTTTCTTGTCAACAGCGGATCGCGCTTTAACTCTCACTATATTCCAGCTTGCTCACCGAAACCTCATACGCGGTCCGCTTTTCCATTTCCGTCTCGCTCAGCCGCTTCATATATTCCCGGCTCTGGATCCGTCCCCAGATGAGAACGTGGCCGCCCACGGCAAACGCAGAGGCATACCGCGCATTCCGTCCCCAGCAGATGCACGGGATATAATCTGATTTTCCATACGGACGGTTGACCGCGATCAGAAGGTCGGCGATCTCTCTTCCCAGAGGTGTTTTCCGGTAGACCGGCGGTTTACATATGTATCCATCGAGGTAAATCTGGTTGGATTTGACGGAATCGTCCTCTTCCTCCACGAAGCTTAATTCCCGCGCAAATACGGAGAGTACCAGACGGTTCTTCTTCTCCTCGTGGCGGTTGTAGGACCGAAACTGACCGCTGATGCAGATCCACTCACCCTGGTAATCCTGTGATACGTCCACCAGCCGCTCGGAGACCATCACCGGAATGATGTCCTGCGATTCACTCAACCGCTTGACCATCACATCGACGAGGTAAAAGCCCTCTCCGAATACCTGATGGCTGAATGTAAACGGGGAGACAATCTCTCCCATGATAACCACCTGATTGTTTTCAATCATCTTGTCTGCCATAATGAAAATCCCCTTCCTTTGTCTTTTCTTTCTGAATATTGATTTCTGATCGGTACTTTGCTGATCTATAATCCTAATGTATGAACCACATTTCTTTTTCAGAACCACTTTTTTCCAGATTTTTTTATTTCTATTCAAATCAGCATTCTGCCCAATTTTTTGTATATGTTTCTGTAAAAACCGCACCACATGCTTCGTATTTTCTACCATTGCAATACAAAAAATGTCACATCTTCCTGTTTTTTTTCTCTGTTCTGTGCTATAATAGTTCAGATAGGCAGGCATCCAGCAGAGACAAAACGGCAAGGCACCTGCCTTTGTGCTGTGATAAACATTCCCGGCCGGCTTGAAATTTTGAAAAATTGAACCGGCAGGGTCAACCCATAGGAAGAGGAATGAAGAAATGAAAACAACGAGAGAAGATGTAAGAAACGTTGCCATCATCGCCCATGTCGATCATGGTAAAACTACACTGGTAGACGAGCTTCTGAAACAGAGCGGCGTTTTCCGTGCCAATCAGGAGGTTCAGGAACGTGTCATGGACTCGAACGATATCGAGCGTGAGCGTGGAATCACCATTCTTTCCAAAAATACAGCAGTTTACTACAAAGGAACGAAAATCAACATCATCGACACCCCAGGCCATGCGGACTTCGGCGGCGAGGTTGAGCGAGTTCTGAAATGGTAGACGGCGTTATTCTGGTTGTAGACGCATTCGAGGGCGCTATGCCGCAGACCAAATTCGTGCTGAAAAAAGCACTTGAGCTGAATCTTTCCGTTATCGTCTGCATCAACAAAATCGACCGCCCGGAGGCACGCCCGGACGAAGTCATCGACGAAGTGCTTGAGCTTCTGATGGATCTCGACGCATCCGACGAGCAGCTTGACTGTCCGTTCCTGTACGCATCCGCAAAGCTGGGTCATGCCGTACTCGATCTGAACGACACCCCGAAGGATATGACACCTCTGTTCGAGACCATTCTGAAATACATCCCGGCTCCGACCGGCGATCCGGAAGCTGGCACACAGCTTCTGATCAGTACCATCGACTACAACGAATACGTTGGACGTATCGGTGTCGGCAAAGTTGAAAACGGAACGATCCGCGTGAACCAGGACGTTATGCTGGTCAACCACCACGATCTGACCAAGAAGAAAAAAGTAAAGGTCAGCAAACTGTATGAATTTGACGGACTGAAAAAAGTAGAGGTTACTGAGGCAGGCATCGGTTCTATCGTTGCTGTTTCCGGTATCCCGGATATCCACATCGGAGATACTCTCTGCGGCGATCTGGACAACCCGGTTTCCATCCCGTTCCAGAAAATCTCCGAGCCGACTATTTCCATGAACTTCATCGTAAACGACAGCCCGCTGGCCGGTAAAGAAGGTAAATACGTAACTTCCCGCCACCTGCGTGACCGTCTGATGCGTGAGCTGAACACTGACGTTTCTCTCCGCGTCGAGGAGACTGATTCCGCAGACTGCTTCAAGGTTTCCGGCCGTGGTGAGCTGCATCTGTCCGTCCTGATCGAAAACATGCGCCGTGAGGGATATGAGTTCGCAGTAAGTAAGGCAGAGGTTATCTACAAAGAGGACGAGCGCGGACGCAAACTCGAGCCAATGGAAATCGCATACGTTGACGTTCCGGACGAGTTCTCCGGTACTGTCATCCAGCTCCTCAGCGAGCGTAAAGGCGAGCTTCACGGCATGAGCCGCGCAAGCATGGTTCCACCCGTCTGGAGTTCGAAATCCCGGCACGAGGCCTGATTGGTTTCCGTGGAATCTTCATGACCTCCACCAAAGGAACTGGTATCCTGAACACCGAGTTTGAAGATTACGCACCGTACAAGGGCGACATTGAATACCGCAAACAGGGTTCCCTGATTGCTTTCGAGGCAGGCGAGTCCGTTACCTACGGTCTGTACTCCGCACAGGAGCGCGGTACTCTGTTCATCGGACCTGGCGAGAAGGTTTACGCCGGTATGGTTATCGGACAGAACGGTAAGGCCGAGGATATCGAGCTGAACGTCTGCAAGACGAAGCACCTGACCAACACCCGTACTTCTTCTTCCGACGAGGCACTGCGTCTGACTCCGCCGAGAATCCTTTCCCTGGAGCAGGCTCTGGACTTCATCGACAAGGACGAGCTTCTTGAGGTTACTCCGGTTTCCTTACGTATCCGTAAGAAAGAGCTGGATTCCAGACTTCGTAAGAGAGCGGCAATGAAATAAATTTTCATAAAATGACATAAGAACCGCCGGTTCACTCTTGATTTGAGAGTAAACCGGCGGTTCTTTGTCGTTTTTCTATTCTGTTTTCTATTCGTTTGTCGTTCCGCCATGGAAGCCGTAATACGTCTCTCCCGCTGCAAGATCCACGCCGTTTGCCGCTGCAAGAGTATGAATCGTGACAAGCTCATACCCGCGGTTGATCAGCTCCGGCACGATCGTTGCACACGATTCTACGGTCGTCTCGTGGATATCATGCATCAGGATAATGTCTCCCGGGCTTACACTGTCGAGAACGGCGCTGATGTTTGCCTGTACATTTTTTGTCTGCCAGTCCAGGGTATCGACATCCCACATGATGCTCGGGCGGCCGATAGATGCGAGCAGTTCATCGGTGCTGTTTCCATACGGGAAACGGATGACAGTTGCACCCTGTCCGTTGTTGTACTGGGCGATCAGATCATCCGTCATCTGGAACTGGGCAAGGCCGTCGTCGGTGCTCAGTTCTTTCATATTCGGATGCGCATAGGAGTGGTTTCCAAGCTCACAGCCGATCGCCGCCATGCGCGGGATCACATCTGCACCGTATTTTTCCACATTGCTGCCGAGCATAAAGAACGTCGCCTGTGCCCCGTACTGCTCCAGCGTATCGAGAAGCGTGCTGGTATAGACGCCTGGGCCGTCATCAAAGGTCAGGGCTACCATCATCGAGCCGTTGCGGTCTGGCTGGTAAACACCCTGGTCATCAAAGTAACAGCCTTTTCCGCCGATCGCTTTCCAGCCGGTCGCTATGTAACCATTGGAATCAAAATGGTACTGGTTTCCGTCGATATCTGCCCAGCCGTTGACGTAGTACGTTGTGGCATCCGTTGCGTACCACCAGCCCGACGAGCTGTACTGCATCCCGGCGTCTCATTCGGCGGCGTGGTCTCCGCAAGCTTCTTAATTCCCGCATTTCCCGATCCGTCCTCCGCCTCCGGCGCCGTCTCGCTCACCGTCTTTGCGGCTGTGTCATTACTCAGTACAATTCCTTTTTTCGCAAGCTGCGCTCCCGCAAATTTCCAGATAAGCGCAAGAAAAAGAAGGCCGATTACCACACACAGGGAAATCCGTGATACTTCTGCATCATCTGTCTGCGGCGCATCTGCTTTCTTCTCTGTTTCAATGATTTTCTTTCCATATGATCTGTTTATACTCCATCGTCCCGCCCCTTTGCGGAACTTCTTCCATCGTAACACAAACGTTTTTCGACATTTTTCTACTTACTATCATAACGTGATCTGACCTAAGATGCAAGGCACAAATTCTTACATTTTTCCACTTCTGGTAAATTAATGTTTATCGTTTCTTAACATCTTGTCACAAAAAAAGAGTGACTCTGCACCCATGGTAAAAGCGGATACAAAATCACTCTTTGTCACTCTCTTTTAAAAAACCTGGTTTCTTTCTGGTGCTTTGCCACCAAATCACAGGTCTTCCACCTGTCCAGCCTGATTATCCTCTCTGCTTAAGAGTAACTGCAAAGTTTTAACGTTGCCAGAACAACGGAAGCAAACACCTTATGCCTCATGTCCTATTTTAGTCAGGAAATCGCTGCCCATCACCCATTTTTCGTTTTCCAGCGTCACAACGGACTCGAGTTTCCAGGTGACGGTCTCTATTTTGGTTTTGCGGAAGAAATGGAGGAAACGGGTTCGTCGCTCGATCGCAGCGGTCACGTTGGTTTCGATCTTCATCTGGTTGGATTCGTTGGTTACGGTTGTGGAGACGCTGCTCACGGTGATGCTGGTGATTCCGGTGTTGGTGTCGCTGTTCAGGTAGGCATCGCAGAGCTGCTGGTACTGTTCTTTGGCGGTTTTCTGTACGGCGGTGTCGGCGGAAAATTCATTTTTGATGGTGCTGAAGGATTTTCCGGCGGCTGCGGCTGTGAATACCTTGTCCAGGGACTCTTCTGCGCGGTCGGCGATGGTTTTGCCGGTGGAATCGTTGAGTTTTAAATCCGGCAGGAATTCCATGCTGCTGTTGTCCTGCACGAGGACGATCTCGCGGTATGGGTCTTTCTGTTTTTCGGTCAGTTCAATGGTGTGGCCGCCGAGGAAGAGATACGGGATTTTGTAGATGCTGACGTTATCTGCCGTCTCTTTTAAATACTTTTTCCCGACCTGCACGCCGTCCAGATAGAACGAGGCATCCGCCGGGACGGTGATTTCGACATCCGTCACGCAGCTGTCTTTCGGCACAACGTACCACTCTTTGAAGTTCCATTTTACGGTATCCCCGGCGGCGATCTCCAATGTTTCTTCCTGCGAGTCGCTCATGCCTTTTAACGTGTACCGCACAGTATAAATCCTGTTTTCCCCGGTCTCAAGATTCTGTTTTCTGCGCATGAAAAAGCTCTTGATCTCCGGTGTTTCCTGCCCGTCAGTGCCGTCCTGTTTTGCTTTCCAGGTCATTGCATTGACGTAGTTCTTCCGCGACAGAAACGTGCTGTCCGGGAACTGGCATACATCGTATGCACTGTTCCAGTCTCCTGCCAGGCATGCTTCCACGTAATTCCGTCCTGCCGCCTGCGGCGCATACAGATACGCGCCTGCCATAAAAAATACGGCGCACAGAATCAGAAACAGACTGAGATTCACGATCAGAATCCGCAGACTCATCGGCAGATCACGAAATTTTGCCGCCCGTATTTTCACAGAAAGCTCCGTCGTCTCTTCTCCGTCTTTTTCCACATGGCGGAATCTTTTTCCTTTTCTTTTCCACTTCTGGAGCATAGTTTACCTCATCTTTTCCTCTTTATTTGGTAATTATTCAGAGCCATGCGAAATGGAAGAAAAAAATTGCGAATCATGCTTGCATGAATGAGCACTTTTTTCTGAAATTTCATATGGCGAGAAGCCACATCGAGATGCAGCGTAAGCGGAATCGAGATGGGGCTCTGAATAATTACCTTGTTTCTTTCACCGCATACGTATGCACCCGGTCGCTCTTCTGGCTGTATGCCTCTCCCTCGGA
>ENA-OUNI01000108-OUNI01000108.1-human-gut-metagenome-genome-assembly--contig:-NODE-108-length-33279-cov-5.284357_pt1 | contig 33279 bp, 28 predicted proteins | sample MGYA00242499_ERZ504580 | MGnify/ENA primary metagenome ERZ504580 (study PRJEB26092, sample SAMD00036315) | human gut metagenome | host: Homo sapiens | study: EMG produced TPA metagenomics assembly of... | reverse complement strand
CCTATTGTTAAAGCTCTATTTGATAGAGCGAAGAAAGAGCTGTGATATAGAGCTTGTTTCCTGATATCAGTAGAGACGTGGGACGTTCCGGCACCTCTAACGTACCTATGGATTCACCTGACGGGGAGAATATGGAAATGTCTCCGTTGGCTACATATACGTTGCCTTTAGAGTCCGTAACTACGCTCCGGTCGCCTCCGTCGGCAAATATGCGACAGTTTTGCAAGAAGCCTTGGGCATCTACATCCGCATGGATTACGCGTTGGTGATATTCATCCAATGTATAGACTGTTTTGCCCGGTACTGCCTTAACCAGAGATGAACAACGGAATAAATCTTCGTAATTCGGAATGATGGTTACACCGTCGGGAGCAACAAAACATTGTTCCGGCTTTCTTCCGTTGTAATACTCGCTTTGAGTGATGGTTCTATTACCCGGATAATAAATTTGTTGCGGTGCAGCAAATTGCTTCATATCCACTAACGGTAAAACTTGGAAACTTTCATCCGGATTATCGGGACGTATTGCGTAAAGCTTAGGAACATAATTGAAGCCCCACAGCCCTCCCGAACCTTTCCAGCCGAATAGAGGACGGTTGCCGTTACGGGTATCGTCATTATTATAGCCGGGTTGGGAGATGTATTTGGTAACGACAATCAAGTTGTCTTGTGTATCGCATGCCAGTGCTACTGCGTTCCAGGGGAAATCGGCAATAGAAGTTACCTGCCCGCTTCGGGCATCCAATTTATAGATGCGGCGCATGCGATGCTCGCAGAAATATATATTTCCCCGGCTGTCTTGTGCCAGTCCGTCAATGAACTCAAATCCGGTGACTACAAGTTCGGCTTTTCCTTTTTCCTGGCTCAATGGGTATTTACGGCTTTCCTTGCCGGTCAATGAAAGGCGTGCCAGTTCCCAACGGCGTGCTTCCCGGTGGGTATTGACATCGTAAAGGCTGGCATTGGAAGTGAACTTTACGCGGGCATGTGCATAGTTGTGAACATTCAGAAACTCAATATCCTTGCAATTCCAGGTGCGTATAGCCGACGGATAGGATTTCAACATGCGCGATACGCGATAGGAATAGAAATTGGCAAAAGTCAGGTTCTTGCAGTCTATCAGGTCCAAAGGTTGCGTATCGATGCCTTCTGCTTCCACTTCAAACTGGAAGTCGTAGATTTTCCAGTTGGCAACATTGCGGAAGATGGCTTCATTGCGTAAATGATGCTCTAAAGACATTCCGTAAATACGTCCCGGGGTATCTGTATGACTGATGTACAGTCCTGCCGAACTATATTCGTTGGCTGTCCATATATCCCGGAATGAGCCTCCTCCTCCGTTTGTAATCCATAGGCTCCAATGCTGGTTGTCCCAAGCACGGGTAATGAGGTCGTGAGTTTCCGGAGTGATGGACATAGGTTTCTCCAAAGGGTTGGCAGCACTTTGTCCGTTGTGGAAGAAACGGGCTTTATCGTGCCCGCTGAATTTGACATCATACATATAAGAGCCTTCGCCTGCCATCCATTTGCAATTGACAGCCCGGTAATTGTAGGCATCGGCATTCAGGAAGATACCGCATACGATGTTCTTTCCACCTTGGGGAGTAGTCAACTGTGCTTGCGGGGCACCGAAGCCGCTGAATGCGGGATTGCCGCCCAAGCTTAATAGGATAGTAGTGCCGGGGTGCAGGCCTATCAGATTCGTGTTTTGTTTCAGAGTCAACGGCTCTTTTACAACGTACCATCCTTGGGGAATATAGATATTGGCATACTTTTGTACTGCTTCCTGGAAAATGTGTGTATCATCACTGAAACCGTCTCCTTTGGCACCCAAGTTGCGGATGTTTATCCATTGTTCCGTAGCAGGAAGCATCGGGGTGTCACCGGTATCCAAAGGAGTAATGCTCTTAATAGGTTCTGTTTCTGTCCGGCGCACTATTTGAGGAGTGTCTTCCAGACTGTCGGCATTAAAACCGAAAGTGAAACGGGTTACCCGGTATGTTTTTTCTTTACCGGGTATTTGTTGGTTTGTAAAGCGCTCCAACGCAAACATAGGAACGTTTTTACATTGAATATTTCTAAGGTTGATTTGTGTTGCTGCATTTCCTGCATCTGTCAGAATAACCCCGGTGCGGTGTACATTCTCGAAAATGCAATCTTCCATAAATAGCCTGTCGGGAGCATTCTCTTTAATCTCTACGGCTACGGGTACATTCTTTGCCCGCATACGAACGATGGTCAATCCTCCTTCATTAGTAAGGATGGCACTCTTACGTTGTCCTTCAAAATAGGAGTTAAGTAGCATAATAGGCCATCCGGGAGCTGACTTGTCTGTGTCAATTCCATACTCTCCTCCGTAAATGGCTATATTCTCCAAATGGTTTCCGGCATCGACAATACCCGCACGGCCTTTTCCCACATGAATGGTTACATTGGAAATAGAGCAGTGCTGTGCAAAATGTGCGCGAATGGCAGAGGCATTGGGATTTCCGCCTTCAATGCGAATATCTACGTTCATCATTGAACTATAAAAAGTCCCTGCATTGGCATCGCCTATACGGCCTCCCGGGCGGTAGCCGCCGCCGATAAACCAAAAAAGGTATTTCCCTTTTGCAGTTTCCCGGGTAACTTCCTGAAAACCGGGTGCTTGCTTGGCAAGGACAAAAACCGGGCGTTTGCACCATAACCAATGATACGAACACCTGAGGGGATGTAAATCGTCTTGTTGAGTTTATACACTCCTTCGGGGATAAAGAGGATACCGCAACCATTTTCTTTTTGTTTGGTTCGGTTCAATGCTTCTTGCAAGGCTTCGGAAACATCCATACGCCCGTCAGCCTTCACTTTAAAATTCTCGGGAGTGAAATATATAGCTGCCTCATCCACCGGTCGGTCGGTAAAGACCGACCGGGGATTTTGAGCAGATACTCCTACAGAGAGGATAATCATGAGCAGAAAAGTCAATGTTTTTATTCGCTTCATGTTGTGTAAGGGGTTAGATTACAAAGGATAACGTTTGATACTTACTGTCATCTTACCGCTACCGTCAACGCTGTTCACGTAGATGTATGCAGCCCATTTACCGTCGGCAGTCTTCATAAATGCACTATCGTCCTTTTTCAGGTTCAGTACATAGTTCATGGCTCCGCCTAAATCCAGCGTCTCGAAGTCTATATCGTCCACGTAAACAGCCGGATTGCTTCCTTTCAACTGGGCATCATGCACATTGGCACGTTGTTCCATGGGGGTGTTGTTGGTAGCACCCGAGGGGACAATACCACTGATGGCGATGAATTTCGGGTCCGTTGCAGGAGATACGAAAGAGTGTGCATAGTCAAAATCATTCAGTTTGGCCTGGTAGTTATAGATGAAATCAATCTTGCCGGACAAGTTCAGAGCGTTTACTTCCTCTTTGGTATAAGCTTCATGTCTTCGATAGAGAAGTAGCAGGCACCTTCGTTCTCCAATTCGATAAGACGTTTCATGTCCATCTTGGAGATTTTGTAATTAGGGGTTTTGTAAGACACTCGGTCGCCTGTACTGGAAACGGCAGTAAAGGTAATGCTGAATGTTTTGCCTTTTGCATCTTCGGGCACTACGAAGTTATAGCGTAGTGTGGCGGCAATGAGGTCTGTCTGGGTGGTTCCAATGGCAATGGTCGGGTTGATGTAATGCGCATCGACTTTCTCCATCAGGTTGGCTGTAGAAATGCTACCGTCGGTAGATGCGTCTTTAACGGTTTGGATAGGCACATCTTCACCGGCACCATAATGTACACCGTTAACATCCATTCCGGTCTGTGCTGTGAACCAGGAGTGCAGCTCAAATCCCGTACCGGTTGCTCCGGTAATGGAGGCAACTGCTTCAGCCTTATTTATTCTTCCATTAGTGGCTCCCATGGCATAGGCAAACTCTATTTTTTCTCCGGCTATGGCAGGAGAAACCGTCTTCTTTATCATGTCATTTTTAATGGCAGATTCATCGTCATCGCTACATGCGAAGCAAGAGAGAGCGATGAAGGGCAGCATTGCATATTTCAATAGTTTCATAACAATATTCTGTTTCTTAGAAGTTTATACTGATTGATTATTCTCCTTGCAAAGTGATAGTGACCGTATAGGTCTTCTTCACTTGACGATTACCGGAAATTACAGTGTACTGGCGGGGTTGGCTGAAATCAGTCCACACTCCCATAGTCGGAGTTACGATACAATCTTTGGCAGTACCACATTCTGGCTTCAGTTTCTTGATGTTGGTACCAAATTTAGCTATCCCCGTAATGGTGTTGTTTTCGTCATCGATGGTAACACCGCTTATCAATACGTCCCTATCATCCGGTCCTCTCAATATGAGGGAAGAGATGTAACATTCTTCACTGTCAGTAACCAGCAAACCATTATCATCTACCGGATAATCATTGCATGATTGGGACAAAAGACATACTATGACAAGAGTCAATATTTTATATAGGTTTTTCATACGATTCTTTTTGTATTTAATGAACTTTATGGTAATTGCTTATCTCCACGGAGTATTCTGAGTCAGATTCGGGTTGCGGTTTCTTTCGTTTTCTGGAATCTGGTAGATATAATTCTTTTGGAAATTGAGTTCGGGTGCATTCTTGAATTCATCACGTATGCGTGTGCCATTTGTATCATACAAGGTTAAACCGTCACTGTTTGCCTCTCCCCATATGTCATGGATTTTTCTCCAGCGGCGAATATCGAATGGACGCATACCTTCAGTGGCCAGTTCCACAATACGTTCTTGCTCAATGGCATTGAAGAATGCTTCGGAATTGGCATACTTGTCGGGTGTTAAAGCCGGCAGGTTGCCACGGCTGCGAATCTTATTCAGCAAGGCTACACATTCGCTGGTAGGACCGGACGTTTCGTTGACAGCTTCGGCATACATCAGATACACATCGGCCAAACGCATCAGATAGAAATCCTGCGGACCATCTGTACGCTCCCAACCGGCTTCCTGGCGTATCCATTTACGGAAGATATAACCGGTTTGATTGCTGGCATCATTATTGATGAAACCGTTGGCCTCATTTCTTTCACCGAACATCCAGGTATATTCGTCACCCATTGTCAGGCCGTCCGTTGTAATTTTCTTGTAAGACTCACCATCCACATGATGGTCGATTTCATACGCCAGTCACGATTCTCATAGCTGGCACGGTTACGCGCTCCATTAGGGAGTGCAGCATCTTTAGACAAGATAAGCTCATCACAGAAATCACCGGTGACAGTTGATTGATAACGGTTTGCCAAGCGGACAGTAGGCATAATCCAGCATTGTGCATTACCGGTGGTACGGGTACCGAAGTCGCGCAACAAACTTTCACCCTGGCCGAGAGAAGGACCGCCATAAGTAATGGAGAAGATGATTTCCGAACAATTTTCATTATAATATTGGAACAGCTCTCTATAGTTGGGTTTGTCTTCAGTGCCGGGATTACCATCACCAAAGATTGTCAGGCCATAATTGTTGATTACTTTGCTGAAGTCTGAAGCAGCGGCGGCATAATAGGTTTGGGCTACACTGCTGCTCGGCTCGAAGCCTTCCAGTTCGGGCCATCCGTTCTTGTTCCAGCAAGCATAGTACAATTCTATTTTTGCTTTAAAGCCCAGTGCGGCAACTTGCGTGGCACGTCCGTACTTATCACCATAGCTTGCGGGAAGCTTTTCGGATGCATTCTGTAAATCGGTGATTAGTTCAGGAATGATGGTAGCAATAGGGGTGCGTACCAATGAGCATGCTTCATCATTGCCGCTGAGTACGTGGCGATAGTAAGGAACATCACCCCAGTTTTGAACCAAACGGAAATAGGCCAATGCACGCAGGAAGTAATTCTCGGCATTGATAGCTCCAAAGATGCTTTGGTTGCGGCATTCTGTTCTGCTTGAATCATTTGCTCTACATACTGAATGGTGTAGTTGGCACGGTTGATAACCCGGTATGCATTGTTCCACATACTGGAAAATCCGCTGCCCGGCGTTCCGGGTCCCCATGAAGAAATATCACCGATACTCTTACCGCGAGTATTTTGGAATTCGCCATGCCCGTCGTAGTAGTAATCAGTTGCAAACAAAGTCCGCACTGCGTTGTAAACACCGTAGGTAGAGGACAAGGCATCATCTGTACTTGTCCAAAAGAGGTCCGAAGATACTTCTGTTGTAGCAGGACGGTTCAGCAGGTCATCTATACAAGAAGATGTTAAACCGACCAGTCCGGCTAATGCTATATACTTAATATATTTCATATTCTTTCTTATTTGTTGAGTTATCAGAATTCTATATTCAAACCGATTGAGTAGGTTTTAACCAATGGGTATAGGTCGTTTCCATGAGGCTTTTCAGGGTCGATACCTTTCCAGGGAGTTAAAGTAAAGAGGTTCTCACCGGATAAGTAGATACGTGCACGGTTGAAACCGATTCTCTGCATATAACGTTCGGGAACGGTATAACCAACCTGTAAGTTCTTCAAACGGAAATAGTTGGTATTATAAGCCCAGTATGTACTTTCTTCACGGTTCTTGTTACCGCCGCTACCATTCAGCAGACGGGGTAGGGAGGCACCACGATTGTCTAACGACCAAGAATCACTCCAATGGAACTGTTGGAATGCATAACGGTTATCCGGTATCTTGGTATTGTTCAAATCATCCAACCATACATCAGAACGTCCGTAGTTACCCTGGAACAAAGCCTGGATATCAAAACCCTGGTAGGCTCCGGTCAAAGTAATACCGAATTGTCCCATCGGGGTATCGCGGTATTTGTCGGTGTATGCTTTCTTATCAAGGTCACTGATTTTACCGTCACCATTCAAGTCTTTGAGGATAATGTCACCCGGTGCGTTGTAGGCATCTCCTTGATAGGGTGCATTGTAGAGTTGATTCCAGCTTTGCACCAAACCCGGATAAGCTTCATACATATAGAGGAAGTGGTAAGGCATGTCGAGCATAATCCACCCACGGTTCAGATAGTCACCCCATTTCTCCAGCTTATTTACGTTATAAGAAGCGTTTACATTGACGCTGTATTCGAATTTGCGAATACTGGACTGCCAGTTCAGATTCACTTCAATACCGCGGTTACGCAGGTCGGCCACATTGATATTCGGTGCCGAATAACCGGTTAATAACGAAGATATGCTGGAACCACGAATCATACCGGTGGTGAAACGGTCGTACCAGTCGAGTTCCGCAGTCAGTCGGTTGTTGAAGAATCCTAAGTCCAAACCTATATTGATGACACGGGTTTCTTCCCAGGAAAGGTCTTGGTTAATCATCTTATTGGCACTGAATCCGGTTGCAAGACCGTTGTTTCCAACAATATAATTGGTAGTTCCCATTGTTTCTTTTTGTTCGTAACGTCCTACTCCGGAGTTATTACCCAGAGAACCGTAAGAAGCACGGAACTTGGCATTACTGATTGCTTTCTTCAACGGGGCGAAGAAGGCTTCTTCCGAAACACGCCAACCTACAGCAGCTGATGGGAAGAAACCCCATTGATGTCCTTTGGCAAAGCGGAAGAACCGTCGGAACGGAAGTTGAATTCAAACAAGTATTTATCAAATAATGTATAGTTGACGCGCCCTATGAAAGAACGCAAACCTTCGGATTCGGATTTACCGTCGTTGGTCTGTACTTCCTTGGAAGCTGCATCCAGTTCTTCAAGGCTGTTGTGCAAACGGTTCTTACGTCCTGCACCCATGTTGCGTTGGAACCAGTATTCTTCGGCTGCATTGAACATGGCGGAAATATGATGCCCTTTGAAGATTTCCTTTTCATAAGTGATACGTCCTTGGAACAAAGTCTTATGACCTTCGTTATTGGAATTGCTGATGATATCACCTGTATCCGGCATGGTGCGGGCTATACTGTTGGTCTGGAAGTTCATCTGGTTCACCACATTCTGGATGCTTTTGCTGAACTGGTTATAATAGCGCAAAGCGTAACTGACGTTCAACTTCAAATCCTTAAGCGGTTCCCATTCCAAGTAAGCGTTTCCATTAAATTCTTTGCGGGAAGTATTTGTGCGATAAGCTTCGTATTCGGCAACAGCATTACCGGCAGAAGCAGATTCTCCATAAGCCATGGCACCGCCGTATTCACCTGTTTCAGGATGCTTGTTCAAAATACCGGAGATGACATATTTTAAACCTGCAGTTTCCAAACCTGCGCCGCGAGGTGTCTGGCGCTCTGACCAGCTACCATCTGTTCTGATACCTATTTTTACGTTATCACGAACCTTATAATCCACGTTCAAACGCATGTTATAACGGCTGTAGTCATTGTGGATTTGCAGACCTTCCTGGTCCATGATGCCGAGTGAAGTATAGAAATTTATCTTATCGTTGCCGCCGGAGGCTGAAACCGTATGGTTCATGATGGCACCGGTACGGAACATTTCGTCATATTGGTCGGTGTTCGGAAAAAGAATAGGATCTACCAAGCCCATGGCCATCCATTGCTCTACCGTACCCTGCTGGAAACTGGTCGATTTGTTACCTGTGGCAGCAGAGCGCATCTGCATGGTCAGTGCACGGCTATAGTCGGCTAAATAGTCGTAAAACTCTACGGGGCTTGATAAGGCATAAGAACCATTATAAGTCACTTTGGATTTGGCTTCTTTAGAACCGCCTTTGGTGGTAATCAAGATAACACCGTTGGCTGCACGCGAACCGTAAACGGCTGACGAAGCTGCATCTTTTAAGACTGAGATGCTTTCAATATCGTTCATATTAATACGATTGATATCTACATCCGGCATCCCGTCCACTACAATCAATGGGTCAGAATTGTTGATGGAACCCAAACCGCGTACTTTCAGCGAAGCACCGTCTCCACCTGCAAAACCGGTTGTTTGGCTCACTACCAATCCCGGCACCAAACCCGAGAGACTGGAAGATACGTTTGTGATGGAACGGCTGGCAATCTTTTCATCGACTTTTACTGCTGCAACAGAACCGGTCAGGTTTACTTTCTTCTGAGTTCCATAACCCACTACAACGACCTCATCCAGTGTTTGAGAGTCTTCCGAGAGGGTTACTACTACATTGGTTCTACCTTTCAAGGGTACTTCTTGAGTAATGTATCCGATGAAAGATACTACAAGAGTTGCATTAGATGAGGCTTCAATGTTAAAATGTCCGTCGATGTCTGTGATTGTGCCGCCGGTGCTGTCTTTTACTTTTATATTAGCACCGATAACCGCCTCTCCTGTGTTATCTTTTACTGTACCGGTAATTCTGGCATTTTGTGCCGTGACACTTCCGATACCAATAAAGAGTAATAGGAATACCAAAAAATGTTTCATATTAGACTTAATTTTGAATGAATAAATTAAAGGTTAATTTTCATGTGAAGATGATAACCTTCATCTTCTTTCTCTCTACAGAAAACAGTTGAGCTGCTTCCTATAAAGAAAGTGTATTCTCATAGGTGTTACTTCATAGGCGTCCTTTCTTTTTTAGAGTTATTAATGAGGTCTTGTTGTGAGCTATTTATATGCTTCGGTTAATTCTTTATACCATTTCTGCAAAACAAAGAATGCTTTCTTTTTCTGTCCTTTGTCAGAAACCAGTCCTTTACGGTTGAAGTCGTCCTGAATCTCGGGTACATGGCGGCGCGGTGAGCGGAAATCTTTCAATATCCACGGAGTAGTGCCGGCAAGTCCCGGAATACGTTTCAACATGTTCACGTGGCGGATATACAAATCTTCCTGATACTCCTCCGTGAAGCGTTCTTTGGGTGAGCCGTGGCGCCCGTACAAAGCACCGCCTCCGAGTTCACTGATGAATACCGGTTTCTGAGTATCGAATGTCCAGTTCACGCGGTCACATTTCTCAGAGTCGCCATCGTACCAGCCCACATACTCGTTGAAACTGATGATATCCAATAGCTCTCCCAACGGGTCGTTTACCGTCAGAACACCCGGCTGTACTTCTTCCTTCTCCATAGCTGCGCCAATTAGGCGGACGCTATCGAGGCTTCTTGCTTTGTTTGCCAGATTAGAGAGGAACGTGAGACGCGTCTCGCTGTGCGGAGTTTCGTTGGCAATAGACCAGATGATGATGTTGCAACGGTTCTTGTCGCGGGCAATCATGTCGCACAATTGTTGCTCCGCATTTTGGTAAGTATCCTTGTTCTCCCAGTGAATCGTCCAATACACGGGAATTTCGGACCATACAAGGAAGCCCATACGTTCGGCCTCGCGCACCATCTCTTCATTATGGGGATAATGGGCCAGGCGAACAAAGTTGCATCCCAGTTCCTTTGCCCAACTCAGCAATGTGTGGGCATGGTCTTTTGAGTAAGCACGACCACTGTAATAGGGAGTTTCTTCGTGGATGCTGATACCCCTGCAGAAGATTTCCTTGTCATTCAGCAATATCTTGATGCCCTCCGTGCGAATCGTGCGGAAACCTATCTCATCAGAAACCTTATCCGTTTCGGAAGCCAGGTTCACGGCATATAATTTCGGATTCTCCGGAGTCCAGAGTATAGGTTTGCTTTTTATTAGGAATGAAGCATACCCGTTGGCATCGGTCGTGACTTCTTTCTTTACTTTCAGTTCGGGAATATCCAGTGTTATCTTCTGTTCCTTGTCAGAACCTTCCAGTTGCACCCAGCCCTCAATCATGTTCTTGTCATCCTTTGCCAACTGTACGTAATAGTCGCGTATATAGGTTGCAGGCATTTCTATCAGAGTGACGGGACGGGTTATTCCACCGAAGTTCCACCAATCTGCATTGACCGTGGGCACAGCTTCGGGCAGGCGTTTGTTGTCCACCTTGACCACGAGGCTGTTCGTGCCTTCTTTCAGGAGGTTGGTAATTTCAAAGTTGAAAGGAGTAAACCCGCCGATGTGCCTTCCCAGACGTTTGCCGTTCAGCCACACGATAGCCTCGTAATTAACAGCTCCGAAGTTTAGGAAAAGGCGCTTGCCCGGCTGCAAGGAGTATTCAAAATGTTTGCGGTACCATACGGTTCCTTCATAATAATACAATTGCGGACGCTGTGTGTTCCAGTCTCCGGGAACAAACAGCAGTTTATCCGTTTCAAAGTCGTATTCCTGCAACTTGGTCTTGTCGGAATAAGTCTTGTCCTGGGCATAACCTCCGTCATAGGGTTTCAGACGGTAATCGTAGTAGCCGTTTTCAAAAGGATCTACAATTGTTTTCCACTGCCCGTCGAGGGATGTCGTCTGGCGTGCGCTGACATTCATTATCTGAGGTGCTTGCTGGGCGAAAGCCAATACCGGCATCAGCATCAAAAGAAAAGTCAGACTGTTCTTCAAGAGTGTTTTCATACTACTATATTTTGATTTAAAATTAAGAAGAACGATTTCCATGCATTCTTCTGTAGAGTGATGGCAAATATACAGGTATGAGGCATTCGTATTCCGAAGTCGGCTACATCATAATTACATCAAATGCCGGTTTTGACTACATCATTACTTTCTCACGAATGTTGTAAGGTGTTGGTTATAAGTACGTTTTCTTTCAAGTATGCTTCTTCTGAATAAATCTGTTAAAGATGATGTGGTGGAATACTACTTTAGAGTAAAGGAGTTATCTTTGCTTCATAAACGCAAATGTTGACCGCTATGAAAAGCAAGTCCTATTTTATACTTACCCTTTTGTTATTGCTGTCGGTGCAGTTGAATGCAGGATGCAACGCCCGGTAACGAACTATACCCGCCATACTTATAAGGCAGGTAATCAAACTGGATGTTACAGCAACACGATAACGGTTGGATGTATGTGGCCAATAGTAACGGTTTACTCGAATTTGACGGTGCAAGCTGGAATCTTTACCCTATACGTAATGCAAAGGCGCGGGCCATGAGAATAGGGAATGACGGACGGATTTATATCGGTGGAATCGGGCGGTTCGGTTATTTCACTCCAAACAGGCTGGGCGGATTGGACTATACATGCCTTTCGGATAATTTGCCCCCGAATTCAATAGTTGGCGTGATATGGAACATATTGCAGGATAAAGAGAGAATCTATTTCCAATCAGACCGTAGTTTGTTCTACTGGGAAAATAATAAGTTGGAATACTTGGAGTATCCGGGTGAGATTTATACTTCGGCCATTTTATATAATAAGTTCTATATCGGTGCGGCCGAGGGAGTTCTGGTGATGGATGGAAAGAAGTTCAGTTTGGTGCCGGGTTCGGAGATGCTGGGCAGGGTATCGGGACTATTACCCTATAGTGGCAAGATTCTGATAGCCACCCGTTACAACGGCCTTTTTATCTATGATGGCGAGACGGTGCAGAAGTTCAATAGTGTTGCAGATAGCTTTATGCAGCACAATCGTGTGTTTTGTGCTGCTCTTAACCAGTCTTTGCTGGCACTTGGCTCTGTGCAGGATGGGGTTTGTTTGCTTGATTTGGAAAAGGATGAAATGAATGTGATTTCCATTAATAGTGGATTGCAGAACAAAACAGTGCTCAGTATGTCTTTCGATGCGCTGAACAACCTTTGGTTGGGGCTGGATAATGGCATTGACTGTGTACATTTGAGTTCGCCCGTTTCTTCTCTATATGGTAATAAACCGGTCATTGGGTCCGGATATTCTTCTATCGTTTATCAGGGTAAGTTGTATCTGGCTTCCAATCAGGGCCTTTATACAACACTACCATCCACAGAACTGAACAAAGAGATACCGATGACTTTTGTTCCCGGAACCGGTGGACAGATGTGGTCTTTCCTAAACTATGACGGTAAGCTGTTCTGTGCTTCGGACAACGGTGTCTTTGTGATAGACGGCGATAAGATGGAGCATTTGGATGGTATAAAAGGTGTCAGGAGCCTTGTCCCTTTGAACGGTCACCCGGATGTGCTGATTGCGGGTACTTATGGTAAATATAGTGGGTTGCATTTACTGAAAAAGTGGCCGGGCGTTGGCAGCCTGCTTTCCGGCTTAAGAATTTCACTTATGCTGCAAAAAGCCTAATGGCTGAAAGCTCGGGTAATGCGTTATGGGTGACAAATAAGGACAGAGGTGTCTGCCGCTTGATTCTGTCGGATGATTTGCAGGAAGTGGTAAGTTTGAAAAAGTATAACCATAGCGCTTTCCCTTCCGGTTATGATATATTTCTGACGCAGGTAAACAGTGAAACAGTTGCAGTGTCACATTACGGGTTATGGCGCTACAATCAAGCCACGGATAGTCTGGAAGAATATCATGAGTTGGAAAATATGTTGGACGGGAAAGCCGCTTACAGTTATCTCACCATGGATATGGCCCATAATATATGGTACGTTTCAGGTGAAGCTCTCAAGTTGTTGCGCTACGATGCTGTGAAGAATACCTATTCAAAATTGCCTCATGACACATTCTTGAAGGGCTCTTTGATAGAGAACTATGAGCATGTAAATGTATATGACGGGCAAGCTGTGGTGGGAACGGAAGAAGGTTTTTCCCTGGTACGCTTTTCATCGACGACTGTGGGTAAGGAAAAGCTATCTCTACAGATACGCCGTGTATATCTCACAGGACGACGCGACTCATTGATTTACGGGCGTAGCTATCATTACACAGATTCTCTTGTCACTATTCCCTATAAACACAACTCCCTCCGCATAGAGTATAATGTGAACAGTAACGATGCATCCCAATCGGCTCTTTTTTCCTATCGCTTGAGCGAGGGGAGCGAAAGGGGAGAATGGAGCGAGTACAGTGAGAATACTATTAAAGAATTTACGGGTCTGCATGAAGGTAAGTATGTGTTTAGCGTAAAATTGATGACCGATAAAGACCAGGAGTTGGTAATGACTTCGTTCTCATTTGAAATCTTGCCTCCTTGGTATCGCACCTGGTGGAGCTACCTGATATATGCAGTCGCTGTGGGTTTACTACTATATTATATAGCCTATCGCATAGCTGTCAGCCGGAAGCATCTGTTGATGCAAAAAGAGCTGGAGCTCTACAGGCAGAAACAAGAATTCAAGAAAGAGAGTGAATTGAAAGACCAGAAGATTGACTCACTGAAAGAGGAGAACTTGCAGGCGGAGTTAAGCCATAAATCAGAAGAACTAATCCGTACTACCTTGAATATTGTGCGCAAGAATGAGATGCTGATGGGTATCAAGAAAGAAGTATTAGGCATTTCCCATTCCATCAGTGAAGAAAACTTGGTTTCCCTCCGGCGTAAAACACTTCGGCTACTGGGACAGATTGAAACGAATATTGAGCACGATGACGACTTGCAGGCTTTCCAAAGCACCTTTGACTCTGTCTACCACGAACTTCTTCAGAAACTCGAAGAGGCATATCCCGAATTGAACAACAAGGATAAACTGCTCTGTGCATATATCAAGATGAACCTGCTCTCCAAAGAGATAGCTCCCTTGCTGAACATCTCTCTGCGCGGAGTGGAAATCAGCCGTTATCGCCTCGGAAAAAGCTGGGCCTGGAAGAAGGGGAGAACCTGGCGGAGTTCTTGCAGAGGTTCAATAAGTGATGCGAAGCAGGGGTTGAATACTCCCCGAATCCCCTAAAGGGGAGGTGGATACTTCGTACCTCTGTGTTCAATCCCGCTACGAAATGAGCACAATGATATTTTGATAATTTGTTGTAATTTATCAAGGTTCTGACTGTGTTTTTGCAACTTCTTGATTATCAGCATTATTCTGGTGTGCTGCATTCACTATACGACTGAGCCCTATTCACTATACGACTGAATTAGGTTCAGTATGCTACTGTTTCTTGAATCTGTGTTGTTTGTAAATAATGCAGATTGCTATTCGGCTCTTTTCCCGGTTCATAACGGGGCAGAAATGAAGTAAATGATATACCGCAAGGCGCTTGTTGCCTTGTCAACTTGTCCCCTCGTGATACTAACATTTATCTCAAACCCGTTTAGAAATGAACTCCCTAATTCCCATAAGTAACCTACAACATCAACAAACTCTCCGGCCCCATATTGAACAGCAAATCTACAATGCTCAGGTTAGGCAGAAAGCCGTGCTTCTCCTGAAAGACCTGGTAATAGGGTTTGGGAGAGAACTCCGGGTCTTTCAGTCGGAAGTCTTTCTTCGGATGGATGCGTTCGCGGAAATCCGCTTCATTCGGAGTGAATTCAGTCCGGTATTCGGTGGTGCGTGCCATATCGGGCTGTATGTCTATCAGAGAACAGATAAGATGGCAAAGTTCTTCGTTGAAATCGACTAAAAACTCATACTTCTTTTCATAGAAAGGGCGGAAGTCGTCTTTATAATATTCAAAGAAAGGAGTGTGGTTGTAGGCAGATTCAAGCGCATTCCAGTGCAGATGCCGCCAGTTACCGTGGTCGGAGATACGGATATCGCGCATCGGGCATTTTAGGCTATCCGGCTTTACGGTAGGGATGGAAAGTGCCAACTCGCCGTCCGGTGCGGCAATGGTGCAGCGGTTGCGGTAAGTCTGCTTCATATAGTGGTCATGCTGTTCGATGAATACTTTATCGTATGCCAGCAATTTGGTATAATATTCTATGGGAGCCAAATAGGCGGAAGAAAGAAAAACTGTTTTCATCAGTATATTTACGATAGATGATTTGCGATTTACGATTGAAGCTACTGTTCATTGTTTGTATTTTCATTTTTATTCTTTCATTTGTTTGTCATTCCACTCTTTTCCATATCCTGCCCCATCGGTAACCGCTGAAAGGTCCTGTTCCCTTTTCTTTGGAGAACCAGATGATAGATGCCTTGCCTATGATGTGGTCTTCGGGGACGAAACCGAAAAGACGGGAGTCCGAAAGATTGATGGTATTGTTGGCACTTACCCAGTAGTAGTCTTTGGTAAAATGGCAGTGTTGCACGGGTTTGCCTTCCACATAAAGGGTGTCGTTTTTGATTTCGGCTTGTTTCTTTTCGTGAAGTACCAGGGTATTTCGCAACAAAGTCTTGTTCCACGGATATACGCGCACGGCTTTGCCTTTGCTGGGGATTATCAGAGGTTTCAGCATCTCCATAGAATCTTCCTTGACAATAGGTTCTATCCAGCACTTTCCGTTCATGGCTTGTTCCAGCAAGTAGTGTTCATAACGGCTGAAACTGCGTATATTCTTTGTTGAATCCTGCCCCAATAGTTTGTTGGGAGCGATGGAAAGGATGGACAGTAATGAATCCAGCTGCCGTTCCCGTTGCCTGGGATAGGAATAAAGGAACTTCTGGTCGGGTGCATTCTTCTCGGAAGGAATCACAGAAAAGAGTGAATCTATCAACAAGGTATCTCCGGGAGTACCGATGCAACGGCTGATAAAGACCTCCCGCCGGTCAATCGTAGGTTCTGAAAGATTGGCAGGATTGTTGAATACTAGAATATCCTCTTTAGGTACGGGACTGTCTGCCCAACGATGATACCCCCATAACTTCATGAAAGGTAGTCGCAGGCCATAGCTCCACTTGTCCACAAGAATACGCTCACCTTGGTACAGTGAATTTTCCATGCCGGAAGAGGGGATAAGATAGGAAGTTGCCACACAACCCCGAAGCAGTACCACGACGAGTGCCACTCCAACTATTGTAATTGCTATCTTCCATCCTTTTTCATTTAATGCCGTCCACCCACTTGAATATCCGGTTCCAGCGTATCTTACCGTCAAACCAGCCTCGGTCTTTGTCCAGTGACAACCATACTACGATAGGCTTTCCTACGACATGGTCTTCCGGCACAAAGCCCCAGTAACGGGAGTCGGCGGACTTGTCGCGGTTGTCGCCCATCATCCAGTAGTAGTCCATATTGAAGGTATAGGAGTCGGTCTTTTCACCGTTGATGTAGATGCCGTCTTCCTTGACTTCCAGTTTGTTGCCTTCATAGGCAACGATGCAGCGTTCGTAGATGGGCAGGTTATCCTCGGTCAGCTTGATGGTGGCACCTTTGGCGGGAATCCAGATTGGACCGTAGTTATTGCGGTCCCATTTGGTGTAAAGGTTCAGCGGATACATCTGTCCCGAGAACTCTCCCGGTTCGATGATAATATTACTGATGAGTTTCTTGTTGCCCGAAAGGGTCTCGTACATCTTTTTGGTAAGCGGAAGATGATAGACCGGCGCCAGTCTTCCTTGGGCATCCCGGCGGTCCAGTCCCATCTCAATCAGATTCTCTTCCCAGCCCAGACCGTCGGTCATCAGTGTCTGGTCCTCTTTGCTGATGCCCAGTTCACGGAACATATCATCGGTGATATAAGGACCTGTAGTCTGTACAAAGTAGTTGAACTGCATTTCTGCAGGGTTCTCGATGGCCTTGCCGTCGATGTATACCTGTCCTTTCTTGATTTGCAACGTATCGCCGGGCAGGCCTACGCAACGTTTTACATAGTTTTCACGACGGTCAACGGGGCGTATGACAATGTCACCGTACATTCTCGGATTGGAACGGATGAGGTTACGTCCGGCATTGTAGTACAAATCATAGACGGTACGTTGCTGCTTGCGTGTCAGGCTGTCCATATTCACCTTGTTGGGATACGCGCGTTTTCCTTCTTCGTAAGCAAGGGTATAGAAGTCTGTCTGCTGGAAGTTGGTGGCTACCGTGTCGCCTGCCGGGAAGTTGAACACCACAATGTCGTTCAGTTTCACTTTGCCGAAGCCCGGTACACGTTTGTATTCCCATTGGGGCCATTCGATGTACGACTTGGTGTTGAATACCGGTAGTGTATGTTGTGCCAGCGGCATGGAAAGCGGCGTATTCGGTACGCGCGGGCCATAGCTCATCTTGCTGACATAAAGGAAATCGCCTACCAACAAGGATTTCTCCAGTGAGGAAGACGGTATCTGATAATTCTGGAACACATAGATATTTACGAAGTAGACGGCTACCAGCGCAAATACGATGGCATCCACCCAACTCATGATGCTGCGTACGGCAGGATTCTCCGATTTCTTCCAGAACCCCCAGGGTATCTTCTTACTGATGTAGATGTCAAAAATGAAGGGTAGTACAATCAGTCCCAGCCAGCTTTTTACCCAAACCAGAAAGGCAAGGTAGAGCAGGGTGACTATACTGAATTTAATCCATTGGGTGCGTGTTGCTTTTCTCATGATGTTTTAGTCTTTTAAAAATGGAAACAAGTCACTCATTCCCAAAGCACCTTCGTGCTTGGCGGTATATTCGGCAGCAAGGACAGCTCCCAAGGCAAATCCCCTGCGATTCTTGGCATCGTGGGTGATAGTGATGCTGTCGGCTTCGGAGTCGTAGCGGATGCTGTGGATGCCCGGTACTTCTCCTTCGCGGATAGAACTTATGGGTAGCTCATTGGCTGCACATTCCGTAGAGCCCGAAACGGTTCCGTCGGGAGCCTGGAAAGTTCCTTCTATCCATTTGTCCTTACGGTCGAGATTCTCCAGAATACCTTCGGCAAGCGTGATGGCCGTTCCGCTCGGAGCGTCCATCTTGTGGATGTGGTGCGTTTCGCTCATTGTCACATCATAGGCAGGGAATTGGTTCATTATCTTTGCGAGGTACTTGTTGACGGCAGAGAATATGCTTACTCCCAGACTGAAGTTGGACGACCAGAACAGTGTCTTGCCGCCTTCGGTACAAAGTCTCTTCACTTCGTCTCCATGTTCCGCCATCCAGCCCGTACTGCCGGATACCAGTTTGACCCCGGCGCGGAATGCTTCATATAGTTATTGTATGCAACCATGGGTTGGTGAACTCTATGGCAACGTCGGCGCTCTTGAAGGCTGCCGATTCAAAGTCTTCCTGATTGTCGACATCGATGATGCTTACAATTTCGTGTCCGCGGCCAAGGGCTATTTTCTCGATTTCCTTGCCCATTTTTCCGTAGCCGATTAATGCGATTTTCATTGTTTCTATCTGTTTTTATTTAGTTTATCAACAAACTATAGGTCGCAAAGATAATCTTTTTCTTACATTTGTGCTCAACATTAACGTCTTGTTAACATGGAACAACTACTGCATTATGTTTGGAAGCACAAAATATTTCCTTTGTCATTGCTCCAGACAACCTCCGGCCGGCCGGTAGAAGTGATAGATCCCGGTTTGCCGAACATGAATGCAGGCCCCGATTTTTTTAATGCCAAACTGAAAATAGACGGTACGCTCTGGGTGGGCAACGTCGAAGTGCATACGCAGGCATCAGACTGGCTGCTCCATAGGCACGACCGTGACAAGGCGTATGATACCGTCATCCTGCACGTGGTGGGCGAATCGAATTGTGATGTGTACCGCACGAACGGTGAGCTGGTTCCCCAGATGGTGCTCACTTGCCCCGACACTGTCCGCTTGCGCTATGAAGAGCTTCGGCAGACAGAGATTTATCCTCCCTGCTATTCCATCCTTGCCTCCCTTCCAAAGCTGACCGTCCATTCCTGGCTGTCCGCTTTGCAGGTAGAGCGTTTTGAGCAGAAAGCATGCGTCATATCCCAGCGGCTCGAACGCTGCAATCATCATTGGGAAGATGTTTTCTTCATTACTCTTGCTCGTAACTTCGGCTTCGGGCTGAATGGGGATGCTTTCGAGGCATGGGCAAACCGCCTTCCATTCCGCGCCGTAGACAAGCATCGGGACAGTCTGTTTCAAGTGGAGGCTTTCTTCCTGGGGCAGGCAGGCCTGCTGGAGGAGGTCTCGGCAGAGGCAGATGATTATTATTTGATACTTCAGAAAGAGTTCCGCTACCTGCAACACAAGTTCGAGCTGCCAGCTCCCATGTCTGTTGAGCAGTGGCGGTTTCTGCGTCTTCGTCCCGATAACTTTCCACATGTACGCCTCGCCCAGCTTGCCTGTCTGTATCACAAGGAGCAGTCGCTCTTCTCGCGTGTTATGGAGGCTGAAACGCTGGAGGCGGTGAAGAAGATACTGGCTGCCAAGACTTCCGCGTATTGGGAGGAGCACTTCAATTTCAGAAAGGTTTCACCCCGGAGGGAAAAGCGGGTAGGGGACGGTGCCTTGAATCTGATTGCCATCAATACGGTCATCCCGTTTCTTTATGCTTATGGCCTGCACAAGGCCGATGACGTTTTGTGTGACCGTGCCACCCGTTTCCTTGAATCCTTGAAGGCCGAAAACAATCACGTAACCCGACTTTGGGATGGTGCCGGTTTGCCGGTATCTACCGCTGCCGATTCGCAGGCTCTGCTTCAACTTCAAAAGGAATATTGTGACAAGAAAGACTGCTTGCGTTGCCGGTTTGGTTACGAGTATCTGAAACATAGATGATAATAATTATCGCCCCATAGCCTTAGCATTTTATTACTTTTATATTATCTTTGCGCATTGAAAAATAATCCGAGTATATGAAGGCTATCCGCTTTGTTTTTTGTCTGTTTGCGGCACTCATGCTGACGACTCTCAATGGTCTGGCTGCCGAAGAGGAGGATTTCAAGACATTTCTTCAGAAATTCACGTCCAGTGCTTCATTCCAGTATTCCCGAATCAAGTTTCCTTTGAAGTCTCCCATCGCCCTCTTGAAGGATGACGGTGAGACGGAACAGACTTTTCCCTTCACCCGCGAGAAGTGGGCATTGCTAGACGAAGAAACGCTGAAGGAAGGACGTACTACCGAAGAGGAGGGAGGTACCTATATTTCTCACTTCACTGTCAATGAGCCTGCCCATAAAGAGTTCGAAGCAGGCTATGATGAATCAGAACCTTCCCTTCGTGTGGTCTTTGAACTGACAGACGGCAAGTGGTATGTCACCGACTGCTATAACGACTGGTACAACTTCGATCTCCCTATCAATGAACTGGAAGAAACTATTCAGGCGGTACAAGAGGAAAACAAGGCTTTCGAAGAACTTCATCCCTGATGAAGTGGGGGCAGAAATCCGCCTCAATCATTATTTTATCCTTCTTCTGTACGATTATGCCCCTCTTTTTCCAAAAAGAGGGGTTTCTTTGTACCGTACTAATACATTGAAATATGCGGTTACAACTTCTTTTGATGCAACTTCTCTTATGTGTCCTCCCCGGTATGGAGATGGGCGCTTCCTGCCGCTTACCGCCTGGGTCGTGGAGGATTCTTCCGGAAAAGTGGAAATTACATGTATCGGCGATACGATGGATATTGTATCTCCGGACGGGCTGTCCCTTTGGTATAAGGAACGGTTGACGGGAAACTATGAGATTACCTACCGGGTACAAGTGGTGGTTGAGAATGGTAGCTACGACCGTCTCAGCGACTTGAATTGTTTTTGGGGGGCCGATGACCCCCGGCATCCGGATGACTTCTTTGCCCGCAGTGCATGGCGCAACGGCGAGTTCAAGAATTACAATACGCTGGACCTTTACTATGTGGCTACGGCGGTAATGATAATGGAACTACGCGTTTCCGTGAATACCATGGAGAGTATTATGGAGTGGACGATGCAAAGATTAAACCCATCTTGAAAGAGTATACCGATGCCGCCCACCTTTTGAAGCCCAACCATTGGTATGAAGTTAAAATCCGTGTGGAGAATGGAGCCACCACTTATGCCATGGATGGTGAAGAGCTTTTCAGCTTACCGGTTGCCGATGGCAAAGGAGACGGCTATTTCGCCTTACGGTTGTGGCAGAACCACGTACGTTTTGCAGATTTCCAAGTAGCAAATATCGATAACCTTAAATAAACAGACATGATGCAATTCAGTAAATGGAAAATAGGAGCGGTAGCGCTCGTTTGCATGTTGCTGCCGGGCAGTGTACATGCACAAATCGTGAAGAATGAGCGCTTGCTTTCTTTTGAGGAGAAGCAGGTTCCGGCGTTTGTCACTACGGCAGCTGGTTCGCAGTTGGGCATTAGCGACGAACATTATAGGGATGGCGACCACAGTTTGAGCTGGACTTTCGAGCCGGGTGCCGCACTGTCTATCAAAAAAGACTTGAAGTTTGAGAAGAAAGACCCGACGGGGAAAGACACCTATCTTTCGGCTTTCATCGTATGGGTGTACAATGAGCAGGCCCAGGACAAGCAGATTCGGTTCGAGTTCCTGAAGGATGGCAAGGTATGCACCTCTTTTCCTTTTGGCATCAACTTCACCGGTTGGCGCGGAGCATGGGTATGTTATGAACGCGATATGCAAGGCACCCCGGAAGAAGGGATGGACGAAATCCGCATTGTAGCCCCCGACGTGAAAGGGAAACTCTTTTTCGACCATCTGATTACTGCCAGCAAGGTAGATGCCCGCCAGCAGACTGCCGACTTGCAGGTACCGTTTGTAAATAAGGGAACCACCAACCACTGGCTGGTTATCTACGAACACTCCTTGTGGAAACCGGACATCCCTCTAACAGACGTGACCAAGGCGCAGAAGCAGGATATACGGGTTATGGAGAAGCGTTTCCGCGGCATGCTCTACACACCTTCCGCGCTTTCGGACAAGGAGATGCAGTCCATCCGTGAGAAGTATGATTTTTATCGGATTACCTACAAGAACGGCAAGGTAGCAGGACGTCCTATCTATTTCGTACGTCACTCCGAGGCATACGAACGTATGGTACCCGATTGGGACAAAGATATGTTCTCCAGACTGGGGATAGAGATAAGCGACTATTTCAACCTGATGAAACGCGTCGCCATCGCCTACAACAATGCGGAGGATGCGGCGCTGAAACACGAGTTGAAGCAGAAATTCATCGCCATGTACGATAACGCCACCGACCAGGGTATTGCCTACGGCAGTTGCTGGGGGAATATCCACCATTACGGATATAGTATGCGCGGTCTGTTTGTGGCTTATTTCTTGATGAAGGACGTGTTGCGTGAGGCAGGTAAGCTGGAAGAGGCGGTACGTACGCTCAACTGGTATGCCATCACCAATGAGGTATATCCCGAACCTGCCGTCAACGGTATTGATATAGATACGTTCAACACCAAGTTGCAAGGCCGCATAGCCAGCATTCTGATTATGGAGGATACACCGGAGAAACTGCAATACCTGCGTTCCTTCTCCCGTTGGCTGGACAATGGCTGCCTTCCTGCGCCGGGATTGGCCGGTTCTTTCAAGCCGGACGGTGCTTGCTTCCATCATTGCAACAATTATCCTGCCTATGCAGTGGGCGGTCTGGACGGTGCCACTAATATGATTTACTTGCTGAGTGGTACCGAGTTCCGTCTGTCCGAGCAGGCACACGAGACGGTGAAGAAAGTGCTTCTCACCATGCGTTTCTATTGCAATCTGAAGCAATGGTCTCTCTCCATGTCCGGACGCATCCAACGGGGGAGGAAGCCTGATACCTATCCAATATGCCACGATGGCCATTGCCGGTACGCCGGATGGCAAGCAGAAGTATGACCCCGAAATGGCTGCTGCCTATCTGCGCCTGGTTGCCTATACAGAAGCTCCGGACAAGAATGCGCCCGACTATCTGCCGAAGGCTTCTACCTGCCACGAATTGGAGATGAAGAAGTTGCTCGAAGCCCAAGGCTTCCGTCCGGAACCCGACCCGCAAGGCAATCTGGCTTTGGGTTACGGTTGTGTATCCGTACAGCGTCGCAGCAACTGGGCTGCCGTAGTACGCGGACATTCCCGTTACCTCTGGGCTGCCGAGCACTATCTCCCCGCCAACTTCTATGGCCGTTATCTGGCACATGGCAGCATGCAGATTCTTACCGGAAAACCCGATGAAATGGTTACTTTTGCCACCAGTGGCTGGCAGGAGGCCGGTTTCGACTGGAATCGTATTCCGGGTGTCACGAGCATTCATTTGCCTTTCGACCAGCTGCGTGCCCGGGTATTGAATGTCGATACCTTCTCCGGCATGGAGGAGATGCTCTATTCCGACGAAGCTTTTGCCGGCGGTTTGTCCCAAGCACATCTGAACGGTAACTTCGGTATGGTGCTGCATGAACATGATAAGTATAACGGTTCTCACCGTGCCCGCAAGTCGTTCCATTTCTTCGACGGCACCATTGTATGCCTCGGTACGGACATCGAAAACCTAAATACCGAATATCCAACGGAAACCACCGTGTTCCAGCTTGCCGCCACCACTCCCGAAACCCGCCGGTACTGGGAGTCCTATCAGAGTGATGGACAGACTTATATAGACCCCAACGGCGTAGGTTATTACATTTCCAAAGCTTCCCGTCCTACTGCCCGATATGAGAAGAACTTCCCGCAAGTGACCGTAGGCGAGCGTAGCACCAAGCTACTTCCGGCGACTGGGTGTCCTTGACATTGCAACATGGCAAAGCCCGAAAGGCGCTTCCTACGAATATGCAGTGCTGCCCCACACGGATGCCGCCGCTTTGAAGGCATTCGCCAAGAAACCCACTTACAAGATTCTCCGGCAAGACCGCAACGCCCACATTGTGCGTTCTCCGGCAGACGGTCTTACTTCTTACGTCTTGTTTGAGACTCCGCAGGCTCTGCCCGACGGTGGATTGTTGCAGAAAGCCGATACATCGTGCCTTGTCATGATACGCGAATATAAGGACAAGCTTCTGCTGACTGTTTCCCAGCCCGACTTGGCCTTGTATCGTGGTCCGAGTGACGAGGCTTTCGATAAAGACGGAAAACGTATTGAGCGCAGTATCTATTCACGCCCGTGGACTGACAATGAGAGTCAGGAGATTCCCGTAACCGTTACTTTGAAGGGACAGTGGAAGGTTGCCGAGACGCCCTATTGCAAGGTGTTGTCGGCAGACAAGAATCAGACTGTGCTGCGCTTTACTTGCCGGGATGCTGCAAGCTTAGAGGTAGAGCTAAAGAGGTAGGGAGAGTATAGGTTAGACATTGATACTGAATACCCACAACACCCGGATGTTTTACCCCATAACATCCGGGTGTTGTGCTATAAAACATGGGGATGTTTTGGGGTAATACATCCCCATGTTTTGGGTGAATACATCCGGGTGTTGTGGGTATTCGGTATAGGAGTCTTAGCCTTTCTCTCCTATAGAGAAAGATACTGGAAACGGTTGTTTAATATGTTCCGAGCAGATTGCTTACTGCTGACTGATAGTTTGCCAGTTTGCTGGTCTTATGAATGGTCTTTCTCGCTTTGCGGTCTCCGTCCGGCAATAGGTACTCCCAGAAACTTTTCATTTTCATTAATAGCTGTGCCTCACCGCCTTGCAGTAGCTCTTGATAGGCGTTGAAGACCTCGGTGTGTAGTTGTCCACTTTTTTCGCCATTTCATCGGGAGAAATCGGGGTTCCTTGCTTGTATTCCAGCGCCAGGGCAGGATTGGCGAGTAGCCCGCGGCCGATGACGATACCTGCCAATCGGGGGAACCGTGTGGTGATAGAACGGATATCATTCGCGGTATGCAGGTCTCCGTTGTAGAACAGAGGGTGGGTGCACTCTTTGTAGAAAGCTTCAAATCCCTCCAGGTCTACCTCTCCTTTGTATTGCTGCTTGCCCAGACGCGGGTGCAGGATGATGTGTGCGAGGGGGAGTTCGTTGAACAGCGGTAGCAGGGCAAGACACTCCTCTGCCTGCTCCCAGCCCAGACGCAGCTTCACGGAGAAACGGATGTCGGGATGTCGGTCGATGGCTTCGGAGAGCAGCGCCTTCACTTCTTCGGGATAGGGCAGCATGCCGCAGCCATTGTGGCGCCGGGCCAGCATCGGAAAAGGACAACCCAGATTGATGTCCGCTTCCTGGTATCCTTTTTCGATGAAAAGGGACATTATGTGCTCCAGCTTGTCCGCATCCGGAGCAATGAGCTGGGGGATGAGGTGCAGGTCCGGGTTGTTGTCCGGCTCAATGTCACGGGCATCTTTCCGCCGGATTTCTCCGTGCTCCATGCGTACGAAAGGAGAGTAATAGGTCTCTATGCCGCCGAATATGCGTGCATGCGCCCGCCGGTAGACGGCATCGGTGTAGCCTTGCAGCGGGGCGAAGTGGATGGGTAATATGTTCTCGTTCATGGCTGCAAAGATACACATTTTTACTTCCGATCTTTGATGGGAATCACCATATTCCAAGAACGGGATGCATTTTCGAATCCTCCGGGCCCGTCCATCGTGGCAAAGAAGATGTAGCAGGCTTTCCGTCCTCGAAGAGGATGAAGGGGCGTTCCAGTTGTCCTTGCTTCTCCACGCTGCCGTCTTCCCACTCCACAGTGAGCGAGTAGCTTTCGGGTCTTTGTCCACCGTCCATTGGATGCCGTCTTTGGAATGTGCCATGACGCCTCCGCCCCGTTCGCCGGTAAACTTGGCTACATGGTCTTTGAAGATGGCATGATAGCCGTCTGCATCTTCCAGAGGAAAGGGTCTTCCGCTTCGCCCTGACCGTCTACTTCAAAGATGGGACAGTCATTGTTCAGCACTCGATAAGGGCCTTCTATGGTAGGAGCATAAGCCATTCCGAGGCTCATGGCCGAGTGCAGGTAACCGTTCGTGTAATGTCGCCCCTTGAATATCATCATCACCGAACCGTCTTCTTGAATGATAGGCGAGGGATTTGAGGTCAGAAAACTGTAGAAAGTATTGGGCTTGGTCTTCAAGATGGGCTCGTCCAAGCGTTTCCACGGACCGTAGGGCGAGTCGGCAACGGCCAGTCCCACGCGTTTGTTGGCGCGGGCAACGGTACACCAGGGGCTTTTCAGGGTGAGTTGTTCGTAAGTAGGGTCGGCAAAGGGGTGGGTGGAACCCATATAGATAAGGTAGTATTTCCCGTTCTGCCTCAAAATGCGTGGATTGTGTGTGGAGCGTCCGTCCCAGTATTGCGCACCACGGGCAGGGAGGGCCACTTCGCTGAACCGATAAGGTCCCTGCGGTATCTCGGATACGGCATGTACAATCTCCGAGGCTACCATCATCCCGGATGGAACGGCAAGCTCTTGGGAAAGCGGGAAACGAACATATGGTACTTGCCGTCATCTCCTTTCACTACCGAACTTCCCCAGGCCCAATAGCCTTCGCACTCGAAAGCTGGTGTACGTGGAGCTTTGTCCAAGTGATGAAACAGTGGGTTTTCCGACTTCTGTTTCAGTTCTACCAGATTGTCCAGCTTCTGGGCAGAAGACGTTATAGCTATGAAAGCGGCAAAGAGAAAAAGCAGATGATGTCTTTTCATGGGGAATGTTGTTAATAAGGTTATTATGATGAAACAAAGATAGCCAATCTTTTTATGCCTGCTGCCGCACTCAGCCAGTTCCGTACGAAAACTGCATCTGTTTTGTATGATTGCCGTCATTTCTTCCCTCTGCCTTTCATTATATTTGCTGAAAATATAATCGGACATTATACAATAACCAATACGATTCTAATATGCAGAGAAACCTTATTCTGACCATTCTCGGCCTTTGCTTGGTCGCACCTGCTTTTCCGCAGGAGAAGGAAACACAGTTTGCTTTCAATAATTATCACCGTTACTACAACGAAGCCCGGCAGCGGGGAGATGCAGAGAAGGAGAAGTCCATCGAGCTTTCCGCGCTTCCTTTGCGCAGCATCCTTACCGTTATCATTCCCTGGACACCCGGTTGAGTGCGCAGGAGTGCCTGCACAACTCACTGCCGACGGTATCTTTTCTGGTTTAAGGGAGCAGGAAGAGCAATTCCGCAAAGAGAATGCCTTTCAGAAGCCTTACTCCAACCCGCAGGCCGAAATAGGCTTGTTCGTGCGGATGCTTCAACCGTATCTGGAAAGTAGCGGATGCCTATCGTAAAGGTGAACTGACAGAAGAGCAGGCCTTGTCCGGTAAAGTGCTGAAGGCAATCTTGCATTACGGCGGTATCGAGGCAGGACGCCCCAATGACGGTCCCCGTTTCCATGCATCTTGCTTTGCCATACCTACGGCAGCGGTCAATACTTATTTCTGCTATCTGAAACAGATGGATGATGCGGAAGGCGGGAAAGGCGGCACATTGCTGCAAGAGGCATGTGATATGTTGAAAACCATTGCCTTACAAGCCTGGACCCAACCTCTCCGCCACGACGAAACCGATGGGAATGTAGTTTCCATTTCCCGTTTCCGCAACCATGTGTGGTGGGTGGGCGGCAATGCATTGGCCTATCGTTCCCTATTGCCCGTGGCCGCCATGTACCGTTCCATTCCTATGATAGACTTGCTGGCGGAAGTTTGCCAGCGCGGTATCAGTATGACCTCCCAAACTACGTATTCCGATGCTTTTTGGACTGAGGGATTCACTGCCGACGGGGCAGGTTGGGACATGGAAAGCAATGCCTGATTTGGGGCTATCCCATTGACGGGACTTCCAATGCACTTAAAATGCTGAATATGCTGAAAGGCTCTCCCTGGGCCAAGAATCTGGGCCGGGATAATGTGCAGGCACTTCTTAATTTCCTGCGTGGTGGTGCCTGGTATTATTATAAGGGATATCGCCTTCCTTGCCTGGACCGTGGCTCGTATGTATATAATCCCACAGAGCTTTCCATCCCTTATGCCGGAATGCTGGATAACCTTATCGGCAACTGGATGGACTCTTTCACCCCCGAAGAGCAGCGGGAACTGTTGCAATTGCAGCAAGAGGTGAAGAAGAATCGCATCATGATGGAGGAGTATGCTCCGGGCATCTATTCCGGTACCCGTTGGTTCTTCAACAACGACGACTTGATAAAGAAGACCCCCGACTATCATATCACGATTAATATGGCCTCTGTCCGTTGTGACGGACTGGAGAGTGCCGCCAGTTTTGCTGATGCCTACAATTTCTATCCGACGGATGGAATGACGTTGTTCCAGCGCAGCGGCGATGAGTATTTCCGGATTATGGGCGGTTGGGATGTCACCGCTTCCCCGGGTGTGACTGCACGCGAAGGCATGGACAAGCTGGTTCCCGTAGAGAATTGGCGTGGTTATTGCAGCAGGAGTAATTTTGCTGCCGGTGCTACGGATGGCGGGAGTAATGCCGTTGCAGGATATATCTTCGAAAAGATGAACGCTTCTGCGAAAGAGGGTGTGAACGACAAGGGGAACAGTGAGGGCTTGAACGAGGTTCTTTATGGCTTCAAGGCATATAAGTCTTATTTCATTCTGGGAGATTACATGGTAGCTTTAGGTGCGGGCGTAACCAATAAGCGTCCTGAACTGGATGGGGAGATTCGTACCACCATCGACCAGACGGCTTGGACGGATGAAGTTTTCTCGATGAAAAGGGGAAAAATGGAGCTTGTCGCTTCCGGTACTCACTCGCTTTTGTCGGCAGATGGTACTCCCCTCTGGCTGGTGCAGAAAGGTAAGTTTGCCTATCGGATACTTCCTGAGTATACCCGTGAAGCATTTGTTACTTGCGAGACTCGTCCCACAGATTGGGTGAAGCGGAACAAGGTGAATGAAAAGAAACAAGGCTTGCCCTCAGAAGCCAGAATCCTCCGTCTGTGGGCAAATCATGGACAGCGTCCGGTTGATGATACCTATGGCTATGTGGTTTATGCAGGCCGGCAGATGCCGTCGGATGAACTGCCGTTCCGGGTATTGCAGAACGATACCCTGGTGCAGGCGGTCTGCTCTATGGATGGAAAGGTGGTGGAAGCTGTCTTGTATCCCGGCAATAAAGGTTTGCAGGCAGAAGGTTTGTCTCTTTCCGCTTCTGCCCCGTGTGCGGTGCTGATAAGGGAAGAAGCAGGGGAGATTGTGGTTTCTGTCACCGATGCTTGCATGAATGCGGCTCTGAAAGGGATTCGGATTGTTCTCAATGGAAGGGAAATCAAAGTACCTATGCCGCAGGGGATGCTTTGTGGAAAACCGGCGGTAATACGTGTGGATAGAATGACAAATCAATGATATAGATTATGAAAAAGATTTTTTTATTAATTATTTTCTGGGCTTGCATCGGTGTACTGCAAGCACAAGAACACTTTTCTGCTGCCAGTTTTTATCCGGTGCCCAATTCCGGCCGCGAGGTATTGGACTTTAATCCCGGATGGCGTTTTCATCGGGGGGATATTCCTTTAAAAGCTGATCCTTTGCAACTGGATGACAGCAAGTGGGAGCTGGTAAACCTACCGCATACCGTACAGCTGGTTCCTTCCGAGGCGAGCGGTTCTCGCAATTATCAGGGGCCGGCCTGGTATTCCAAGCGTTTCACTGTCGATACTCGGTATCAAGGTAAGCGGTTGTCCCTCTATTTTGAGGCGGTTATGGGTAAAAGCAGCTTTTATATCAATGGTTACAAGGTAAGGGAGCACTTCGGTGGTTTTCTCCCGGTGAGTATAGATTTGACTGCTGTTGGTGTGCGTCCAGGTGATGAGGTAACCGTTGCCGTATGTGCTGATAACAGTGATGACCCTTCTTTCCCGCCGGGGCGCAAACAGTATACGATGGATTTTTGTGTATTTGGTGGCATCTACCGTGATTGTTATCTTATCTGTACCGGTGACGTGCATGTAAGCGATGCCAATGAGGCTGGCCAGGTGGCTGGGGGAGGCGTGTTTGTCAGCTATGAGGATGTGTCGGACCAAAAGGCTCGGGTGAATGTCAAGACTCATATCGTCAATGATAGAGAGAGTGGTTGCCGGGTGGTAGTGGAGTCAACCCTGCTGGATGCTGTTGGCAAGCAGGTGGCCAGTACAAGGAAAAGTCTCAGCTTGTCTGCCGGAAGTGATGGACACGTCATGCAGCAGCTCACTGTCAGAAATCCGTCTTTGTGGCATCCCGATACTCCGAATCTGTATCGGCTCCGCACCTCTGTCTATCTTAACGGCAAGCTGTGCGACGCTGTTGTTTCCCGTATCGGTATCCGAAGCATTGAGTTTCGCGGTGCCGACGGTCTCTATATCAACGGTAAGCCGTTCGGAGACAAGCTGATGGGGGTAAACCGCCATCAGGACTATGCTTATATCGGGAATGCCGTACCCAACAACCTGCATTGGCTGGACGTGAAGAAAATGCGTGATGCTGGTTTCCGGATTATACGCTCGGCACACTATCCCCAAGACCCTGCATTTATGGATGCCTGCGATGAACTGGGCATGTTCATTATTGTAGCCACTCCCGGCTGGCAGTACTGGAATCCGGAACCGGTGTTTGAAGAACGTATCCTTTCCGACATCCGTAATATGGTCCGTCGAGACCGTAATCATCCGTCTGTCCTTCTGTGGGAACCGGTACTTAATGAGACGGCTTTTCCGGAGTCTTTCGCACAGAATGCCTATCGGGCTACTCATGAAGAGTATCCGGCTCCGGGTTGCTATGCTGCCATTGATGACAAGAGCAAAGGAGCAATGGGATATGATGTAGTTTATACAGCCCCCAAGAACGAGGCGTTTTACCGGAATGCAGGCAAATCCTGCTTTACCCGGGAGTATGGTGACTGTGTGGATGACTGGAATTCCCACAATTCTTACAGCCGTGTGGCACGTGAATGGGGTGAAGAGCCACAGATTCGCCAGGCCCAGCACTATGCCCGCAAGGATTATGGCGGCTCTCTTACGGTTGATCAGTTCTACAAATCTCCTCGGGCATATAGGAGGTGCCTTGTGGCATTCGTTTGACCACCAGCGTGGTTATCATCCTGACCCTTTCTGGGGAGGACTGATGGATATGTTCCGTCAGCCAAAGTATTCCTATTACATGATGATGAGCCAGCGTGATCCGCACCTGCACTTGGAGCAGGCTGATAGTGGGCCGATGGTGTATATAGCTAATGCCATGACTCCTTTTTCCCCCGAGGATATAGTGGTTTATACCAACTGTGATAGTGTACGTGTCATTGTGAACGAAAAAGACACCCTTGTGCAAGTGCCGTTGCTGGAGGAGAAGGGGATTCGTCATCCTCCGTTGTTTTTAAGGGTGCTTATAGCTTTGTGGATGTCCGGGCACTTCATCGGGCCGGGAAACCGGAACAATGTAGTATTGTGGCTGAGGGATTCCTGGATGGCAAGATTGTTGCTAGGACCAAGAATATGCCTTCCAAACGTAATGAACAGCTTGTACTGACTGTTGATTCTGGACTGCCCCTGCGTGCCAATGGTTCGGATATGGTCACGGTGATTGCTTCCATTACCGATAAGGATGGCTATGTAAAGCGCCTTTCTCAAGAAACCGTTATTTTTGAGGTGGAAGGAGAAGGAGAGTTGGTCGGTGGAAGAGAGGTAGAAGCCAATCCCCGTGTCAGTCGTTGGGGGACTGCACCTGCACTGATCCGTACAACAACGAAAGCAGGTACTATCAAAATAAAAGCACGTCTTTTGCATCCAGGTATACAGTTCCATCCCCAGGCAGTGATTGAAATAGCTACTTTGCCTGCGGAACGTGTAGCCTTGTATAGAGAGCTTCCGGTTCCGCAAAAGACGGAAATCTTTGGAAAAACTGAAGTCGGAGAGATTGACTTCAATGAAATAGAGCGCCTTGCCAGGGAAGAGCAGGAACGTATCAATGAAATGAAGCAGGTGGAACAGCAGCAACGCCACTTTGAAAGTACGGAAAAGAAATAGCATTTACTGGTATTTTTGTTTCTACACAAAAAAATAAAAACATCTGTCACGCTATCACGCAAAGGAGTATATATGTGATTATAAATTTATTAGGGTGTGATAGGTGTTTTTTCATACCTATCTATCACGCTCTAATGAGAGTATTGGAAATAGAGTGATATCGTTGTTTTATCTATTAGGGATAGTCTTATATTGTTAGTTTTCAGCATGAAGCTTTTAGTTTCCAGCTGGATGTCTTTTCCCTGATTTAGTTGGATGTTGTTTGGGTAGTATTACATTGTATTGATAAATAAAAGGGAGGAACCTCACGGCCCCTCCCTTTCGTACATATCAAATTGATTAAGGTCTATTTGATTTCTTGATAAATAAGGTTAGAAGTTTTGTGTTATTACGTTTTTATCAGTATTAGTAGCCTGCATTATTAGTCCACTGTGTCAGACGGATTTGCTGATAAGGTATGGGGAAGTAATAATGGTTGTTGCTTTGGAAAAGCGAACCATTCCAAGTCTCGGCTCTAACTTCACTTACCTTTTCCAGACGAACAAGTTCGAACCAACGTTTCATTTCTGCAAAGATTCCCAACCGCGTTCGTTGAATACAGCTGTTGTGAAAGCTGTAGGATCAGTAGTTGTGGTCAGCTGGTCTTGTGCATAACCGGCACGTTTCTGTACTTTCTGAATGGCATCCAAAGCTTGTGCGTTTACACTGTTTGTGGCACGGGTGGAAGCTTCTGCGTACATCAGCAGGACATCGGCGTAACGGTAGATACAAGTGATACCATTAGCTTGGGCACTCTTACCGGGTGCGCCGTTGTCATAGTCATAATACTTGGAAATGGCGGGAAGCTTATCGGCACTTTCTTTATAAGTGACATGACCGTTTTTAGTTTCCCATTCTGTCATATAATTCCACTCTTTACGTGCATCATCCGGATAATTTAGAAAGAAGCTTTCGTTTGCATAGTAGTCAGA
>ENA-OUNI01000107-OUNI01000107.1-human-gut-metagenome-genome-assembly--contig:-NODE-107-length-33347-cov-3.406141_pt1 | contig 33347 bp, 38 predicted proteins | sample MGYA00242499_ERZ504580 | MGnify/ENA primary metagenome ERZ504580 (study PRJEB26092, sample SAMD00036315) | human gut metagenome | host: Homo sapiens | study: EMG produced TPA metagenomics assembly of... | reverse complement strand
GACATTGACGTTAGAGCCGGTGGAATAGCCGGTGCGGGTTGTGGGAGCTGGAGCAGCAGGCTTCGTGAAGGAAACATACTGGGCGCTTACAAAGCCCTTCACACCGTTGGAAAGCTGCACCTGATACCAGCCGTTTTGCGCATTTCCAATCACGGTAAAGGATTGCCCACGGCTGAGCGTGGCGAGAACGGCGGCAGAGGTAGATGCAGATTGGCGGACATTGACGTTGGAGCCGGTGGAATAGCCGGTGCGAGTCGACTCAGGCTGATCCTCTGCCCCATCAATGCGTACATATTCTGAGCTGACATATCCCGTTTTGCCATCCCCAAGGCTTACATGATACCATCCATCCAGAATGCCAATAATTTTTACGACATCCCCTTGGCTGAAAAAGGCGATTGTTTCACTTTGCAGAGAGGGCTCCTGACGAATCCGAAGGGATGAAGCGGTAACTCTGCCATAGTGAAGTATTTCATCCTCTGCGTCCCCATCCGGATGGTTAGCCAGGAGGTAAGGTTCTGTAGAATGTGCTCGGAAGCTTGTGATAGGGACCATGAACCCAGACCCTTTAGATTATATTGATGGATTAGCTTAATTTTGCTGCGCAGGGAACGCTCGTCCTCAAACCATACGGTGTATCGACCGGGCGCAAGCGCTTTACCGTTCACAATATATTCTTTATCGCCCTGCTTTACAGTGAATTCTGCTTTTGGAGACTGGTACGTCTCATCATAAGTGATGGTCGCATTATAGTCGGGAAGCATCCGGCTTAATACATCCAAACTGATTCCATGCCCTTTGAGATTACCATCAGAGCTCCAAATTCTCCCATAAAATGGAACTCCTAATACGATCTTTTCAGCGGGGACATAACGCCGCGCATATTGAATGGAGCGCTCTACAAAATTATAACTAGCGACAGGCCCCTCTGAGCTGCCATTCCAACTTTCATCATAGGCCATAATCATCAAATAATCGGCGTATTCTGCCAAGCTTTTATAATCGTAAGAGCCGTGCCACCCGGTTGTCCACCCCTTGGGATTAGCGGCCACAGCTACAGATACCTCCTTTTCTCTGGGGATTCTTTGCCGAAGCGCAGCTACAAGGCGCGTATAAGCGTCTTTTTCTGTTTCGGTAACATTTTCAATATCCACATTTACGCCATCCAGCTGGTATTGTTCAACGTAATCTGCAATTTGCCGCGCCAACCCCTCCGGATCCCGCAGGCAAGCTGGCCTGCTCTGCGATCCCAATGATTGCTCAGCATGGGCACCACTTTAATGTTCATACTGTGCATAGCACGGATTAATTCTGTGCTGATTGGGCCGAGTGCCAATTTCCCGTTTGCGTCAATATCGAAATAGGCTGGAGTAACGGTTTGAAAGGAGCCGACCGTTTTGACCAAATTAATTTGTTGCGCAATACTGCCCCCGTAAAGGTATGTCATATGAAATGGGAGCTCGGCCTGCACACTGTTTGATGCGCTCAACAGGCTTTCCAGCCGGATGGTATCAGTCAATTCTGATCGCATTTCCTCCAGATTGGCTGCAAAAACACTGTATGGGATGGAAGCAATTAAAATTCCGGATAGAATAATTTTTACAGTTTTGATTTGGAATTTCTTTGTTTGTGATAGAACGGATTGGAGGGATCGTTGCACACTTTCTTTTCGTTCTGCTGAAAATAAATCCGATCCGAATTCTACATTTTCAGGCAGAATGGTGATGATAAGGTCATAATCGTTATCTTGATGCCTCTGTATTGAATATTGCCACATTGTATTACCCGCCTTTATTGAGTTTTTATTAGTATATCCATATCAAAAAGAATCCGGCTGGAATGATACGGAAACAAGTGCCGAAAATAGGCTGATATGGATGCGGTTTGCCCCTATGCCATCATAAAAAATAGCCGGTAAGCGTTGTATCTCTGTGATCCCTTAATGAAGGCAGGCCCTGTTTTGCTATTCGCTGCGCTTCGTAATAAAAACACAACCGGTAGCTGGTTGACCTTGTAAGCGACGTATATCCCTTTGATTTTTATGATTGTGACAAGCGTTGCTCTATGGATTGGCTCACTTTATAATAGAAACAAAGCACCGGGTTGATTTTCAACCCGGTGCTTTTAGATTGCCTTTCTTTCAGACGAAACCCGCCCCTTATAACACAGCGGCGAGCTGATCAAGCTCCTGATCGATAAAGGCATTTTTTTTCAATCGGGGCTGACGGACTTTTGCCTTCCTTTAGCACAGCATAGGGTTCGCGCATCGCTTCCAGTTGCTCCAGTGGATTGGCGCTGAGGATGAGCAGATCCGCATATTTGCCGCTTTCTACCGAACCGGTGATATCCGCAATGCTAGAATTTCCGCGTTGGAAAGCGTCGCAGTGTAGATCGCGTAATTGGGAGAAACATGCATCATCTTCTGAAAATACCAAACCTCGCGCCACATATTGTATTGTGTGACGAAAGGGCAGGAAGCATCGGTGCCCATGCCGAGGTGAATCCCCGCCTCCATGGCGGTGCGTACCCCTTCACGCATTCCATCCAACACTACCTCGCTGTTGTAAACGCAGAGCTCATTGAGCTTCGTCACCTCAGGGGAGAGGCGGGCGAGCGGCAGGGCAGGCGAGAAGGTCATGATAATGCCGCCATCCCGCTCTAGCAAGATTTTTTGCAGGGCTTCGTCAAATCCAGCGCTGTGCTCCACCGTATCCACGCCGCCTTCAATGGCAACGCGCATTCCGTCCGGGCTTTCCGTATGCGATGCAACCTTCATGCCAAGCTCATGCGCACGGTCGCATACGGCACGTGTCTGCTCCAAATTCATCTTCAACTCGCCTGGGGAGCCCTTTTTCTTCGCATCCATCACGCCGCCAGTGACACAGATTTTGATGAAATCGGCTCCCGCCGCATGGTGCGCATCAACCAGCGCCCGCAGCTCCGCCGGATCGGAGGCGGTTTCAGCAACGTGCCGTCGCCATGCCCGCCAGGCACAGTGATGGCTGTGCCGGAGCAATACATCCGTGGCCCGATCTTCTGACCAGCGCGCACAGCGTCGCGGATGCGCAGGTCAGAGCCGCAGAAATCGCCCACCGCGCGCAGCGTTGTGACGCCGGAATCCAGCTCAGCGAGCACGTGGGAGGCAACCATGGCATCCAGCACCTTGTGGCCGAGCTGGGTATGTACAAATTTCAGCACCGCTTTTTGCGAGCCGCCGCCCCCTAGCACTTTGCTGGGCATTCCGGTGCCGAAAAGATGTGCGTGCATGTTAATAAGCCCCGGCATGATGTATTTTCCGGTGCAATCCATTATTTCTGCACCGGTGCGGTCGATATTGCCGATGGCGGCGATTTTGCCGTCCTCAATCAACAAATCTGCCTTTTGGGCTTGGCAGTCCGGTTTTCCGCTGATGATGAACCCGCCTATGAGCGCTCTTTTCAATGGTAGCTCCTTCTTTCTGAATCAATTAGATGAAAATAGATGGAAAGGCCGCCTTCCGTTGCTCTGAATCCCGAAGGGAGCCTGGACAAGCTTGTGCGTTGGGCACGAACCGTTGTCATTCTTATTACAGCATAGTTTACAGAAATTTTCAACTGCTGAGCGCGTGAAAACAAAAAATAGCAGAAAAAGTGAAACAGACTGGTGCGAAGCTTACACCGCGTTTCCATTGTGGATCTATGAGCGATAGGCCTTCATAGCAACATAAGCCAAGTACAACAATAAAAAAGCCTTAAACCTCTTTTAATCAACAGGTTTAAAGCTTTTCGGCAATGGAAAGGTGAAAGGATCGGCGCCGCTCGTCTGAGCAAAAAACTGCGGTGCGCAAATCACGCACCGCAGGTGTGGAGCGGGAAACGGGATTCGAACCCGCGACTTTCGGCTTGGGAAGCCGACGCTCTACCGCTGAACTACTCCCGCACTGTCTGATATAATAGCATATCCGCTCAAAAAAATCAATCCCCTTTTCTGGAGAAAGCAGAGCCTTTTTTTACGGCGGCTGTATTTGTCATGGCAGGAAATTGATCGTAATTCGTCAGGATTGCATAGGCATAATCAATTTTAGCGCAAACGAGAAGCGCAATATAACGATCACTAGCGATCAAACGGGCATGGGAGAGCTTTTCGGATTCATTGGGGGAAAGCGTTTGAAAGGTTTTAATCTTCATCTGGATATGGGCGTTGAGCGCTTGGGTGATTTGCTGCCCACTTTCGCCCTCTTTTAAATAGAAAATAGCAATTTCGTCTGCGCTCGTATTAATTGTGCTCATATACACCGCGTAATCATCCACAAGGTCAAGTCAAAGTCATAATGCAAAGGGATCGTTTCTGGCTCCAATTTTGCCATATAGTCAATCGGCACCTCCTGAATAATGGCGGTAGCGATTGTATTCGCCGAGGCAATCGGGGCAGATTCAACGGCGGATTCTTTATCAACCGCCGGAGCACCGCAGGCGGAGAGCGCACAGATCATCAGTGCTGTTATGAGAATGAGGGCTGTGATAGAGGTAAATTTACGAAGGCTCATCACCTGTATGCTCCTTTCTATAAACATTCTTTTCCCACTCAACTGAAAGGAACGTGTGGTTCCATGAAAGTGATTGGTGTAAAGCTGACGATATTATAGCATAAAAAACCACGAAAGACACTACAAATTGATTACAATTTTTGTGCGTTCCATGTATTTTTTAAAAATTTGAAAAGATATTATGTACAATATTCACCAAACAAGGAGATGCGTGGAAGAGAATCGCCTGTTTGCCCTGTAACTGGATCGTGATATAATAGCACCAAACAATATTGTTTGATGCTTTAGAAGCTGGGCGTTTTGCGAGCTTGGCATCATCCCTATCAAATTGTTTTCTGTGAGGAGGAGCGCTGGATTGGAGCATTCTATTTACGGCTGGATTGAAGCATATGCCCGCGGGCTGTGCGATACGGATTCCTTCACTGGGGAAATTACCGCACTGTGTTGCCGCGGCCCTGCCATGGAGGGGGTTTCCGAAGCGGAAGCGCTGCTGCTGGAACAATTGTGTGCAGGTGCGCAGCGATTCTTCGACGGTAGCGATGCGTATCCGGGCAGAGATCAGCTGGATGAGGCGCAATTTCATCGCTTTTTTGTCCGTTTATATCCGGAGTTGAAAAGACAGATGCCCCATGCGGTTTGCAAAGAGTTTTCTGATTAAGAAAGGATGCAGTCATTATGCCCGCTTTTTCAACGCATTATTTATTTGCACGGGAACTGATGGAGCAGATTGAGGCCATGACTCCGGAAACACGGCTGGATCCGGACGCCGTATACTATGGCACACAAGGGCCGGACGTGCTTTTTTTTCATCGGATTCTGCCCACGATGCCGGGGAAAAGTTGCAACCCGGCCGGCTCGCGAATGCACCGTGCAAATCCCAACGTTCTTTTTGAAGCGATGCTTCGGTATGCTCAGGCGTTGCCTGAGGCTGGGCGGGATCAGGCCCTATCCTATATTTATGGATTTTTGTGCCACTATGCGCTCGATCGAGTTGCGCATCCCTATATTTATGCAACACAATACCGGATCATCAAGGCACGCCATATTTGGTATCTCAAAGGCGTTGTCCACAATCAAGTGGAATATGAGATTGATATGCTAATGCTGCATAGGCACTTGCAGGTGGTTTCGCGCGGAAGTTTGAAACTAGGGAGGTGCTCTCTATGGATGCCGCCCTTCTCGATGTGATGGCCGGCGTGCTTTCCTTTGCGGCGCAGGAGGCATTGCATGTTTCTCTCTCTCAGGCGCGGGCGCGGCAGTCGTTTTGTGATACGCGCACGATGCAGTCTCTCCTGACGGATCGTCATGGCTGGAAACTGCCGGTCATGGCACTGATTCAGCTCCCGGTTTATCCTTTCCTCGGCCCCTGTCTGACGTCGATGCTGCGCCGGACGCAATCCAGTAAGCGATGGGATTATGCCAACGATCAGAAAGGGCAGTGGGCTTACCCGGCAGCGCCTGACCGGGTGAGTGAGGAGAGTTTTGAGGAGTTGTTTGAACGCGCTAAGGCGGATGCGCTGCAACTGATCGCATCGTTCCGAGATGCGATCTCCGGCGCGGTTCCTTAAAAGATGCGATTGGCGGGATTTCCTTCCTGACAGGCGTACCTGTAGAAGAATGAGAAAGGACTGTTGTATGATGGAAAAAATTTTGAGCTTTCAAATTGACCATACCAAATTGACCAGGGGGATGTATCTCTCCCGTGTGGATGGGGATATTGATACCTTTGATCTGCGCACGCGCCTGCCCAACCGAGAGCCCGTGATGGAAAACGGTGCGATGCATACGATCGAGCACCTTTTTGCTACCTTTGTCCGCAATTCTGACGTTGCAGAGCAGGTGGTCTATTTCGGCCCAATGGGATGCCGTACGGGATTTTATTTTTTGACACGTGGGATGAATCGCCAAAAGGCAATTGATCTGACGCGTGCCGCCTTTGCCTTTATTGCCTCCTATGATGGAGAAATTCCGGGCGCTTCGGAGCGTGAATGCGGCAACTGGCGCGACCATGATTTGGATGGGGCCAAAAAAGAATCACAAAAAATGGAAAAAATTTTGGAGAATTGGACAAGCATTCAGCTAAAATACCCAGAATAAAAGAATTTGATTGTACAAATCGCCGAAAAATAGCCGTAAAGCTTGCGGAGAACCGTCCATGTGTGTATAATGGGAACTAAATTGTAACCAAATTGTAACCATTTTGTATGGAAATCAAAGATGGAGGTGTTCCCGCATGGGGCTGAAAGATGCCAAACGGGAAAAGCCCGCGCAGGAGGAAGCCATCAGGGATACAGGCAATATAGAAACGGCGCAGGCCGTAGAAAATAAGAAGCATCAAAAGAAAAGCAAATCCGCTTCCGATTTGGCGCAATGGCAGGATGCAAAGCATCCTGGCAACGCGGCGCTTTTGTCAATCTACCGGTGGGTATCGCTGGTGGGAATGCAGACGCAGCGGTATATCAAACGGTTTTACCGGCATATTGAGCGGTATCTGAGGCTGCGTTCCAGATGCTCCGGTTTGGCGGGCGCTTCGTGTTTGTAACGGTGGACCGGTATGCCTTCCGCGCCTACCATGAGGCAGCGGATGAGGCGAGGTATCTGCGGGTAGAGATGCGCAGTGTGCGTTCGAACCTGAGGCGATGCATAAAAGAAAGCCCGCTGTCGGCGTTTCCTGTGCTGGGGCATTATGCGGCAAAAGCAGTCAAGCGTCATAAGAAGCTGTTTGGAACACTGTTTAATACAGCGTTGCCCATTGGCGCGTGTGTGCTGCTTGCAACGACAGTGGCGCATTGGGGGAGTGTCACCTTTGCGCTGGAAGTGAGCTATAATAATCAAAAAATTGGCTATGTGGCGAGCGAATCAGTGTATTTAGAGGCTGAGAAGCTTGCACGGAGCCGAATTATGACAGGCGGCCAACAGGCTGAAGAGCAGCCCGCCGTGGAAAATGTTTCAACCGCTGGAGCGACCGGTCGGGTTGTCAACTTGGGCACACGGAGCCTTGCGGCGGAAGAAACAGAGAGCACGGGTGAGCTGATATCGAAGCAACGTATAAGCTGCGGCCAGTATCGATCGATCAGCTGACGGATGCCAACACAATGTCAGATAAGCTGATTGAGCATTCAAGCAGCAAGATCACAAATGCATGCGGCGTGTATGTGGATGGGCAGTTTGTGTGCGCGGTGAAAAACGAGACGGATGCGGTAAGCGTATTCGATAAAATTTTGAATGAAAAGAAAACAAATGAAGCAAACACAATTGCGGACTTTGTGGAAGAAGTTAACTATGTGCAGGGCCTGTATCCGGATAATGAAAAGACGGTGTGGGATGCGGAGCGTCTGGAACAGAAGCTGAGGAGCAAGAAGGCGGAAGCGGTATACTATACGGTAAAGGAAGGCGACACGGTATCAGGGATCGCGCAGGCAAACGACCTGACGACGAAGGAACTGATGGGGATGAACAGTGGGCTGACGGAAACGATTCATGTAGGGGATCAGCTGCTGGTATCGAATGAAGTGAACTACTTACGTGTGAAGATTATGAAAACGGTGCAGCGCACGGAAGAAATTCCATATGAAACAGAAGAGACAAAGACGTCCAGTATGTATGTGGGGCGGACGAAAACGGTGCAGGAGGGAGTTAACGGGGAGCGCCAAATCACGGAGCTGGTGACATATGTCGATAATGTGGCAGTGAGCACGAAGCAAGTGAGCGCAAAAGTCGTGAAAAACCCGGTGCCCAAAAAGGTGAATGTGGGCACGAAGTCCAAGAGCAGCTACAGCAGCAAAGGGAGTTCGAGCGGATACAGTTCCTCCACATCGCCAATTTATTATGGCAGTGGTTCCGTATCCACAAAGCTAATGTGGCCAGCCCCTACAGCGCATCAGGTTTCGCAGAGATTTGGTCATAATGGCCATAGGGGAATGGATATTACAACCAATGGCGCGTCAGGCCGCCCGATTGTAGCTGCGGCCAGCGGCACAGTGACCTATGCCGGGTGGGATTCCACCGGCCATGGATACCGTGTTGTCATCAATCACGGAAATGGGTTGCAAACGGGCTATTCCCACTGCAAATCCGGCTCAATCCGAGTGCGTGTGGGCCAGCAGGTTTCACGGGGCCAGCAGGTCGCGAGCATTGGCTCAACGGGTAATTCGTCCGGACCGCACCTGCATTTTGAGGTGATCCGCAACGGCACGCGTGTGAATCCCTCACCGTATATCTCATAGGCGCTGTTTGAGTCCAGCAGTTTGGGCGCGTTGAATCATGCATGAATAAACGCAGAAAGGGACAAAAGGGTAGTTTCTCGTCATCCAGCGTAAACAGATTTTTATGGGGACTGTTGCAAAATATTTCATTTTGCAACAGTTCCTTTTTATACCCAATATGCACAACGGGGCCGTTGCCACGCATTGCAATCAAAAAAAACTGCTGTTTATATTATTTTATAAACAGCAGGAAAACTAGAAAAATTTAAAATTTATTAAAAAAAAAATTTTGCCTTGCGGTGCAATTAGCTGTTGAGATAATCATCCACCACTTTGCCATCCTGAATGCGGACGACCCGTTTCGCCTCCGCCGCAATCCCATTATCATGTGTAATGAGAATCACGGTGCGGCCCTCCTCGCTGAGCTCATGCAGGATGCGCATGACCTCCTTGCCGGAATGGGAATCAAGGTTGCCGGTAGGCTCGTCGGCCAGAATGACAGGGGGACGGGCTGCCACCGCGCGTGCGATCGCCACGCGCTGCTGCTGGCCACCGGACATTTCTGAGGGGCGGTGATCCAGCCTGTGCCCGAGCCCGACACGTTCCAGCGCCTTGATGGAGAGCTCATGCCGTTCCTGCGCCGCCATGCCGCGATAAACCAGCGGCAGTTCAACATTGGCCTGCGCAGTGAGGCTGGGAATCAGGTTAAAGCCTTGAAAAATAAAACCAATTTGTTTGTTGCGGATTTCGGAGAGTTTATCGTCTGAAAGCTTGGAAACGTCCTCGTCATCGAGGTAATATTCGCCGCTGGTGGGGGAGTCAAGCAGGCCGATCATATTCATCAGCGTTGATTTACCGGAACCGGACTGCCCCACGATAGCAACGAATTCTTCCCGTTCAACCTTCAAGGTAACGCCGTCAAGCGCATGCACCTCGTTTTCACCGGGATTATAGATTTTATAAACATTGCGGATGTCGATCAGCGGCAAAATAACCACTCCCCAAGCTAGCAATAAGACATATCATATGCATTTTATAATAAACGGCGCATGTGTGCAAGTTAAGAAAAAATTGTAAACGAACTGTGAATGATCAGTGCTTCCATTTGACCATATTTGACATGCAGTGAGGGCGAAAAGTGATTCTTTTTATTTTGCGGGCTGTATTGAGCGCATAACGTTCCATACCGCGGAGAAAATAAAGCCATGACAAATGTCATCTGAATATAAAGGAGACGTTATTTATGGCGGTTACAGGGAATGAATACAGCAAGATGGCAGATCAGGCTTCGCCGCCTTCACACAAGGCGCTCAATACGCTCAAAGCATTTTTGATCGGCGGGCTGATTTGCGTGATCGGCCAGGGGCTCAACAGCCTTTATTTAATGGCGCATCTCAGTGAGGATCAGGCGAAAACAACGGTATCTGTCACGCTGATTGCCATCACGGCGCTGCTAACGGCGTTCGGTGTGTTCGACAAAATTGCCCGGCATGCGGGGCTGGTACCATTGTGCCGATTACAGGCTTTGCAAATGCGGTGGTTTCCCCGGCGATGGAGTTCCAGAGCGAGGGCCGCATTCTCGGCACCGGCGCGCAAATCTTTTCCGTGGCGGGGCCAGTGATCCTATACGGGCCGGCTGCCGCAGTGCTTTATGGGCTGATCCTATGGATCTTTCGGTTGTTTTAAGGAGGGAAGGATTATGGCGATTAGGACTGGCCGTTTCACCATTACACTGCCTTCCCGTCCTGTGGTACAGGGCTTTGCTGCGGTGGCGGGCAAAAAGGAAGGGGAAGGCCCCCTTGCGGCGGAGTTTGACCATATTTTTGATGATACAACCTTGGGCGAGGTTTCCTGGGAGAAGGCGGAGAGTAAGCTGCACCGGGAGGCCGTAATTCGTGCGCTGAGCAAAGCGCAGAAGAGCCCGGCGGATGTAGATGTGATTTTTGCGGGTGACCTTTTAAGCCAGTGTATCGGCACATGCTTCGGCATTCGGGAGCTCGATATGCCGTTTGCAGGGCTGTATGGCGCCTGCTCGACGATGGCACTGTCGCTTTTGATGGCATCTGTGTTTATCGATACAGGCACGGCGGGGCTGGCGGTTGCTTCCACCTCCTCGCATTTCTGCTCGGCGGAAAAACAATTCCGCCTGCCGTTGGAATACGGCGGCCAGCGCCCGCCCTCCGCACAGTGGACAGCAACGGCGGCCGGCGCGGCAGTGCTTGCTTCCTCGGGAGAAGGGCCGCGCGTGGAATCGGTTATTATCGGGAAAATGCAGGATCTCGGCATTAAAGATGCAAACAATATGGCGCAGCCATGGCGCCGTCGGCCAGCTCGACCATTGCCGCTTTCCTGCATGATACCTGCACAGCACCGGAGGATTACGATATGATCCTGACGGGCGATCTTGGCGCCGTCGGCTCCAAATTGCTCATCGAGCTGCTACGCAAGGATTATCAGATCGATATCGCAGGCGTGCATGCGGATTGCGGCCTGATGCTCTACGATTTAGATGCCCAGGATGTCAATGCAGGCGCATCCGGCTGCGGATGCAGCGGATCCGTGGTGTGCTCCTATATCCTCAGCAGGCTTAAGCAGGGGGAGCTGAAACGCGTGCTTTTTGTGGGCACCGGCGCATTGATGAGCGCAGTATCTGCAAAACAGGGCGAAACAATCCCCGGCATTGCGCATGGCGTGCTGTTGACCAACGGGTAACCGGGTAAAAAGCAGCTCGCAATTTTAGCCGCGCCAAAACCGCATCAATTGCGGCTTAGCGTGGGAAAGGATCGGTTATATATTATGGATGAGATGCTGCGTGATCTGCGTATGCTGGCGCTGGCCGCGAATACGTTGAGAACATTGTCGGTGCTTCGGAAGGTGATCGTCGGGCTAATGGTTGCGTTTACGGCATTGCGGGCTGTGCGCGTCCTCATGCGCCTGAAACAAGCAAATAGGGGATTGCAGGCAGGCCTGAGAACACAATTGCATAGCTGATGAAAATGGCCGCGGGGAAACCGCGGCCGTTTCGTTTGTCATGTGGAATTTTGTTTTAGGCTGTGATATAATAACCTCACGAATCTCTAAGGAAGCAAAGCTTCCAAGAGCTTCGGAGAACATTGAATCATTGATTCGGGCTAACGCCCTGCGGCTGCGCCGCTCATTGCGCCTTGCGCAATGGAATCATGATATAATAGCTTCAGACAAATCGTTTGCAGCACGGAGGGAGATTTTATTCAGGATCAGACGTTTTGTTTTATGCATTGAAAAAGCCATTGGGCATCGGCATCATGGGAGACTGGCGGTGGCCGGGGGATGCCTAGACACTTCAGATAGAATAGGAGAACGGATGTATGATTTTAAAGAATACCGTTTATTATAACGAAGCGTTTTTACCCCAGAAGGGCGATATTGCGGTGGAGAATGAAATCTTAGCGCAGGTTGGAGGCACTCAGGCAGGCAGTGGAATTGACCTTTCCGGCTGCACGGTGGTGCCCGGGTTTATCGATATTCATACGCATGGCGCAATGGGCGGCGACACCTGTGATGCAAGGGAAGAATCGCTTGCAGGAATGTCGCGGTTTCTGGCGAACCACGGCGTAACCTCTTTTTGCCCTACTACGATGACGCTTCCCTTTGAGCAGCTTGCGGAAAGCCTGCGGATCGCCCGCGATTATCGCGGCCATGAGTGCGGCGCTTACATACAGGGCATCAACATGGAAGGCCCCTATATCTCTGCCGCCAAGAAGGGCGCCCAATGCGGAGATTTTATTCGAAAGCCTGATTTTGAGGAGTTTTTAAAGCTGCATGAGATTTGCCCCGTGTGTTTGGTGGATGTGGCGCCGGAGGCAGAGGGCTCCAATGCCTTTGCCGCGCGGGCCAAGGCATACTGCACGGTATCCGCTGCGCACACAAATTCCGATTATGAAACAGCCGAAAAAGCTTTTGAAGCCGGGTTCTCCCATGCGACGCATTTGTTTAACGCGATGACGCAGCTGGGTTCCCGCACGCCCGGCGTGGTCGGCGCAGTGTTTGACAGCGATTCGGTCACAGCAGAGCTGATCTGCGATGGTTTCCATATCGCGCCGGCCACCCTGCGCATTGCGTTTCAGCTCCTTGGGGAAGACCGCAGTGTAATCGTAAGCGATGCAATGATGGCCTCTGGGCTTGCGGATGGCGACTTGAGTTGGGCGGGCAGAAGGTTTATGTGCGCGATGGAAAAGCCCTGCTTGCAGATGGAACGATTGCGGCAAGCACGACGAATCTCTATGATGAATTCCGCAACGTGCTGCGGTTTGGCATCCCATTCCGTCAGGCGCTCAAATCCTGCACGATTAATCCGGCCCGCGTGATCCACGCGGATAAGGAGACGGGCAGCATTGTGCAGGGCAAGCGCGCGGATCTTCTTGTGTTGGATCGGGATATGGAAATCCGGATGGTGATCGCCAGGGGAGAAATTGTAGTGAATCATGATCGATAAAAGTAGCCGGTAACGAACTGTTCCCGTGAACAGATGGTACTCTTGAACCCGTGTTATTTGGGCAGGCCGTCTGCATCTCTTTGATTCCACAGGGCCAATTGGCTTTGCTTTGTTACTCCCTGCGGTTCGTAACGATCTTCGACCGTTTTCGACCGCATGGCCCCTACGTTTCTCTGAAAACAAGGCGTTTCACCTGCGGCTTCCTGAAACAGGGGGCGCCTTTTTGCTTCGCATGATTGATGGGGTAATGAATGTCCTTGCGGAGCGCATTTTTGATCAAAAACCCAAGGAAGGCAGGCAATAAAAATGCCCGCCTTCCTTTCTTTTATATTTCAATCATGGGGGATTCAGAATGTTTCCGAGCCCTTCTTTTCTCTTCCATATGTTATTCATTCTCTAATGGTAATTTTAGCGCTGCCATCGTGAATCTGATCCGTCAATTGGATTCGCCCATCGTCCGTAAAGGTAGCGATGATTCCGTTGTGGTTGACCGTAGCATACACGGAAGCATGCGCAATCATCACTAGGTTCCATTTAACATTGGGATAAATTTTACCCAGCTGGTTTGTAACAATTGCAATTTCTGGATGGAGCGTGCGGATGAAAAAAGGATTGGTTGCCGTTGTGTAGCGTGATGGCCTACTTTGAGTAGGTCCACTTTGCCGACCAGCGGCGCCATTCTGTTTTCCAGCCCGCCTTCCGCAGAGATATCGGCTGCGAGGAAGGCGGTGCGTTTACCTTTGGTGACCTTCACGCCGACGGAGCTGACGTTTTCGCCTGCATGGGGCTTCGACAGGTCGGTCACAGTATTAAAAAACTGCAAGGTAAAGCTGCCGAAGGTAAAAGGCTCATCCGGCAGGTCGGAAACGATGGGGATATTTTGTTTTTCAAGCGCCTCTACCGTTTCTTTGTAAACAATATCAAGCCCCCACTTGTTTTTTTCCATGTTTTTGAGAATTTCCGGGTTAAAAGGCTTCAGATAAGCTTTTTGAATCGTGATATCCGGGTCGTTAATGATCCAGCGAAAGCCGCCGATATGGTCGTAATGGCAATGGGTCGGCAGGATAAAATCAAGCACGATCTTGCCCTCCGCATTGATAGCCGTCTTTTTAACATAATCCAGCACAATCTGCTCATAGCCAACCGCGCCGTGCTTGCGGCGGTAGTTGTCGGAGGAATCGCCCGCGTCGATCAGGCGAAATGGCCGTCGCTCTCCAGCAGAATGGCGTCGGAATTGCCGGTGTTTAAAAAATGGATTCGATCCGCTCCGGCTGTTTTTACTGTTACTGTAGGCTCCGGCGTGACGGCATAGCGTTTTTCATAGTGATTATATAACGCCACGGTTAGGATATCCAATAGAAAGATAAGGGCCATCAGGGTGACCATAAAATAAGTAGCAATTTTTTTAAACATGCAAGAAACCTCAATTGCTCCATGGGAATTTTATCCCCACAGTAAATATAGGATGATAAAAGATACGCTGCGATTATAGCATGAGCAGAGTGCGCTGTCTATCTCCATGTGCGGAAGTTGTGCTATTTTTTCTGTTTACGGAAGATAAATAATTTACTAAATACATAGTTGATGATGACAATCACAATCTGCACGATGAATTTTGCGATCATTTCACGCATCCCCATCGCGCTGACGAATAGATACATCAGCCCCATATCCACCAGAAGGGAAAACAGCCGTGCGGAGAGAAAACCGGCAAATTCCTTCCACACGACGGCGGCCTTCCAACTCCGACTGTTAAAAACAAAGCGTTTATTGGTGACAAATGCAAAGAGCACCGCCGCAATCCAGGAGAGCGCATTGGCGATCAGATAGTTTTTATCTCCTAAAAATCGATCCTTGCCCAAGAGCTCATTGAAGAGATAAAAGGAAACCATGGAAACGACGGTCGTCAGTAAGCCGAAGAATACATAGCTGATGATCTCATGGTTAACGAGGCCCAACAGCTTGTCAAAGGCTGTGTGGTAGCCGTGATCCGGCTTTTCCTCAGTGGAGGCTTCCAGTGCGCGCATATGCTCGCTCACATGGAGATAGGAGCCATAGGCAGTGAAGATATGCAGCAAAAACCAAGTGAATGCAGCCCCCGCAGCTTCACCGGAGGCGCAAGGGACCCACTTGACGGATAGCCCGGCATATTCCGCCGCCGCCGCGAGAAAGGCGCCTGCACTCGGCCCCTTTTCCGGTATGCAGTCGAGCAGAGGAGTGAGCTTGTCCGCTTGAATCAGCACAAAGGCCGGTGCGCCGGAGGGCAGCCAGCGCATCGTAAAATAGGAGAGCAGCATTTTAGAGAGCCAAGCGGAAAAGCCCGTACCGTGTGTTCCGGCTAAACAGTCGCATTCTGCCCGCTGCGCCCATGCTTTTGCAAATTTCGCAGGGGAATAGCTCTGGTGGGGCAAAAGGATATAGTCTGCCCCGCTGCGCAAAGCTGCCTGTAAGTCATCTTTTCTATTTTCACCCGCAACGGCGGCCGCACACTCGAGGCCGAGCGCCTGGCAGGCCGCTTGCCAAGAGGAAAGCAGCTTTTCCTCCGATAAAAGAATATAGATCCGTTCCAATCAATCATCCTCCCGAATCGCGTTTTAAGCACTTTGGGCGCCTTCACATGCTTCTCATAAGATCCTGCACAAAAGTTATTTTATTTTACCACTGAAAATGGCGCTTGACAATCTTTCAAAAGAGGAATTTCTCAAACTAACTTCCCCGTTCGGGCTTTTCATGGTAAAATAGCTTCAAACAAAGTTTGAAGCATTGGAAAAATGCCTGTCGGCGTGAAACGCCTCCTGCCGCGGTGCGGCAACGCCATTTTTTATATGGAGGAGTTTTGCGAGTATGGTAAATTTACAGCTTAAAGCGGAAAATTTTAGAGTTTATGATCGTTTTGCGGGTATCGTAAAATAAAAGAAAAGCTCCTGAATTTGGAAAGGCGGCGGTTTCATGCGCGTTACAGTAAAAGCAGCGGCAAAAATCAATTTGATGCTCGATATCGTCGGGCGGCTCGAAAACGGCTACCATAACCTGTGGATGGTGATGCAGTCTGTTGACCTATATGATACAGTCGCAGTGGAGCGGACAGGAGCAGGGGGGGAATCCGCCTTACCTGTTCGGACGACCGCCTCCCCACGGATGAGACGAATTTGGCCTTTAAAGCCGCGCGCACATTTTTTGAGGCGACGAAAGCGGCAAACGACGGCATTTCGATTACAATCAATAAGGCGATTCCGTTTGCGCCGGGCTTGCCGGAGGCAGCGCGGATGCCGCGGCAACGCTTCTGGCGTTGGATAGTGTATGGCACGCGGCTTAAAATGCGCACGCTTAACAAAATCGGCTTAACGCTTGGCGCGGATGTTCCGTTTTGTTTACAGGGGGGCACGATGCTGGCGCAGCATATCGGGGAGTTGCTAACACCCGTGCCGGAGCTGCCGGATTGTTTTATCGTGCTGGCGAAGCCGCGCAGGGGGTTTCTACCGCGCAGGCGTATCATTTATGCGATACCGCGCCGAATCTGCGCGCGCCGGATAGGTTTGGTATGCTGGGCGCCTGCTGTCAGAGGATTTAGAAAGCATTGGCAGGCTGGCAGGGAATGTCTTTGAGCAGGTGATTGATGTGCCGGAGCGGGTGAGAATTAAGGCGATCATGCGGGAATACGGCACGCTCGGCTGCTGCATGAGTGGCAGCGGGCTACAGTATTTGGTTTGTTTGATACGCATCAGGCTGCGCAGAGCTGCGCAGAACATCTCAGGTCAGTTGTGCCGGATGTATTTATTTGCCGCCCGGTAGAGGAAGGCTGTGTTGTCACAGAAGAGGCAACGCGGTGAAATTGAAAAACAGAAGATTTCCTGCATAATGGTAAAAAATCCCGTCCATACTCTTGATACTCAAAGAGAGGACGGGATTTTTATGAAGCTGAAACGAATTGAGGCCGCGCTTTTATGCGCCGTGCTGGTGGCATCCCTTTGCAGTGTGACGAGTTTTGCCTCTTCCTGTGCACAAATCCGGGAGAGCGTGCTGCGCCTTCATGTTTTGGCCAATTCCGACAGCGATGCGGACCAGGCGCTGAAGCTACAGGTGCGGGATGCGGTGCTGGAAGAAGGTGCGCATATTTTTGACGGTTCCCTGACGGCGGGTGAGGCAGAGCAGGCCATCGAACAGGCGCTCCCACAGCTGGAGCGGGCTGCGCGCAGCGAAGTAATGAAACGGGGCTATACGTATGAGGTTCATATTACCGTCAGTGAGGAATATTTTGATACCCGTACTTATGAGGATGAGGTGACGCTCCCAGCCGCGCTATCGGGCGGTGCGCGTGATCATTGGCAGTGGGAGGGGCATAACTGGTGTGCGTGATGTTTCCGCCGATGTGCCTTCCGGCCGCGCAGGGCGGCGTAGATCTTGACGGCGTGTTGGATGGAAAAGAAGAGAAAATTGTGCGCAGCTCCCCCAAATATGAACCGCGCTTTAAGATTGTGGAATGGATTGAGCGGTTGCGGGAATATCTGCGGGAGGGGTCGGAAGAGGATGGTTTGGAAACGGATTATTTCACCGTGACCAAAGTGGATCAAGAGAGCACAACAGAGTCGAAAACAAAGCCGTTATCTATCTGGCAAGGGCTTTTTCCCTTACTGTGGGATGGACAGGCAGATGGGAGAGAGGGGCGCTTAGCAATATAAGGCTTGATCAATATTAAAAAAGAGGCTGTTGCAAAATCCTTTGCAATAGCCTCTCATTTTTTCAGCGGCTCTTCGCCTTTTTATTACAAAGCAACGCCTGCCATAATCGCACAACAGAATGAGATATACGCCCCTTTTATTAGAACAGGCGGCTATGAGCGATTCTTTCATAAGCTCCCTACCATATTGCAGCCGTCTTCAAAGGGAATCGCATTGGCGAAACGGGCGGAGAACGCCGGCGCGGACGGATGGCATAGTCTGATGCCGATTTTGCTCCCCATTTCGGCACGCACAGGCACAATAAAGCTCGCCTTTTCCCCGCTGGCGAGTTGCTCCGGCAAGTAAGAAGCTTCATAATCCACTACCTTTCCCTCCCGATTCGAGATGGAAACGGTGAGTCTGGATAGCGTGTAGGGCAGGGCAAAGCCTTTGTTCAGAAGTGTAAAACAAATTTCATGTGTAAAGTTTTCATTCTTTATATCTCGTGCGCACCGCAATCGAGCAGATGAATCTGATATCCCAAATGATCGCATAGATAGTCAAATATGGTCCGTCTAATCGGCTGTCCGGCATGATTCGTAAAATAGGCCGGGTGGTATGGGCATTGATAAAAATCCAGCTGCTCAGGGGAAAGGGCTTCTCCTTGCCAGCGGAGCATGTTGAAGCTGCCGCCTCCCTCCCGGTAATTGTGTGATATGCTCAGGGTTGAGAGGCTATGGTTTGCGCAGCAGGCAAGCATCTGCAAGCCGTCGATCCGACCGTTCTGATAGACAGTATCCTTGCCCCAGGGCATTTCCCCATCGTTGAAACGTAGGCGGGAAAGTGCGCGGAACGTGCGCTCTCGCCTGTTCCAGAAGCGGCCGCAGTCGCTGTTCCATTTAAAATGCGCGCCCACGAGATAATCATCGTGGAAGCCGATTCGCCCTTGCTCTTGATGGGGGGCTTTTTCCCAAATCGGAAGAGTGCGCACCTGGATGGGGAGCTGTGCAGGCGCCATTTGGCAGATGGCTTCCATCAGTTTTTTGCCGCTGTGATGGTGCTTTGCAGTATGCCATTCGCCCCATGCACCGTTGAAGCCTGCCTGAAGGGCGGCAACGGTTTCGTATACAAGCGCTTCGTGCTGTTCCATCCACACGCTAATTTGGCCGGCATGCGCAAGGATTTGAGCGGTCACGGGGCCGTTTTTTCGGTCGGCTTCCTCCTCATAGGCGAAGCGCAGTAAGGCCCGCAGGCGCTTCTGGCGCAATGTTTCTAGATACGTCTCCAGTTGGGAAAAGGCGTGTGCATCAAGCGGCCGGTCAAGGTATTCCGAGAGATAGACGTAAAGCTGAACGAGCTTGCAATCTTCCTCCCGGTAGAAAACGAGTTGTTTTTCCAGATAAGCCCCGGCTAAAAAGCCGGGGTGGAAAACGGCGCTGCCGCTTCCGAGGCGCAGATAGGCCTCCAAGCGGAAGCCACGGTCTGGATTTTGCCGCAGCAGGGCGTAATCGTCCCCTGTGAGGGGCTGGCAACGATTCAAATGAAGGCAGTTCATAGGGCGCCCTCCTTCCAGTGTTGAGGTCAATCCTGACCGCCCGTCAGGGCTGTCAGGCCGGCCAAAAAAGCACGGTCATTTTGATCGAGCTCCGCCTTTTCCAATAAGTCGGGCCGCCGGTAAAAGGTGCGCTCGAGCGCACGCTCCCTGCGCCAGCGCATGATGTTGGCATGGTGCCGGAGAGTAGCACATCGGGCACCGCTTCTCCGTGCCATTCATAGGGTCGGGTATATTGCGGGTATTCCAAAAGGGAGTGGAAATGGCTTTCCTCCTGAAAGGCTTCGTCGTTGGCTAATACGCCCGGCAGCATGCGGCAGACCGCGTCCACCAGTACGAGCGCAGGCAGTTCGCCGCCGGTGAGCACATAGTCGCCAATCGAAATCTCCTCATCCACCAGCTCTTCGATCACGCGTTCATCTACCCCCTCGTAATGGCCGCAGAGCAGCGCGAGATTTTCATATTCTGCAAGCTCGCGCACTCGGTTTTGCGTGAGAACTTTCCCCTGTGGGGAAAGATAGATAAAATGCGGCTTACGCCCAACTTCCCCGCATAAGGCCTGAAAGCAGTCATAAATCGGCTGGGTTTGCATGACCATCCCCATGCCGCCGCCGTAGGGCGTGTCGTCCACGCGGTTGTGCTTATCCAGCGTGTAATCCCGGATATTGCGGCAATTAAGTTCGACCAGCCCGCGTTCCCGCGCACGGCCGATGATACTTTCGCGCAGCACCGTGTCGCACATTTCGGGGAATAGGGTTAAAATATCGATACGCATTGGCTTTGAATCGATCCTTTCTGTTGTTTGATCAAATGCTGGTTCCATCGCTTTCTGTGCCTGCCTCATCAAAAATTCCCTTAAGCGGGCGAATTCGGATGATTTCCCTCTCCACATCCGTTTCAATTACAACAGGCGGGATGGCGGGCAGCAGGTATTCCCTCCCCGCATCGTCCTGCACATGCCATACGTCGTTTGCGCCGGTTGCGCTTACCTCTGTGAGCGTGCCGTAAGGCCTGCCGTCATCCGCATCTACCACGCGGCAGCCGATCAAGTCCTGGATGAAGTAATCGCCATCCGGGAGCTTCGCGTCATCCCGGTTCATAAAGAGCACGCGCCCGCGCAGGGCGGAGGCGTCTTCCACCGTGTTGATTCCTTCTAGCTTTAGGAGCATCACGTTGCCGTGTGGGCGGCTGGAAAGGACGCGGGAAGCTCCCTTGCCCTCCCCGCTAAAATATAGGGTGTGAAATTGCTGAAAAAAACCGGGACCGTCACACCAGGCTGAACGCGCATTTCACCGCGCACACCATGCGTGCCGACGATTTGCCCGAGCTCTAAATATTGCCTGCGCATGCTATTCCTCCATTTGAAAAGAACTCTTCTTACTTGCATTATACCCGCTGCGGACGGGGGGTCAAGCGATGAACAGTCAGGGCCTGATCGGGCAGGAAACGCTGTGGAAGGAAAACCTGCCGATGGTTGTTCCGCTTGCATCGCTATGATATAATAGCGTCAAATGGGTCGTTTAACGCATTGAAAAAATGCCTGCCGGCGTGAAACGCTCCTGCCGCAGAGCGGCAACGCCATTTTTCGCAGAAGAAGATCACAGTGTCAAACAGGTTGTTGCAAAGGGCGCGCTTTGTGCAATGGAATTACGATATCATGGCTTTAAATGGGCCATACAGTTCCCATTTTTACAATTTGAAAGCATAGAAAGGTCTGCATGTTATGGCCTAGTAATATAAGGATGATGGAGGGCGATATTGATGCGATATCCGTATGGGAAAGCGATTTTAATCACCGGCGCATCCTCTGGGATCGGGCGTGCGGCGGCAGAGCTGTTTGCCGATGCGGGCTATACGGTTTGGGCGGCTCGCGCATTGTGAAGAGAGCGTTGAGAAACGGCAGGGCGGCGGGGAAATCCGCTCGCTTCAAATGGATGTGTGTAATGAGGATTCCACTCGCCGCGCAGTAGAGCGGGCGGTGAGCGAAGGCGGGTTGGGGATTGTGCTCAACTGTGCAGGCATGGGCATTGCCGGCCCGGCGGAGGATACGTTTGAAGAGGCCGTCCGCGCGCAGTTTGAGGTCAATTATTTTGGCACGCTGCGGGTTAACCGGATGGTGTTGCCCTATTTCCGCGCGCAAGGAAAGCTGGTGCTTGTAATGAGCTCCGTTGCGGGGCGCGTGCCGATTCCCTACCAAAGCCACTACAGCTCTTCAAAATATGCACTGGATGCCTATGTAGAGGCGCTGCGTATGGAAGCGCGGCCGTTTGGGATCCGTGCAGCCCTCATTGAACCGGGTGATACGAAAACCGGATTCACGGCGGCGCGCCGGATGGCGATGCCGGAGGACTCCCCCTATCGGAAGGCTTGTGAGGGCGCAATTGCCCGCATGGCGCACGATGAGGAGACGGGCGTGCCCGCGGCAAAGCCCGCGCAGGCGGCTTTCCGCCTGGCGGAGCGGGAAAATCCGCCAGTACGTGTGACCGTTGGCGCCATGTATCAGGGCGTGATGGCCCTGCGGAAAATCATTCCTGCGCGTGCCTTTGAGCGGATATTGGCGGCAATGTACCGGTGAATGGCAAATAAATCGGACGGGCACTTCGAATTCGTTGATTTTTTGAGAAGAATTGGTATAATAAAGACGATATCATTTTCATTATTTTAAGGAGGCATCACGATGGAATTTAAAGGCAGCAAGACAGAGGCGAACCTGATGGCAGCGTTCGCAGGTGAATCTCAGGCGCGCAATAAATACACTTACTACGCTTCCCAGGCGAAAAAGGACGGCTATGAGCAGATTGCAAATATCTTCCAAATGACGGCGGACAATGAGAAGGAACATGCCAAGATCTGGTTTAAGCAGCTTCACGGCGGCAAAATCCCCGGCACCATGGAAAACCTGCTTGACGGTGCAGCCGGCGAGCACTATGAGTGGACGGATATGTACAAGGGCTTTGCAGAAGAAGCAAAGGCCGAGGGTTTCAATGAGATCGCGGCGCTGTTTCAGATGGTGGGCGATATCGAGAAGGAGCATGAGGAGCGCTACCGCAAGCTGATTGAAAACCTGGAAAAGGGCATTGTCTTTGAGCGTTCGAATGAGGTTGTGTGGATCTGCCGCAACTGCGGGCATATCCATGTGGGTAAGAATGCCCCGTCTGTTTGCCCGGTGTGCAAGCATCCGCAGGCATATTTTGAGCTTCGCGCGGAGAATTATTAATTACAATCTAAATGAAAGCGGCTGCGGCAAATTCGCCGTAGCCGCTTTTTCTACCGCCTCCTCAGCCTAATTCTTGTGTTGCATCGTTATTCATACAATAGCGGCCGAAACAGGTGCTTGCATCCTTGCAGGGAATGGAGTAGGATAAGAAAAGCGAAAGGGGGCATGTGCCATGCGAAGAAAAGATCGGGAGATCATAAACAAAGAGCAGATTTGGCGGATTATGCAGCGCTGCGGCGTATGCCGTGTCGCCTTCCATGACGCCGAGTATCCCTATATTGTTCCATTGAATTTTGGTATAGGGAAAGGGGAACCGCTCACGCTCTATTTCCATTGCGCGGCGCAGGGGAAAAAGCTGGATTTGATGCAGAGGGATCGTAGGGTCAGCTTTGAGATGGATTGTGCTCATCAGCTGGTGACGGGCGATCTTGCCTGCGATACCACCATGGAGTATGAGAGCGTATGCGGAAACGGCCTGTTGGAAACCTGCGTTGGGCCGGAGAAGGAGCGGGGCCTTGCCCGCGTGATGGCGCATTATTGTGGGGAGAAGCCTTATGAATTTGATGCGGTTTTGCTCCAGCACACGGTTGTTTTACGGCTTACCGTGCATACAATCACGGCAAAGGCTTTGAAAAAGGAATGAGAAAGCGCGATCAGAGAATCATAGAAATAAAAGGACGCCAAATGCGCGGGGAATCGGAATTTTATCCGGTTCCCCGCGCATTCCCTTTGCTTAGTTCAGCCCGGTTTCGCCTACTGTCTGAAACAGCTGATCCACAGCGTCCCGCAGGCCTTTATGCTCCGCTTTTTGCAGGCTGGGGTCGGCTTTTAAAATCTCCCTGGCCGCCTGTTGTGCCTGCTTCAATTCTTCCAAATCCGTGACCATATTGGCGATTTTTAGGGCAGGCAGTCCGTGCTGGCGCGCACCAAAAAATCGCCCGGGCCGCGCATCTTCAAGTCGGCGTCCGCAATTTGAAAGCCATCGGTTGTATCGCACATGGTTTGCAGCCGCTGCTTCGCCTGTTCATTCTGCGCGTCGGAGATGAGGATGCAAGTGGAGGGGCGCCGGCCTCTCCCCACGCGCCCGCGCAGCTGATGGAGCTGTGATAAGCCAAAACGCTCGGCGTTTTCAATGACCATCACCACTGCGTTGGGCACATCTACCCCGACCTCCACGACCGTTGTGGAAACCAGGAGCTGGATTTCATTGGCTGCAAAGCGGCGCATGGTTTCTTCCTTATCCCTCGGTTTCATACGCCCATGCAGCAGGCCGAGACGATAGCCTAGAAAGGGGCCTTTTTGAAGCTTCTCCGCATATTCCTGCGCGGCGGCCAACTCTGATTCGCCTTCCTCCACGAGGGGACAGACAATATAAGCCTGAAGGCTCTGATCGAGATGCTTTTTAATATAGTTGTAAACACGTTGGTGCAGCCGGCTGCCCACGGCATAGGTCTTTATCTTTTGCCGCCCGGGTGGGAGCTCGTCAAGGATGGAAATATCCAGATCGCCATAAATCATCAGTGCAAGCGTGCGTGGAATCGGCGTGGCGGACATTACAAGCAGATGGGGGCTGCCGCCCTTATCGGCCAGCGCGGCGCGCTGGCCTACGCCAAAACGGTGCTGTTCATCCGTGATAACTAGGCCAAGGCGGCGAAAGGCAACGTCCTTTTGAATCAGCGCATGTGTGCCCACGGCCAAGTCGATTTCACCACGTTTTAGCATCGCCTTGATCTCCTTTTTCTCCGCTGCGCCGGTAGCGCCGGTCAAAAGGGCACAATGGATGCCTGCCGGGCTGAGAAGGCCCTTCAGCGTGTGATAGTGCTGCTCAGCTAAAATGCCTGTGGGCGCCATCAAGGCGCATTGAAAGCCATTTTTGGCCGCGGTATGGATGAGTGCCGCCGCCACCGCTGTTTTACCAGAGCCGACATCCCCTTGCAGCAGCCGGCTCATCGGTGTTTTAGAACGCATATCACGCAGGCATTCTGAAACAGCGCGCCGTTGTGCACCGGTGGGGGAAAAGGGAAGCAGCGCGAAAAAAGCTTCGCTGTCATCCTGATTCATCTGTGCCGCCGTCTGTGTTCTGGCGCGGGCCTTCAAGCGTAGCAGGCCAATTTGCAGGGTGAGCAGTTCCTCAAATACCAGCGCCTGCGCGCCTGCAAAAGCGCTTGCTCATCTGCTGGAAAGTGGATGTTTTCCAGGGCGAAGCGCACATGGCAAAGGCTTTGCTCCTGGCGAAGCACATCCGGCAGGGGGTCTTCAAGCAGGCTGCGCCGCATAGCCAGAGCGCTGGCGACGCAGCCTTCAATCACGCGGGTGGAAAGCCCCTGCGTTTGCGGATAGATCGGCCGGATTCGCTCACCTGTCTGTGCCGATTCCACGAGAGGGGAGGCCATCTCGCGGTGGCCAAACTGCCCGCCGACCCGACCGAAGAAGAGATATTCTTCCCCCACTTCGAGCTTTTCAGCGGCATAGGGATTGTTGAAAAACGTGACCTGCATCAGGCTCACGCCATCGGTCACGGTTGTTTTATAGAGGGTAAGGCCCTTACGGATCAGGTGCTTGGATGGTGTGCGGGATACGATCGCTTTCACACAGCAGGTTTCGCCGAACGGCGCGCCTGCAATGGAAACCGTTGTGCTCCAATCCTCGTAGGCACGCGGGTAAAAATGAAGCAGGGCGTCGATGGAATCCACGCCGAGCCGCTGGAACAGCTCGGCGCGTTTTTCCCCCACGCCCTTGAGATAACGGATATCCGTATGTAGCTGGTTTTGCATGCGTAAAATCTCCCGTTTCGCACTTATTCCACCGAGATGATGAAATAATACACCGGCTGGCCGCCGTTGACGATGGAGATATCAACATTCGAGCCATATTTGGCGGTGAGCATATTCTGGAGCTCCAGCGCCTGCTCCTCGGTGGCATCCGCGCCGTAAAAAATGGTGATGAGCGAACAATCCCGTTTGTTGAAAAGGTGCTTGGTCACGCGATAGGCAACATGCAGGAGATCCTGCTCGACCACTGTAATTTTACCATTTTCCATGCCGAGGATCTGGCCTTTTTGAATACTCTCCCCGTCAATGGAGCTGTCGCGCGCGGCAAAGGTGACGAGGCCGGTGCCCACATGCTGCGCTGCTTTCATCATGTTGACGTGGTTTTCCTCCGCAGCGAGCGATTCGTCGAAATTGAGCATTGCAGTCACACCCTGCGGAATGGTGCGCGTTTGTAATACGCTGACGCCGCGATCTGCGAGCGGGATCGTCTGCTCAGCAGCCATAATAATATTTTTATTATTGGGTAAAACGAAAACATGCTCCGCAGGGGTGGCCATGATCGCGTCGAGAATATCCTCCGTGCTTGGGTTCATGGTTTGCCCGCCGCTGACCACTTGATCGGCTCCAAGCTCTAAAAACAACTCCTTGAGCCCTTGCCCAGCAGCGACCGCCACAAAACCAAAGGGCTTGGCCGGCTCCTGCACGGCAGGCGCTTCCGGTTGCGTTTCGGGCTCATTGGGGGAGTCAAAGGCGGCGTTCGTATGCTGCTGGCGCATATTATCAATTTTGATATTGACCAGGGGGCCATATTTCAGAGCTTCCTGGATGACATTGCCCGGCTCATTGGAGTGGACGTGGACTTTGATGATCGTGTCATCATCCACCACAACCACACAATCCCCAATGGATTCGAGATAGGCGCGCAGACGGACAGGATCCCGTGTGGAGTGCGGATCCTTATGGATCAAAAATTCAGAACAATATCCGAATTCGATCTCTCCATCCGCGTTGGCAACGATTTCCTTCCGCTCGCCGTGATGCTGGGCAGTGATGGGGGAAGCCTCACCCGCGGTGCTGTCGATGATGCCGCTACCGTTAAAAACGCTGCGCATTCCCTCCAGAATCAGCACAAAGCCTTGGCCACCTGCATCTACTACGCCAGCTTTTTTAAGGACGGGAAGAAGCTCCGGTGTGGTGGCAAGCGCCTTTGCCGCGCTTTCACAGGCGGCGTTGAAAACAGCAATCGCATCCGCGCCAGTGTTCGCCGTGCGCTTGGCGCTTTCTGAAGCAAGGCGGGCCACGGTAAGGATTGTGCTCTGTGGCTTCATCACGGCGCCGTAGGCCATCTCTACACCAATTTGAAGCGCATTCGCAAGGGCGACGCCATCCACCTCCCGGCAACCTTTTAATCCTTTGGAGACCCCACGAAAGATCAAGGATAGAATCACCCCGGAATTGCCCCTTGCTCCGCGCAGGAGCGCGGAGGCAACCGCCGCGGCAACTTCGCCCGCGCCCGCGTTTTCCATGCGGGAAACCTCCCGCGCGGCAGCACCAATGGTCATGGACATATTCGTGCCCGTGTCGCCATCGGCACGGGGAAAACATTGAGCGCGTCAACATCGCCGCGATGATTATTGATATGGTGAGAAGCGGAGACCACCGCGTCCCGAAGCATACTGCCGGTTATCACTGTATAAGCACTCCTTACGGTTCATTCTACCTGGCACAGGGCGCAAGCCAGCCTTGCCTTCAGCGAGGCGTTCGGCGGCGCTGTTAGGATTTCATCCCATCCACAAACACATTGACCTTGCGTACTTCAAAGCCGGTCGCCTCTTCCACCGTATAGCGCACCTTATTGACGATGCTTTTAACAATGGCAGAGATATTGAGCCCATAAGTTACGATAATGTGTAGGTCAATGGCAAGGCCGTCGCCCTCTTTACGCACAGCGACTCCCTGGTCGGGGAAGCTGCGGCGGCGGTTGAAAAAGGAGCGGATGCCTTGCCGGGCGTTGCTGTTGGCCATGCCGACAACGCCAAAGCAGGATGAGGCGGCGTTGCCCACCAGGCTGGAGAAATAGGATTCTGAAATCTCGATTGTGCCAAGATGGTTTTCCATCCGGATCATTTGCGCAGACCTCCCTCTCGATGCTGCGTGTGCCATGGGAAAGCCGAAACCATAGCATTACAGCCAATCATTATACACGATAATTCGAAAAACAGCAATGGATGGGGGGATAACTTAATGGATTGTTTACGATTGTGCATGGTTACTTGGGGTGTAAAAAGGAGAATACTGGGCACATATACAATAATTAAATATAATATTATTTATGTGTACAATAAATTTTTCAATTATTTAAAATATATAGGCAGTATGCTAAAATAAAATTGAATGAAATAGAATGGCGTGATGCAATCTACATTTTATCATAGGTAGGCGATTCATCCCATTGATTGAGTGGATATCTAGAAGGGAAGGCTTGATTGATCGAATGGATGGCCGGTTAATATTTATTCTGCATGGAATACAAGCTATGTAACGAATTCTCCTTGGGAGGAGTTTAAACCAACGTTTTACAAGGATCAACTTGACTTGTAAGGAGGGAGATCATGTGGGGAAACGGCTTTCCGGCTATGCGGTTTTTGCACTGTTTTTCCTGATCGTTGTGAAAGCCGTGCGTTTTTTCGTCCGGCAGCCGGCGGCGGGATGGATTGCTTTTTTCTCGCGGCTTTTGCGGCCTTTGGGATATTTGGCGTGGCCGTCCTCGTGGAGGGGGCGCCAATCCCGCAAGACGGGTCAGAGGCGGATTCTATCTCTTTCGATTTTGCTGGTTCTTGTCACAGGCTTCTTTTTGCTGATGGATTACCGGGAGTATGCAATGCTCAGGCAGGTTACAGCCCTGCTTGGGGGCGCGGCCTGACACGGTTGCAGTTGCCTTGACGGAGCGTCGGGGCAGGGTCGGCGGACAGCATTTTGAAATGCGAAAAGGGAGGTCTTTTGAATGCGGGCAAGACAGATTCTTCAGATTTCAGGGTTGCTGCTCCTCTGCCTGTTCCTCTTGAGCGCGTGCGATGGCTGTGGGCCGCTGGATACCCTGCGTGTGGACAGCCCGCTGGATGAAAGTGAAATCACGCTGCCCATCCAAAGGGTTATGGCCAGCTTGCCGGTACCTCCGCCTACTTCCGGACGAAACAGACGCCGCGGGATCTATATCAGGCCTATAAAGCGCTGGAGGCGGAGAAAGGGCTGCGGGTAACGCCTTATCCGGCAGGCCTGCTCATCGAGCAAACCGGCGGCAGCGGTGCGCGGTATTACTGGCTGGCCGCCACGCGGGAGAGCACAAAGCGCGGGCGGTGGTACCTGCTCTCCAATATGGAGGCTAAGATTGTGGATCGAGATACCCGGTTTGAGGAGGAATGGATGCCGCAGCAGGGCGGCGATGTGCAAACGCCGGTTACAGGCGCAATGATCCTATTGCCCTACCATCTGCTCGCGCAGGAGGCGCAGGTTCCCTTCAACGAGGTATCGAAGGATACGTTCACTGCGGGCGTGCTGTACCGGATGGAAGAGTCGCCGGAATCATTCTATCAATCTATGAATCAATGAACGTCTACCGCCTGGAAAAGCGGGAGAACGGGTTTTCCATCCTCTCGTATGCGGAGGGCTTCGACGCTTCCAAGGCGCTGCGCACCTGCCCGGCGGTTACGTTTATCTTCCATACGATAGGCGGAAACACCTATTTCAGCGCACAGCTGGATTAAACCACAATGAAAAACCGGCCCCGCACAGGTTTTTGAACCTGTGCGGGGCCGGTCTATCTGATCCGCGTTAAAAGTGCCAATCCTGCAAATTCGCATACACATCGCCAGAGTAGCTTATAAGCTTCCCTTGCACATCCCTGCTGCGGGCCGCAACCCCTTTGCGCAAGCAGATGGGCAGGAAGGCGGGGCTCTCCTGGAAGGAATTGAGAAAATCCTGAAGGGAAACAGCGCCTGTGAGCATTTGATGATAAGCGGCCGCCAATGCGCCCTCCAAGTTCACCCCGGCTTGGGTCGCTCCAGATTCCTCAAAAAATGGAAGGAGGCTCATGTTGTTGGAGAGCTTTATTCCCAAGATATAGATCAAAGCTGCCGCCCTGCACCGCCTTCGTGAATCCGCCCATGCGAGCTGGGAAACCGTTATCTTTATGCCTACGGCAGAAGTTGGGTGGCGATTAAATTGGCTGCGGAAAGGCGGAAGGGATTCCCTTGATTGACGATCAGTGTGAATGTCAGCGCCTTCCCATTCCCGGTGCGCGCGCCGGAGGCATTGGTTTTGTCGAAACCGGCTTCTTGCAGCAGCTGAACGGCAGCTCCTTATTCTGCTTGACGTCTGCACACGTCAGCCCTTTCAGCGCATGCCAATCCGGGCGAAACGGGATGGCGCTGGCTGAGGCATGGCCTGATAGGCGGAGGAGGCGATCTCCTCCCGCGCAAGCGCAAGGCTCATCGCCTGTAGCACTTTCTGATTCTGCAAAAGTTCGTTTTTGGATTGAACGCCGAGAAAAACAAGGTTATTCATCAAGAATTCTTCTGTGTTGGCGTTGATTCGCTGATAGACGCCGCCGCTTAAATCATTGAAAATAAAATTGACGTTGCCAATCTCCAAGCTGTGAATCACCGAATCGCTATCCGGCACATCGACAAGGGTGATCGAGGTGAAATTCATTTTGTCGCCCCCTGACCAGGCCTTATTGGCCTTCAGGGTGACGGAGCTGTCGCCTCGCACTGCCGTATAGCGCCCGCTGCCAACCGGAATCGCCGTTTCAGAGGAGTCGCTCCCGCGCTTGATTACGGCAAAGTCAAGGCAAGCCAGCGCATAGGGATCGGCTTCTTTCAAGGTGAACACAATTTCGCCGTTTTGCACTTTTGCGCCGCTGAAATTGGAGAGCTGCGCCCGATAATGCGGGGATACCGCTGCCTTTTCAAAGGAATAGACAACATCTGAAGCGGAGAGGGAAGATCCGTCGGAAAAGACAAGGCCGCTTTTGAGGGCAACGCGCACCTGCGTGCCGCTGACGCTGCCGGAGGTGGCGAGAAAGGGCTGCGGTGAAAGCGCCGCGTCAACCGAGTAGAGGGAATCGTAAAGCACAGTGGAGAGCAGCTGGTTCGGCAGGCTTTTCGCTGAAAACGGATTGAGAGAATCGCCTTTTACATACGGCAGGGAGAGCCTCCCAGTGCCGCCCGTGTTTTGCAGGCTTTCTGAAATGGCTGTTTCCTCTCCAGAGGCGGCGGTGGAATCCTCCGCAGGAGGCTCCTTCCCGCAGGAGGCAAGTGACACGAAGCAGACGGACAGGCATAACATCAGGGCAATCCACCGGGCAAAAGCTGAAGGCTTCATTATGATGACCATTCCTTTCTTGCGTCGTTTTCGGAGGAAAGCACGCCAAGCGTGCGCTTACTGCTTTTAGAACGGGATTTATTGAATGCAAACGCGTTGAATTTGGGTTGTTTTGCCGCTGTGCTCATCAATTTCAAAGATGCAGCCGCACATCATGCAGGGACCGTCCCCGTTTTCAAAGCGGACAGGCATTCCAGTGCGCATTTTTTCGATTGCCAGTTCCGGGCGGACGCCCAACACGGATTGGATCTCTCCGGTCATGCCAAGGTCGGTCAAATACCCTGTGCCTTGCGGCAAAATTTGCTCGTCGGCCGTCTGCACATGCGTGTGCGTGCCGAACAGGCAGAAACGCGACCGTCCAGATAAAAGCCGAGCGCTCGCTTTTCCGCCGTGGCTTCCGCGTGAAAATCCACAATTTTGATCCGGCAGCTTTTTAATTCCTCCTGTCGAAGCAGGCGGTCAACACAATCAAACGGATTTTCCAGCGGATCGAGGAAAACAACACCCAGCAAATTGATCACAGCAATTTGGACGCGCCCCTTATCGATGATCTGATACCCGCGCCTGGGCTGCCCGCGCGGTAGTTGGCGGGGCGGATAAGATATTCTGTTTCATCGAGGTAGGTATATACCTCACGGCGGGCGATAAAACGTGGTTGCCTGTGGTGATTAAATCCGCTCCGCTGGTGAATAGGTCCTGCGCTGCCGCAGGCGTAATGCCGTTGCCCGGCGCGGCGTTTTCACCGTTGACAATACAAACATCGATTTGATTGAGCTTCTTAAAGGAGGGAAGGTGCGCGCGCAGAAGTCGCAGCCGCCTGCGCCTACCACATCCCCAATTGCAAGAATATTCATGCGATCATGCCTTTCTGTGCCGGTAATCGGCAAACGTTGCCCGCTTTTCTGTGCATGCAGGGAAAAGCGAATGCAAAAGGAGGGTATACATCCCTGCATACCCTCCCAACATGTCAAAAAAATTATTTTGCGTAATCAACAGCACGGTTTTCACGGATTATGTTAACCTTGATCTGCCCGGGATATTCGAGCTCGCTCTCAATCTTTTTCACGATTTCTCGCGCGATGAGCGTCATCTTATCGTCCGTGATGACCTCAGGCTTCACCATGATGCGCACCTCGCGCCCCGCCTGAATGGCGAAGGAACGGTCAACGCCCTCAAAGGAATTTGCAATTTCCTCGAGCTTTTCCAACCGTTTGATATAATTCTGGACGTTTTCACGCCGTGCGCCGGGGCGGGCGGCTGAAATAGCGTCCGCTGCCTGAACAAGGCAGGCGACGATCGTTTTGGGCTCTACATCACCATGATGTGCCTGAATTGCATGAACCACGGCTTCGTTTTCGCGGAACCGCTTGGCGTATTCCACGCCAAGCTCCACATGAGAGCCGTCGAACTCGTGGTCAAGCGCCTTTCCGATATCGTGCAAAAGGCCTGCCCGGCGGGCGGTTTTGATATCCGCGCCGATTTCGGAAGCCATGAGCCCCGCGATGTAGGAAACCTCCAGGGAGTGGTTGAGCACGTTCTGACCGTAGCTTGTACGGTACTTGAGCTTGCCGAGGAGTTTCACAAGCTCCGGATGCACGCCGTTGACGCCGGCATCTACTACGGCGCGCTCGCCCGCCTGTTTGATAGTAGCCTCTACCTCACGGCGCGCTTTGTCAACGGTTTCCTCAATGCGGGCCGGATGGATGCGCCCGTCTGTAATAAGCTTTTCCAAAGATACGCGCGCAATTTCACGGCGTACCGGATCAAAGCTGGAAAGTGTGATGGCTTCGGGCGTGTCGTCAATGATGAGGTCAACGCCCGTGATTGTTTCAAGCGCACGGATATTACGGCCCTCGCGGCCGATAATGCGGCCTTTCATCTCATCGTTCGGCAGCGAAACAACGGAAACAGTCGCTTCCGCCGCATGGTCGGCTGCACAGCGCTGAATGGCAGTGGCAACAATTTCCCTTGCGAGCGTATCCGCCTCATCTTTGGTTTTCTGTTCGAATTCCATGATTTTGACGGCCTTCTCATGGGTGAGATCGTCCTCCAGGTTTTTGAGCAGATATTCTTTTGCCTGCTCTTGAGTAAACCCGGAGATCCGCTCAAGCATTTCAAACTGGCTTCTTTTGATGCTCTCTACTTCATCCAGACGCGTTTGAGCATCTTTCAGTTTTTTGTTGAGCGTTTCATCCTTTTTTTCGAGATTTTCAATCTTGCGGTCGAGCGTCTCCTCCTTTTGGATGATCCGGCGTTCCTGGCGCTGAACTTCTGAGCGGCGTTCCCGCAGCTCGCGTTCCAACTCGTTGCGCTGTTTGTGAATTTCGTCCTTTGCCTCAATGATGGCTTCCTTTTTTTTGGTTTCCGCCTCTGCAAGAGCGTTGTTAACGATCCGGGTCGCCTCTTGCGTGGCAGAGCCAATCTCTGCTTCTGCAACGCGCTTGCGGTGCATTTGGCCAAGCAAAAAGCCCACAATGCCAAATACCACGGCGCTGGCGACCACGGCAATTATGATTTTTATAATGTCCGTCATGAAATAAAGTAGCACCTCCCTCATTACAAG
>ENA-OUNI01000106-OUNI01000106.1-human-gut-metagenome-genome-assembly--contig:-NODE-106-length-33663-cov-2.821326_pt1 | contig 33663 bp, 47 predicted proteins | sample MGYA00242499_ERZ504580 | MGnify/ENA primary metagenome ERZ504580 (study PRJEB26092, sample SAMD00036315) | human gut metagenome | host: Homo sapiens | study: EMG produced TPA metagenomics assembly of... | reverse complement strand
CACGAAGGTGTACCCCATTTTCTGTTTAATTTCGTTAAAAGCGACCTGCAATTCCACGTTGTCCAGTTTGATCGTCGTTCGTTGACCCAGCGCCGTGGCCGTAAACGAGACAAAACGTCATCAACAGGCACAACATTGTCAGCCTCATCATCAACAAAAAATTCCCATGGGCTCGCCTAAAAAACCCACTCGTTCTGATTTTTTTCATAACTTTGTAAAACATTTAATTAAACATTCATCTGAGCCAACAGATGTTTATTTATGACGAGGAGAATCTTGCCGGATTCCCCTCTTTTTTATTTGAAAACGATCACCGTCCTTTCTTCTATATCAAATTTTACCTCATTTGTTTTTTCCAAAATATTCAGCACCTCTCTCAACTCTGTATATCGAGGAACAACACCTTTAAACACAATATCTTTCAGATCTTCATTCCAGTACACGACCTCCATATCATACCATCTCGTGAACTTTTGCATGATCTCTTCCAATGTTTGCTCCTCAAGAATAAACATCCCCTTTTTCCAAGCAATCACTTTCTCCACGTCCACTTCTCGTTTGTCAAGATGCCCGTCCCGACAATCCAACATACTCTGTTCTCCGGGCGCAAGTACCATATTTTCCCCGTCATCGGTTGCCACCTTTACTTTTCCGGTCACCAAGGTCGTGTAAATCGCCGCCTCATCCATATAGCCGATCGTTAATTCTGCTTTACCAGCCTCATCCTGGCGAAATACGGATACGGTTCCTACCTGTTCGATGCCTCTGTGGGAATGGCTTCCTTTATATCATTCCGCGTATTTTGCAAGCCGCCGGCCTGCTTCTCTGCATGGTAAAGGATATCATCAAAATATCCATATACTTGAAAAGATTTTTCAAGCGCACCATTCATAAAAGAATTGGAAACGGTAAAAATCACAATCGGCACCAAAAAGGAAAACAGGATTCCAAAAGCCAGAAGCGCCGAATTCCTCGAGCGAAAGGTGTCTTTGAATGAAAGACGTAATATCTGTTTCATAGAATCTCCTTCTACATCATCGTGATGAATCTTTCAGCAGATTGGAAAAAACACCTTAAAGCAGACCTTTGTCGTCAACAATTTTCCCATCGTCAATGGTTAGAATCCGTTTTGTACGATTGGCGAGTTCCAGATTATGCGTTACCATCACATAAGTTGATGCAAGTTTTATTGTTTTAATCATAAATTCAAAAATGGAATCGCCGGACTGCTTATCCAAGTTCCCAGTCGGCTCGTCAGCAAAATGATCGCAGGCTTTGTAATCAGTGCTCTCGCAATTGCAACACGCTGTGTGTGCCCTCCAGACAACTGATAGGGGTAAAACTTCAGCCGCTCTTCAAGCTCAAGTAATGTGATAATTTCAGCCTCGTAATCCTTATCATATGCCATCTTGCCCAAATCCAACGGCAAACGAATATTTTCCAAAACAGTCAATTCATTGATCAGATTATAGCTTTGAAAAATAAAACCGATGTGTTTGCTTCTGAATTTTGTGAGCGCAGCATCCTGCAACTGATTGATATTGATTCCATTGATTAGGACGCTCCCCGCTGTAGGCTGGTCAATACCGCCTAGCAAGTGAAGCAGCGTTGACTTGCCGGATCCGCTTCTCCCCACGATCGAAGTGAACTCCCCGGACGCAACGCTGATATTAACATGATCAACGCCCATCACAATATTTTTGCCCTGTCGGTATTCCTTTGTAAGATCCTTTGTCTGAATTGCGGTTTCCATATGCCAACCTCCATTGCATCATCGATAGGAAATTCAATGAATCAATTCTGATCATGCTACGCCAAAAATGCCACGGCAGTTGCATTGAACGTGTGCGAAATGAACTGCGTGGCACAACCTAGCTTAATTTAAAAATCAAAGGGCATCCATGCGGTGCAATTGTACTTCGTCCCGTCAATCCAGTAATACCCAAATGACTGACCAGATTTGAAAATCAGGTAACTCGATCTGCTTTTGGCCTCAGCTCCTCGATTTTCGATCCTGTCCCCATACTGAATGTTTCCGCTTTTTACCTGCCAGGTGATCTGCGCACCAATCAGTTTGGTTGTCGTGTCCTGTGTTGTGCTTGCATAGCAGCGTTTGCTCTCGTTGCCATGCCAGAACACGATGCCGGCAGATGCCGAAAGCGCCATAGTCGTCAGAACCATAACCGCAACAAGCGCAGTGGCTACAAGCTTTTTGAACTTCTTCATTGTGAAAGCCTCCTTATCACTTTATGTTCAATAAAAACCGAGCATCTCGCACACTAGATATCCGGCCTTATTTTACAAATACGCCATTTAAACACATAATACATCTAAACTATTTGCATCTGTTTATTATATATTAATATATATTTTAACTAATGTCAACCATAATTTATATAATATGTTTTAATTTAGTTGGCATTAAATCCATTAAATCAGCATTTAACTTTTGAGCATAAAAATACCCCAGGAGAAAACTCCTGGGGTATTTCAAAATTGGAATGTAATAAATGCTTAAGCCGACGCGCTGTTGAGCGCCTGATTCTTCTTCATCTTCGCCATGAGTCATCAATGACCTTCTGAACCTTGTTGCCCTTGAGCTCGATTTTGTTTTCATCCTTTTTAAGCAACTCATCCGTATAGGTTTTCGCATCTTCAGAACTGAGCGCGTCACGAATCTTGAGCTTCCACAGCGGCTCGTCGTTCTTTTGGATGAAATACATCACATGGTAGCCGTAGTCGGATTCCACAATGCCGGTATCGCCCGCTTTACGGGCCGCGTCAAAGCACCAATTTCAAACGCCTTCACCATTTGGCCCTTATAAACGCGCTCATACAAACCGCCCGTGCTCTGGGAGCCGGTATCCTCTGTTTTCTCTGTGGCGAGCGCTGCAAAGCTCTCCTCTGTCTTATCGCCTTTCTGCCACTCTGCAAGGGCATCCTCAGCCTTCTTCTTTGCATCAGCCTTTGCCTTTGTCTGGTCCTCGGCCTCCGAATCCACCTTAAAGAGAATGTGGCGGACATCCACGGTTTCAGAAGCATCACGGTGCGCCGCCTCTACGATATAGACCACATAGCATCCGGCGTCTGTTTCGAAAACCTTCTTGTCGCCCTTCTTTGCGGAGGCAGCCCACTTGACGGCGTCATCGCTAATCTGGGAGAATTGGGTCACCGCTGTATTCTTCATCAGCGTGGCCTCGTCCTTTTTATAATCATCCTTCTGATCCTTGGAGCATTGGCCAGTGCCTGCTCCTTAAAGGATTCCTCACCCGTCACTTTACCCAGCATCGCGTCGGCCTTGGCCTTCGTTTCCTTCTTAGCCTTTTCATCGAGCTCTTTTTTCTGCGCATCCGTCGCATCCTTCGGGTAATCCGGCGTTTCCGTGGTAAATTGGAACATGCGCGCAGTCAAAACGTTGTAGGTATTCTGATCTTTTTGATACTTTGCTTCCAACTGCTCGTCTGTATAGTTGCGGGCCAGCTCGTCGCTTTTCTGCTCAATGAGCTTGCTGGAGAGCGTTTCGAGCTCCATCGCCTCGCGCAGAATCTTTTCATTCACACCGCGGCCATAATACAGGCGCAGGTAAGCATTGAGCGAATAATCGCTGCTGGCTGCCTGCTCGCGGATGCTCTTGATAGTCTCGTCAATTTCCTTCTGCTCATCCTCGCTCAGCGTAATATTCGCTGCTTTTGCCTCTTTGCCAAGCGTGATATACTGCTGCAAAAACTCATTGGTTTTATCCCTGAGGTAATCCGACCACATATAGTCGTCGCCCTTGCCCTCGGCATCCTCACCGTTATACTTCTGCTCGCTGGGAACGGTGCTGTAATCCATCATGCCCGGAATGCCGCTGATACCATACTGCGCATATTGCTGCGCCTGGCTGGCATAGTTGGAGTAGATCTGTTGGTAGTAGTATGTATACTGCGCCTGGTTGATTTTTGTGTCTCCAACCGTCATCACAGTCGTCATCCGCTGTGGAACGCCCATAAAATTGAGGAACCAACCGATTGCAAATACCACGGCAACCGCCGCGATCACAATCGGAATCGCCTTGACGAGCTTCTGCTCCATGGCGATGCGCTTGGGCGACTTCTTTTCGCGCTTCTTGGCGATCTTCGCCTGCCGCGCCTTTCGCTCCTCGCGATATAGCTCGGCCTGCGATTTTTCATTTTTGTTTGCCATTGTGTTCATCCTTTTCTCGTGTACTATCCGGTAAGCGGCGCTTTTTAAATGCTTACCCCAAGGCGCCACTGAAACCATGATTCCAACATAACAAAGGTATTCTATCCTATTTAAACGAATTTTTCAAGCGTATTCCAAAGAAATACAGCTTTTTCACATTGTATTCACACTTCTCACAATCTTCGCACAATATTGAAAAGAGCCTATCCGATCATTTTATCCAGCGCTTTGAGATAGGAGGTGTTTCCGCCGATCAGGGAATAATTGACGAGCAATACATCCTGAATGCCATGCGTTTTGACAAACGATGATAAATCCGTTTCGATATTGCGCGGGTCAAGAACATAGATTTCCTCATAATTATCCACCAGGAAGGGCACGAGCGCATTGCCGTAGGAATCCTTGATAACCAGAATCTTTTTGCCATTTTTTGATCCGTCACAATCTTGGAGAGCGGCGTATCTCCCTGGATAAAGGCGAGATATTTATTATCCGCCCCAATTTTTGTAGAAACGATCGTCAGATGGCGCCCATTCTTCATTGTTGCGTCATCATAATATTCACCGTCCGCCTCACGCCGCGGCAGAAAGTATTCGAGATAATCCGGGTTATTCTTCAAAACATCCGCATTGGTATAACGATACATGCTGCCAACAAAATTTTCAATTTTGCCGCTCTCCAATGCATTTAGAGGCACCGGCTCCAAGCCGGCCGCTTGGCAGAAAGCGGAATAGGCGTAATATGCGCCCCTTGCCGTCCAGTGGTGATCGGTGCGGAAATAAACGTATTCATCCAAATGCATCCCGATAGAAGAAACTGCATCTACCCCTTTCAGGTTCGCCTGCTTGAACTGCTCATATGCATAGGCAATACCTGCTTTTTGAGAGCGGTTTCCAGTGTGATAATCATCGGGGCTGTAGAATTCTGTAGCAGTCGGCGCAAGCAACGCATAAATCTTCTGGCCAGAAGCTTCTGCGCTAATCGGTTGACAATGTCCGTATATTTGCGAATTTTTGTCTTGTCAATCCCATAGATTTCCAGTGCAGCCTTGCGATCCTTATCGATGAGGATATAGCCGTTTTCATACACTTCGTCGTCGTTCACCTTGGCTGATAGGGGGCTTTCGTTTCCTGCTCCTGTGCCGCGCCTTTTGTAGAATCTTCCACCAGCGCCTCGCCACCGAAATCCTCCTTTCCCTCCTTTTCAATCAGCACCAGATCGCTCTTGCCCGCAGCCTGCGTAAAAATGCCGTTGAGCTTTTGGTTGACAGAGAGAAAAAATCCCGCAGCGGAACGTGTCCGCATAATACTCCTCAAAATCTTTGGTGAAAGAGCCGTCGAATAACGCTTGAAGTGTGAAAGCCGGCCGTGTTTTCAGGTTACGGTTTTCCTTTTCAGATACGGTTTTATCCTGATCCACCAGGCTTGTAACGCCCAGCACAAACAGTGGAAGGACAAACAGCGCCACCGCCACAAGGCAAAGAATACGCTGAATGCTATGCGCTCTACGCCGCCTTTGATCGGAAGCGATATCTCTGTGCGCCCCCACATGATAGAAGGTCGGGCCGTTTGGTTTTTTCTTCCTATATTTCATGCAACCTGCCTCCCTTGCTTAAAATCGGAAATAGAGGAACGGATTGTAGCTTGCCCCCACCAGCGCGGCAGTGGAGAAAAACAGCAGCGCTACATCATAAAGGATCCCGGCCGCTCCTGCAAGCGATTCCTGCACGGGTCTTGCGGGAAAAGCGGATCAGCAGCGCCTTAACAAGCTTGGAAACTGGGATGCAGGCGATGATCGCCACAAGGAAAAACACAAGATGGTTTTTCAACAAAACCGTATCCGTTGGCAACACGCCCGCCTGCCCGCTAAAGCCGAACATGAGCTTCAGCATCTGCCCGAGGCGGGATACGTCGTCAAAATAGAAAAACACCCAGCCGACAACGATAATAAACAGCGCGTAAGCATGCCCCACCACAGCAGGCAGTTTTTCCAGGAACTTGCCGAGGAACAGCTTTTCAATTGCCAGGAAAACAAAGTAATACAGCCCCCAGAGGACGAAATTCCAGCTTGCGCCGTGCCACAACCCTGTCAGCGCCCATACGATAAACATATTGCGTAGCTGGTGCCTGCGGTTGCCGCCCAGCGGAATATAGACATAATCCCGGAAGAAAGTGCTCAGGCTGATATGCCAGCGGCGCCAAAATTCCGTGATAGATTTAGAAATATAAGGATAATTAAAATTCTCAACATAAGTGAAGCCAAACATGTGACCAAGCCCAATCGCCATATCGGAGTATCCGGAAAAATCAAAATAGATCTGAAACGTATAAGCGAAGATACCCAGCCATGCGCCGAGCACAGAGGCTTTCGACAAATCCCCGCCGATCAGGCTCGTTGCAACCTGACCCGCAATATTGGCGAGCAGCACCTTCTTGCCGAGCCCCGTCACAAAGCGTGTAATGCCTTTGGAAAAGCCCGGCAAGGTCATTTCGCGGTTCTCCAGCTGTGCGGCAATATCCGTATAGCGCACGATCGGCCCGGCAATTAGCTGGGGAAAGAGCGCAACATAGAGCAACAGGTTTGCATAAGAGCGCTGCACCTGTGCCTTGCCGCGATAAACATCCACCACATAAGTGATCGCCTGGAAGGTATAAAACGAAATACCGATCGGCAGGTTAAAAATTTGGGTAGCAGCTCCGCGCCAAAAATCTGATTGAGATTTTGATTAAAAAAGCCTAAATATTTGAACACTGCTAAAAACGAAAGCGTAATCACAACCGAACCGGCCAGCGCCCATTTTGCGAGCTTCTGCCCTCGGTATTGATCCACCAGCAAGCCGGCGCCATAGTCGATGAGTGTCGTCACGATCATCAGGATGATCCACTTCGCTCCCCCCATGCATAAAAGAGCAGGGACATCACCAGCAGCAAATAGTTACGAGCCTTTATGCCATGCAAAATAAAATACAGCAGCAGACAGATCGGCAGGAACAGATACATAAAATTCAGGCTGGAAAAAACCAATACAATCCCCCATTTTTGATGTCAGGTGTGCCGGGTGCAACACCCCGGCAAGAACAAAAGATGCTATTTTTTAGATGAATCGGGATGACGGAAAGTTGCAGCATTCGCCAAAAATTCACACGCAAACCTGCGCACGCAGCTTTTCCAGCGTTTTCTCGCCAATACCGGATACTTCCAGAAGCTGCTCCACCGATTGGAATGCGCCGTTTTCCGTCCGGTAAGCATGATGGCGTCGGCCTTGACCTCGCCAATCCCGCTGAGGTCATCAGCTCTTCCCGTGTGGCGGTATTCAAGTTGATTGGACCGGACCGCTGTTGCCCGGTGACTGCGCCTTGGATGGTCCTGACCGCGTCTCCGGCTGTTGAGCAGCTTCTATCGTGGAAGCGGGCGGCTTTTGTTCCGTAGCGGGCGCAGCAGAGGCCTGCTCCGCCGCGGCAAATGTGCTGGATGCGGAAAAGGGTTCGATCACGGGATCAAGTGGCTGCGCGTCAAACGCATGGTATAGGATCAGTGCGGCCGCCAGCAAAAGCCCCGCTGCGATCACAGTACTTTCAGCACGGCTTAAGCGCTCCATAAACATCCTCCTCACACCCACATAAGCGCATCAAACGCTCGGCCGGCCTCTCAACAGAGCCTGCCTGCACACAACGCGCAACCCGCAAGTCAAGCCCATTCCAGCTTTCCGTCCAACGCCGCTGTGGATAAATATGCCTTATTTTCACAACGCAAAACCCGCTTTCTAGGCCTGAGATCTGGCATCTGAAATCTGATGTTAAGCATTAGTATACCTGTTTTCACCGCAAATTAACAGCTTTTTCTTGATTTTTAACCCAAGGTAAGCACTGATTTAATCAAAGCACACGCCTTGCCGGCAATTCGCGCACCCTATTTAATCAGCGCTTACCAAGATATTTGAGTTGGGGAAGAGGTATGCCCCTTCCAGCACTGAGCAAAAATCAATTCCAGTCCATAATACAAGGATTTCTAATATTGTATAAATCACCATATAATCCAATCGTAAGCATACAAAGGTCGTTAGTTTTATGCCCGCAACTGCGCCTTGCTATATCTCTATAGGCACAGCTTCCCTGCGACATATGATGCGTAAAGCAGAACAAAACTCCCATCTGCTTTCACACAGAGCATCCTATCGTCCCGGTATTTTTATGTAAGATAAATTTTTTAGAAAAGCAATCAAAAAGCTTCGATATCCTGCGAAATCTCCCACGAAATATTTTCAAAACGCGGTCAATGTATTATATTGAAATTATTCACAATTAAAAAGTGAATCAAGCCTTATTTTTGTAAATAAGGTAATAAAAGGTACTGTGAACTAAAGATGAAAAAAATAAGACCCGAAATCAGCGAATATCGCTATGCAACGAGCAGAAGCTCACGCTTACGCTTTTTAGACAGTTGAAGTCCGGCGCACTGGCCGGGGTAAGGTTGTTTAAGGCGGAATGAGGGCGGACGAAGTTGTAAAAGAAGAGGAACATGGGATCGAAGCGAGTACACCAGTTGCTGATGATTGTGTGAGATACCTGGACATTCATCGCAGTGCGCAAGATCAGGGCAATGTTACGGAAGGAGTTCTTGCCTGATAGAACATGGTCAAAGCCATGAGGATTACATAGAAAGGATACCGCATCCGCTTGAAATCCGTCTTTCCAAACAGTTTGGACATGGATGGGGCAGTGACCATGGTTGGTTTGGGTACAAAAATGGAGTGATTGCATTTCTTGTTGTGATGAAGAAACATCGCTTTCTCACACACCGAGGAAGCCGGGGATGGACGTTCACGCGGCCTGCCGGGACTGCGACCGGGGTATCTGATGCAAACTGATGCCAACATTTCTTACACTGGTATTTCTGATGTCCATGAACGTCTTTTCCGTAACGATAAAAGTCCGTTTTGTTGTTGCACTTCGGGCAGCTTACCTGGTATACTTTTGCCATGAGGACTCGTCTCCTTTCGGGAGTACATGTGTTTTGTGGTGAAACCATTGTACCAGAAGGGCTATCGGGTCCTCAACTTTCATTTTACTTTACAGTCCGATGTATTATAAGGAGAGGAAGAGAACATGAAAAACATCCGAATTTTCTCGCTAGTCATTGCGATTATCTTTATGGTGGTCAGCATAGCGGCCGATATTGCGTTCTACTTTACCCACAAGCCGGATGATATCCTCGCGGATGAGATCGCCGTCTCCAACGGCAACCGAATCCTACAGGAAAAAGGCTTCGCCCTGCAAGCATGGTTCCCGGCCGAAGAATCTGATGAAAAACAGATCTCTTTTGAAAATCTGGAGCAGTTCGCTTTGGCCCAACTTATTATCATGGCAATCTTTTAATGCGCCGCTCCATCAAAAGAACAGTTCACTTATTTGGAGCATGGCGAAAGCCCCAAACAACGTCAATGCCCTGGATATTGCGCCAAGCGGCCGGGAATGGATGAGTGACGAGCAGCTGCAATATGTAGATAACCTGATCAGCGTCTGCTTTGGCGATGAGCAATCATATTCCACTCATCAGCCGAAATGCTCGGCCAATGGTTTGACGATTTCAGGAGCCGCAACAACAATGTGCTGCTCCACTCCAATCAATGGGCAAGCCAATGGAGCAAAAAGGAATATGAAGAATACATGCGCATTGCAAAGCCCGATATGCTGACTTATGATTCCTATTATTTTGACGAGCTCGGAAATAATAAAGATTATCGGGTGGCGGCCGTGATCGCGACGATATCAACCGCATCCGCATCCCCGCCATGAAGGCTACGACGGCAGCGGTTCCTCACCGATCCCGTTTGGGCAATACCTGCTCGGCTATAAATCAGGCGAAAACCCCGCTGATGTCGGCTGGTATGAGATCACCGAATCGCAGAAAAAGCTCGTTGCAAACCTTACGGTCACGATGGGCGGAAAATGGCTGAACCTCTTCCGGGTTATCGACAGCGAGCAGTTTCTCCTGTTTGATGGGGATGGGAACCAAACCCATCACTATCAGGAATATGCGCAGATCGCCGCTGAAATTAAAGCGCTCTCGCCGCACCTTGTCAACCTGCAAACGGAAAACGTTCAGGTGCTCAGTGGCAAGCATAAGCTGGGCCTCGTGGGCGTGCCCAATCTCAAGCCCTCAACCGTCAGCAAGTTCTCCTCAGAAAACGGCTGCGGCATTAAAGCGATAGAGGCTCACAACCTTGGCACGGAAAATGATTCCCTGCCCGGCGATGTCTACATCGGCTATTTCCGCACGTTGCCTGGCGCGGACGAGATAAAAGGCAGGAACTATTTCATCGTCTGCAACGCATTGACATCGGGCAACGGTTTACATCCGGAGCAGCAGCACGGCTCAAGCAGGGAAACCGCGCAGAGTATCACGCTCACATTCGGTGAGAGTGAAAAAGAGCTATTTCTGGTCAACGGTAAAAACGGCAGAGTGAAAAGGCTACTCTGGAAAACGGCCAGTATACCTTTGAGCTCGGCGGCGGCGAGATGCAGGTGTTTTACCTTGCATAAAATGGCTAGGCGGCTCGTCTCTTCACTATAAAACAGCCTTGCGTGCTACACGTTTTTCTCACAGTCAGATCAGAATAAAATCGTAGGGCTCCCCCCTTAAAAACTGAAGAAATTGCCAAAACCAGCATATTGCCTTGCAATGGTCTGCCTCAGGTGCTATCATAAACCAAAGGAACCCTCCTCCAGCGGCGCTCATCGCCGCCGGAGGAGGGGCTATTACGTTCCCACTACGAAAGAGGGGGTACTTGTGTATGCGTCAAAGACAGCCACACAGGCGCACGCCGCGCGTATTTGAAAATCCACTGTTTTTCTCGAACCATGCGCTTGTACGGCTGCTGGTCCCGCTCGTGATCGAGCAGCTGTTGGCTGTTACGATCGGCATGGCGGATACCGTCATGGTCACGAGCGTGGGGGAAGCCGCTGTGTCGGGAATCTCCCTGGTGGATTCCATCAATATCCTGTTTATTCAGGTGTTCTCTGCGCTTGCGTCCGGCGGCGCAATCGTCACAGCGCAATATCTTGGGCGGCAGGAACGCAAAAATGCCTGCATTGCGGCAAAGCAGCTGCTCTATGCCACCACCGCTCTTGCCGCGATCATCATGGCAGTGGCGCTGATTTTTCATCGCGCCCTGCTGCGGCTGATCTTCGGGAATATTGATCCCGCGGTCATGGAAAACGCGATCGTCTATTTTCAACTCTCCGCGGTTTCCTACCCCTTCCTGGCAGTTTATAACGCGGGGGCGGCGCTTTTCCGCTCCATGGGCAACAGCAAGGTGTCTACGCTCGTTTCCTTCTTAATGAATGTCGTCAACATCGGCGGCAACGCTGTGCTGATCTATGGCTTCCATTGGGGCGTAGCGGGTGCTGCAACCGCTTCCCTCGTCTCTCGTGCGATGGCTGCTGTGATTATGCTTGTGCTCATTTGCCATAAAAATAATCCGATCCATATCGAGAAGGTATGGAAGCCGGAGTTGCATTTTGACATGATCCGGCGAATTCTCAAAATCGGCGTGCCCAACGGCGTGGAAAATGGAATGTTTCAGATCGGCAAACTGATCGTGCAGGGGCTGGTGGCCACCTTCGGCACCTCTGCCATTGCAGCAAACGCCATTGCAAACACGATCGCATCCTTTATTAATACGCCCGGCACGGCAATCCAGCTTGGGCTCACCACAGTGGTCGGCCAGTGTGTCGGCGGGCGGGATTACGAGCAAGCGGTTTATTACACCCGCAAGCTTTTGTGGCTTACCTATGCCTGATGGGCGTTTTAAATATTGCCGTTTTTTAGTGGCCGGTCCGCTGGTAGGGCTTTTCCATCTCAGCGCTGCGGCGGCTGCGGACGCACGCGCGGTGCTCTACACCTTTACGGTCGCTTCTATTCTCATCTGCCGCTCTCCTTCTCCCTACCGAATGCGCTGCGCGCCGCAGGCGACGCTCGGTTCACCATGATCGTCTCCATGGTTTCGATGTGGGTGTTCCGCATCGGCTTCAGCTATCTGCTCGGCGGTGCGGCAAAATGGGCCTGATGGGCGTTTGGGTTGCCATGTATATCGATTGGCTTGTTCGTTCCATTGTGTTTACAATCCGCTTTGCACGGGGAAAATGGAAGGAGCTCCGGGTTATCTAAAACATCCCTTTATCAGCTTGCGCCTACAAAATCAATATATGCATTGGGGCTGTTTCGCAACAGCCCTTTTTTGACTCTGGCGGCGCATATCCTCATCCATTAAAAAGATATCTCCCTCCAGCGTTTATTCAATTATTGACCCCATGGTGCACAACCGGCGTTTCTGGTGTGAGCACTTCAAACGTAAATCCCCTGCTCTCAAAATACGTTAAAATGTCAGGCAGGCTTCTACCGTCGTTGTTTTCGCTTGTGAATCATGCATCAGCACCACAATATGCCCGTTCATATGCTTCGTTTCCGCTCGAATATTCCGCAGCAGCTTTGCAGCTGGGATTCCATTGCCGTTGGCGTCTCCGGATGAGCAGTTCCAATCAAAGTAGGTGTACCCCTTCTCCTCCACCTGCTTCGTCAGGCGGGACATGATCCCCTTCCGATAGCGCCTGCTGACGGTATTGCTGGAGCCGCCGGGGAAACGGATCACCTTTGCCTCGACACCCGTTTCCCGTTTCACCACATCCGATATCTTTTGAAGATCTTCAAATAGGCTGCTTCGGATTGATAAATCGTTTTATAACTGTGTGTAAAGGTATGCAGTGCAATCGCATTGCCGCTCTCCACAATCCGCTTCATATAGGCATTATATTTGGAATTGACCACAAAGAAAGTGGCCTTGGCGTTATGTTCCTTTAAAATGCGCAAAATCTCTAAGGTGTTTTGCGAAGGCCCGTCGTCAAAGGTGAGATAAACCTTATGATCATTTTGCAAGCCGGCCGGTATGCGGGAGGGCTCACGCCGCGCGGCGGGCTCGGACAGCGCTCCATCCGCCGTAGTGACGGCCGATGTTGTGGAGATAGGCAGCACGCTTTCTTGCTCTGTTTCACTCTCCTGTGTTGCCGTTGGCGGCTTCGCCTCCGGTGTGGCGGTGCTTTTTTCCGTTTCCCGCCGGCTAGGTGGCTGTGCGGCGGCTTTTTGCGCCTGCTTCAGGCTATACTCCGCAGAAAGCCGCTGTTCCTGCTTGACCTGCTGGTATTGGAAGGCGCCGTGCACACCCAAGCCCACCGCCAGGCAAAATAGCAGCGTAAAGGCACAGGCGGTCGCCGCCAGCCGTTTGCCCCTTCCTTCCCCTTCCATCATCTAAGAGCCCCCTTCCGATCCGTCACAGCCAATCCAATGCATTTTGTAGCACGGCCTCATCATAGCATATTCGACAGAACGAGGCAAGAACAGACCTATTACAGCGCGGTTACAGCTTGGTTACAATCAAAAAAGGAGCGCGATGCAAACAAAGCATGCACATCGCGCCCTTGGCTCTGCTATGGGAAACAGTCGTTTTACAAAATGCAGATTCTATTACACGGGATCTTCTCCCATTTTAAAGCCCTCGCCTAGGATCTCACCGGCCTCTGCCACCACAATAAAGGGGTTTTGGTCAATCCGCCGGATAATCCTGCTCAGGCGGGCGACCTCACTGCTGCGCACCGCGCAGATCAGCATATTTTTATCTTCTCCCGTGTAGCCTCCGCGCACAGGGAGGATGCTCACGCCACGATGCATCTCCCGGGTGACCGCGCCCGCAATCTCATTTGCATGGGTGGTGACGACGAAGAGCATCTTGCCGTTGCCCGTACCATACATAATATAATCGATCACCTGGCCGCTGACAAAGATGACGATCATGCATAAAGCGCGCTTTCCATATTGCCGTAAACCAGCCATGCCATGACGACCACCACCAGGTCGCAGAACATGATGAGCCTTCCCATCGGGAGATGCGGCCATTTTTTGCGCAGCAGGCGGCTGATGATATCCACGCCGCCCGTGGTTGCGCCCCGGATGAAAATGAGCGCCATGCCCGCGCCGGAGAGCACACCGCCAAACAGGGCGGCCAGCAGGCGGTCGCCTGGTACGCCGGTAAAAACAAGGCGGTCACATCAATCGAAACAGAGAGCAAAACTGTTGCAATCATCGAATTGAGCAGGAAACGCCAGCCCAGGAACTTCCACGCAATCAGGAAAATCGGCACGTTAATCGCCATCACCATCACGCCGATTGGCGTATGGAATAGGTGGTTGAGCAGCGTTGCAATACCGCTGACGCCGCCGGGCGCAATCTGATTAGGAACGTTAAACACATTCATGGCAATCGCATAGAGCAGGCACCCTAAGATCCACATTAATGTGTCGATCATACCTTCGCGCACCGCGCTGCCGCGCTTGCGAAGCCTGCCGAATTCACGCGGCCCCGGTTTTGGGCTTGATCACCCCAGATTCTTCCTGTTTTCCGTTTTTATCATCCATACCGTATTGCCTCCTCTGTTTTTGATTCAAACAGCCGAATCAGCCGGTTGCGCCGCCGGCTCCATACCTTCCGCCTGCAAGAAACGGAACAGTTCCCGCAGCCGTTCCAGCCGCCCCTGCAAATAAAGGTAGCCCACCAGCGCTTCAAAGCCTGTGGCTGCATGGTAATCCTGATGAGACGCGTTTTTGGGGATATGCCGGGGTGCGCGTTGCGCCCACGCTTATAAACAGCCAGCTCCTCCGCATCCAGCAAGGGCATCAATTTCCCGACGGCCTGCGCCTGTGCCGAAGCTTTCACCTGCCGAACTGCCAGGCTATGCAGGGCGTTGGCCGGGCGGTTTGCCGCCCGCACTAGGCTTTCCCGGACGAAGAGCTCATAAACGGCGTCACCCAAAAATGCAAGGGTCAGCGGCTCATCTGCCGCGGGTCGCATTCGCCATCTAAAAAGGTATTCAAACAAACAGCCCCTTTCCCCGATGCCTTACGGCACGTAATCGAACTCAATATCGTAAATATTCACCGTGTCTCCCTCATGGACGCCGCGCTCCACCAGCCCGTCAATGATCCCGCTCGAGCGCAGTACGCGCTCAAAATATTGCAGGGATTCATAATCCTCCGGGTCAATCTGATTGAGGATCGGTATCAGCCAGGGGGCCTCCACAAAATACACGCCCTCATGCTCCGTGATGGTAAAACCGTTGTTTTTTTTCTGCGCCAGCGTTTCCAGCGGGATTTCCTCGCGCTCATAGCGTTTGACGGGCGGCAGCGTATGCAGGCGCGCTGCCACAGCGTCTATAAGCTCTTTTGTTCCATAGGAGATGGCGGCGGACATCGGGTAATAATCATATCCCTTCCCGCGGATATACGATGCAAACCGGGCGAGCTGATCATCCTCCGCCAAATCGCACTTATTGCCCGCCACTATTTGGGGCCGCTGCGCCAGCTCCGGATTGAAGGCGGCGAGCTCCTGGTTAATTTTTTCAAAATCTTCGATGGGGTCGCGCCCTTCACTGCCAGAAACATCGACGATGTGCACCAGCAGCCTGCATCGTTCCACATGCCGCAAAAACTCATGGCCAAGGCCCACGCCTTCGCTCGCCCCTTCGATCAGGCCAGGAATATCCGCCATCACAAAGGATTGGCCCTCGCCCATGCGAACCACGCCCAACACAGGGGTAAGCGTGGTAAAATGATAATCCGCGATAATCGGCTTTGCCTCGCTCACCACGAAACCAACGTTGATTTTCCCACATTGGGGAAGCCGATCAGCCCCACATCTGCAAGCAGCTTAAGCTCCATGCTAAGCTCCCACTCCTCGCCGGGCGTGCCGCTTTTTGCAAGCGCGGCGCCTGCCGGGTTGCCGTAGCAAAATGAGGGTTACCCCATCCGCCGCGCCCGCCTTTTGCCGCAACGAAAGCTCCTCAGAGGAAAGGTCGGCCATCACCTTGCCCGTCTCCGCCTCGCGCAGCACTGTGCCGCGCGGCACACGGATGACAAGGTCCTCCCCTTTCCTGCCGTTGCGCCGGCGTGGGCCGCCATCCTGCCCATTGGGCGCTTTATACTTTTTTTGTAGCGAAAGTCGGAAAGCGTAACGAGATGATCGTCCACTTGAAAAATGATATCACCGCCTTTGCCGCCATCCCCGCCATCTGGCCCACCGGCCGCAACATATTTTTCACGGCGGAAGGAAACAGCGCCGTTGCCCCCGTTACCCGCTTCTATCCTGATCTTTGCAACATCTACAAACATTTTGCCCATCCATCCTGGCTGTCAGCTTCGTATTTCTTCAGAGGAAACAGAATTCCCCTGATTCCCCTGCATATTATACCTGAAAACTACCAAATAATAAACCATTCCGCAATACTTTTCTGCAACTTCTGATCTTGGATAGGTGCACAAGAATCAAGCGCGAAAATTCAGATACTTTGTACCGTTTTTTATTCATAATAGATGACTTTTGCGGAAATTTATGTTATAATGTAACAAAATATCTGAGTGGCCGTTTTTGATCACATCCAATCAGGTATTCTTAAAAGCAGGTGATTGACTTTCATGTTTGAACAAACCATCAGCGTAGACCGGCTCGAGCAGGCGGTTAGCCTTTTCGGCAGCTTTGATGAAAACATCCGGCTGATCGAGCGGGAATACGGCGTTAGCGTTATCAGCCGCGGATCCGACCTGAAGGTAACCGGCGAAGCGGAAAACGTTTCAAAAGCCGTGCGTGCTATTGGCGGGCTCTTAACGCTCATTAACCGCGGCGAAGCGCTCAGCGAGCAAAACGTGCGGTATGTTCTCTCCCTGGTGGAGGAAGGCAGCGAGGATAAAATTCACGCCCTCACGGCGGACTGCATCTGCATCACCTCGCGCGGCAAACCCGTAAAGCCGAAAACCCTCGGGCAAAAGCGGTATATTGAGGCGATCCAACACAATACGATCGTATTAGGCGTAGGCCCCGCCGGCACGGGCAAAACCTATTTGGCCGTGGCCATGGCCGTTACCGCATTCCGCGCCAAGGAGGTCAATCGCATTATTCTCACCCGCCCGGCTGTGGAGGCGGGGGAAAAGCTCGGCTTCCTCCCCGGCGATCTTCAGCACAAGGTGGATCCATACCTGCGCCCGCTATATGACGCGCTGTTTGATATGCTCGGCGCGAAATTTTCAGAAATATCAGGAGCGCGGCAACATTGAGGTGGCGCCGCTGGCCTATATGCGCGGCCGCACGCTGGACGACAGCTTCATTATTCTCGATGAAGCGCAAAACACCACCAACGAGCAGATGAAGATGTTTTTAACGCGGTTGGGTTTTAACTCCAAGATTGTCGTCACTGGCGATATCACGCAGGTAGATTTGCCGGATGGGAAACGCTCCGGCTGGTGGAGGTCATGCGGATTCTCAAGGGGATCGACGATATCGCCTGCGTCACCTTTACGGAAAAAGACGTCGTGCGCCACAGGCTGGTGCAGGACATTATTAAAGCATACGAAAGACACGAGGAGGGCAAACGCAGAAATGACAGAAAATAAAGTAAAAGTGATTATTTCCAACGCTCAAAAGGAAGTAAAAATCCCCACAGGCGTGCGCATGCTGGTGCGCCGCTGCTGCACCGCCGTATTAATTATGGAAGAGTTTAAAGGCCCGGCGGAGATCAGCGTTAAATTTGTAGACGACGATGAAATCCACAAGCTGAACAAGCAATACCGCAATGTTGACAACAGCACGGATGTGCTCTCTTTCCCGCTTGGGGAAAACGGCGTGTACGATATCAATAAAGATACGGGGGCGCAGATGCTCGGCGATATCGTCATTTCCATGCCACATGCGGTGGAGCAGGCAGAGCGCTATGGGCACTCGCTCCAACGTGAGATTGGCTTTTTAACCGTGCATTCCATGCTCCACCTGCTCGGCTATGACCACGAGGGCGGCGGGCTTGAGAGCGTACGCATGCGTGAAAAAGAGGAAACGGTGCTCACACAGCTTGGCTTGCAACGCAACGGCAGCTATTACATGGGAGAATAATTTCTGTAACGAAACATAAAGGCAGTGGCCGCAACCACGCCAAAAGCGCCGGAGGGGTGGAACAGAAGGCGCTGTATAGGGCTGCGGCTTGAAAGGGATTTATATGAAAGCCTTAGGCATGAGCTTTGTCTATGCGATCCGCGGCATTTTCTATTGCCTGCATCACGAGCGCAATATGCGCATTCACTTCGTTTGCATGGCATATATGTATTTTTTCCTGCTGGGGTTTGATTTTTTTCAGCTCTCCCGCACGCAGTTTGCCATCATCTTTTTGGCAAATGCGGCCGTTATCATGGGCGAACTGATTAACACCGCAGTGGAACGCACCGTTGACTTGCACAGCAAGGGAAAACACCCGTTGGCCAAAGCGGCAAAGGATACGGCGGCCGGCGCTGTTCTAGTAGCGGCAATTGGGGCTGTGGCGGCCGGTGTCGCCCTATTGTGGCAGCCGCCCGCTTTCCGCGCACTGTATCAATACTATGCCTCTCATCCCGGTTCCCTTGCGCTGTTCGCCGCTAGCCTTGTGTTCAGCTTCGCCTACATATTCATGGGGCCGCTGAAGCTGCTGGGGTTGGACAAAACGTCCCAAAATCCATAACGGACTTTGGGACGCGCTGCATGATGATTCATGAATCTACGCAGAAACTGAAAAAAGCGTGGTTTCGCGGTCATACAAACGCGAAATGCGAGCCACAAGTTATGGCTCGCAAACAATTTTTTGCGGGACTGTTGCAAAATATTTTATTTTGCAACAGTCCTTTAATATGCTATACTAAAGTATCATGGTCGATAAAAATTTTCTCAATTTATGAGGGTTTATTCAATTTCCTATGATATTTACAGCCTATTCTGCGTGTTTTTTCGTATGTGCAGGCAAGAATAGCGCCAACCGCGATGCTCCCTTTTTACCGTTTACTTCACTTTGCATCCATGAGGAAAGGTTGTTTGAAATGACACAAACGCGCACAGCTTTTATTTCTATCGTCGGCTGCCCAAACGTTGGGAAATCTTCGCTGTTAAACCGGATGCTTGGCCAAAAAATCGCCATTGTATCCGACAAGCCGCAAACCACCCGCACGCGGATTATGGGCGTGCTGACACAGGAGGAGACCCAGCTCGTATTCACTGATACGCCGGGTTTCCACCGCCCGCACAACAAGCTGGGCGAAAAAATGATCAAGGCAGTGGGCGACAGCATCGCGGATGTAGACGCCTGCCTGTTTGTAGTGGAGCCGCAGGGAGAACTGCGTCAGGCAGAGCAAGAGCTCATTAAGCGCTTCCAGGCGGAAAAGCTGCCCGTGATCCTCGCCATCAACAAAATCGACACCCTCGCGCGCAAGGAGCTTTTAATGGAGCGTATCCTCAAGTTCTCCGCCCTCTATGATTTCACGGCGGTCGTTCCCGTCTCCGCCTCAAGGGAGACGGGGTTACCGACTTGCTGGCGGAGCTAAAAAAGCTCTCCACTCCCTCGATGCACTTTTTCCCGGACGATACGCTGACCGATCAGCCGGAGCGCGTAATTGCAGCGGAGATCATCCGGGAAAAGCTGTTGCGCCTGCTTAATCAAGAAATTCCACACGGCATCGCGGTAAGCGTTGAAAAATGCGCGAGCGGGAAAACAGTGGATTGATGGATGTGGAAGCCACCATTTACTGCGAGCGTGAAAGCCACAAGGGCATTGTGATCGGCAAGAAAGGCGCGATGCTCAAAAAAGTTTCCACCTATGCTCGCGAGGATATGGAGCGGTTCTTTAATATCCGCATTCATTTGCAGTGCTGGGTCAAGGTGAAGGAGGACTGGCGCAACCGAGAGGGACTGATCCACAACTTCGGCTTGGATTGAGGCCTATGATAAGTTGAAAGGTTGTGTTTTTATGCGCAGCGAAAAGGAAATGATCGATCTGATCTTAGATACAGCCCGTAAGGATGAACGGATCCGGGCCGTTTATATGAATGGCTCCCGAACAAACCCTAATGCGCCGAAGGATCTTTTTCAGGATTATGATATTGTGTATGTCGTGCGGGAAACGCTTCCCTTTATCAAGGATATAACATGGATCGACCGCTTTGGCGAAAGGCTCTATATGCAGCTGCCGGAGCAGACCGGCCTGCTGCTGGGCTATGAGGCGGATTTGGCAAACTGCTACGGCTGGCTGATGCAGTTTACGGACGGCAACCGGATTGACCTGCATGTGCAGAGCATTCCCTATGCCCAGCAGGCCATCCGCACGGACCGCCTGTGCAAAATCCTGCTGGATAAGGACGGCCTGCTGCCCGCCATGCCGGCGCCGACGGATGCGGATTTTTGGGTAAAAAAGCCCGACAGCGCGCACTTTCTCGCCGTTTGCAACGAATTTTGGTGGTGCCTAAACAACGTCGCCAAAGGGCTCTGGCGGGAGGAAATCCCCTACGTGCAGGAGATGCTCCACGCTGTGGAACGCCCGCAGCTGGTGCAGATGCTTGCCTGGAAGATTGGATTGGAACATGATTTTTCCGTCAGCATCGGCAAGGCTGGGAAGTATCTTCGCCGCTTTCTAACACAGGCGGATTGGAACGCATTTTTATCCACCTACGCCTCCGGGGCGCTTGCAGAGATGTGGGCTGCAACGGTTAGCATGTGCCGCTTATTCGACCGCACAGCGCGCGAAGTGGCTCAAAAGCTGCATTATCCCTACGATGAGCAGGAGGCCGAAAATAGCTTCCAATACCTTCTTCATGTGCAGAGGCTTCCAAAGGTGTATCTGCCATTGATGATTTGCAAATAAAAGAAATCAAAAATTCCCTCTGATATTCTACTCCATGTGTGAGACAGTAAGTAATGCCGCCTGAACACGGGGCGCATTACTTACAAAACGCACAGATAGGGAGAGAATGGTTATGGATTTTAATCAACAAGCGTGGGCGCAATTTGCTGCAACCGGCCGGGTGGAAGACTACCTGCGCTTTCGGATGCAGGCGGAAAGCCAAAATAAGCCCGCGCAGGAGGCATCACCTCATGCGCCTGAATACGGACGGCCTGGTCATTCGAGAACAGAATATCGGTGAAGCAGACCGCAGGGTTATTTTGCTTACCCGCGATTATGGCATCGTGCATGCCTTTGCACGCGGCGCGCGGCGGATTAAGAGCAACGCCCTGACGGCTACCCAGCTTTTGAGCTACTCCCGTTTCTCCATTTTTCAGGGGAGGGATAGCTACATAATTGATGAGGCTGAGCCAATTGAGGTTTTTTTTGCTCTGCGTGGAAACATGGAGGCGCTCTCCCTCGCCCTTTATTTTGCCCAGCTTATGGCGGAGCTGGCCCCGGAGCTGGACGATGCGGAGCCCTATCTGCGGCTGATTCTAAACACGCTGCACCTGCTTTCTTCCGGCAAACGCCCGCAATTGCAGCTGAAGGCAATCTTTGAAATGCGCCTGCTTTCCATCGCGGGCTACATGCCAAACCTAGTCGCGTGTGAAACCTGCGGTGCATTCGAATCCGACCCGATGTTTTTTGACGCCGTGCATGGTAGGCTCTACTGTGCAAACTGCCGTCCAAAAGGGATGCATGACACGCTCCCGATCGGCATTGTCACCGCTATGCGTCACATTGTGTTTTCTGATTTCGACAAGGTTTTTCACTTTACACTACCAGACGATAGCATTCGAACGCTGGCCAATATTTCCGAGCGCTATCTCCTTGCACAGACGCAGCGCGGATTTCAGACGTTGGATTTTTATCATCAGGTATCCTCCTAATCAAACCAAACGATTCCGCTTCTCCTTCACTCTGTGAAGGAAATTAACTTACATATTAAACAGGAGAGTTCATAATGAAAGCAATAGAAAACCGCCATTACCGCTCTCTGGAGCTGGACAAAATATTAGAAATGCTCGCTTCTCACGCTACCTGTGCGGATGCGAAGAGCCTCGCGCTTTCGCTTACACCTCAAACAGATTTATACTTGGCTCAGGCCCTGCTGAAACAAACCGAGGATGCGCACATGCTCCTTGCCCGGTTCGGCGGCCCAGCCTTCGGCGGGCTGCACAATGTGAACAATGCTTTGCAGCGTGCAGCCGCGGGTGGAATGCTCACCATGCGCGAACTGCTTGAGATTGCGAGGTGCTGCGCGTAATCCGCTCCCTCTCAGAGTGCGCTCCCGCAGCGAAGGGGTGGAAACCTGCCTCGACAATTTCTTTCACGCTCTTATGCCAAATAAATTCCTGGAAGAACGCATTTTAAACGCGATCCTGTCAGAAGATGAGATGGCCGACGGCGCCTCCCCTACCTACAGGATATCCGGCGTAAAATCCGCGCCGCAAGCTCGCGCGTGCGAGACCGGCTCGATCAGATGATCCGCTCCCCACGCTATCAAAATTTTGCAGGAGCCCATTGTCACCCAGCGCAACGGGCGGTTTGTCGTTCCGGTTAAAAATGAAAATCGCGGCGAGGTTCCGGGCCTCGTGCACGATACCTCCTCCAGCGGCGCCACTGTTTTTATTGAGCCGATGGGCGTGGTGGAGGCCAATAATGAAATCAAAGTGCTCCAAAGCAAAGAGCGCGATGAGATTGACCGCATCCTCACGGAGCTGTCCGCCGAAGCGGGCTCCTTTGCAGATTCCATCAAGCAAGCTATGAATGCGCGGTGGAGCTCAACCTTATTTTTGCCAAGGCGCAGCTTGCCTATGAAATGAAAGCCGCTCCGCCGCTTTTAAATGACGAAGGCGTTATTGAGCTTCGGCGTGCACGGCACCCATTGATCGCAAAAGAGAAGGTCGTCCCCACGGATATCCGCCTGGGTGAAACCTTTGATACGCTGGTGATTACCGGCCCCAATACGGGTGGCAAGACCGTATCCATCAAAACCGTGGGCCTGCTCACGCTGATGGCGATGTGCGGTCTGATGATCCCGGTCGCGGATCAAAGCCGTATTTCCATCTTCACACATGTGCTCGCGGATATTGGGGATGAGCAGAGCATTGAGCAATCCCTCTCCACTTTCTCCGCGCATATGACCAACATCATCAGCATTCTGCACCAGGCGGATGCACACAGCCTTGTGCTGATTGACGAGCTGGGCGCGGGCACCGACCCGGTCGAAGGCGCTGCGCTCGCCATGGCGATTCTGGAGCAACTCCATCAACAGGGCGCAAAAATTGCCGCCACCACCCATTATGCGGAGTTGAAGGCCTATGCTCTGCAAACGCCGCGTGTGGAAAACGGCTGCTGTGAATTTGACGTTGCCACCCTGCGGCCAACCTACCGGCTGCTCATCGGCGTGCCCGGGCGATCAAACGCCTTTGCGATCTCCGAACGGCTGGGGATGGGAAGCGAGGTCGTCGACCGCGCGGGAGCTTGTCTCCGCAGAAAACACTCGCTTTGAGGATGTGGTAGAAAGCTTGGAAAAAAGCCATCAGGCGCTTGAGCAGGAGCGGGAAGATGCCCGCGCGCAACGCGCCGAGGCGGAAACAATCCGGCAAAAGGCGGAGGAGCAGCTCAAAAGTGTTGACAAACTGCGCGAGCGAGAAATGGAGCAAGCACGCACGCAGGCCATGCGCATTGTGGAGCAGGCGCGGCGGGAATCACAGGCCTTCCTGATGGAGCTGGAAAAGCTCAAAAAGGAGAAAGAAAAAAATCAAAACCTTGCTGACCTTGCCCGGCGCGCCAAGTCGCAAATGAAGCAGCATGCGAACGCTATGGCAGAGGTGACGAACCCTGTCGTCGCCCCGGTGATCGACGATGCGGACTATGTGCTTCCCCGCCCTCTGCAAGTTGGCGATGCGGTATTGATCGCCGACCTCGACAAGCAGGCGACCGTGCTCACTCTGCCGGATAAAAACGGCAATGTGGAGGTGCAGGCAGGGCCCCTAAAAACGCGCGTCAAGCTGCAAAGCCTCCGCCTGCTCAACGCAAAGCAGCGCAAAAATCAATCCAAGAGCCGAACAGTCCGCCGCTCAGACAGCATCGCCCAAACGAGCGTTAAAACGAGCTGCGATCTGCGCGGCAAAACGGTGGAGGAAGCATTGCTTGATCTCGATCAGTTCCTGGACGACTGCGTGATGACCGGATTAAACGAATGCACAATCATCCACGGCAAAGGAACGGGCGCCCTGCGCGGGGCGGTGCAGAAGCACCTGCGCGCACATCCCATGGTAAAGGGCTACCGGCTCGGCACCTATGGCGAAGGGGAAGACGGCGTAACGATGGTAACGTTGAAATAATGCTATAAAAAGCGCTGCTTGCAAAAAATGTAAGCAGCGTTTCTTTTCTATAACTGTTTATTTTACAAATAATTACCACAACGCTGCAATAGCTCAGGAGGGCTTACCCAAACGGTAGGCGCTTTACTCCGGCGGCGTATTGCGCGCTGCTAACCCCCTTGAAAAGGGTGATGCGCATGCAATTTGTTACATATGAGAATCTCTTCAGCTTCTCACTTGTCATCATCAGCATGATCGGGCTGTTTTTCACGGCCCTGAGCATAAAAAAGAAGTAGCCGCCCCACCCCGCAAAAGTGGACAGCTACATCTTTAACCGATAAACTTCAGGGGCGAACCGTCTATGCGGTAATGCCTCCGTCTATTTTTAATATAGTGCAAAAGGGCTTTGCTGTCAATCCCTGTGCAGAAAAGCTTTTTCATCTTGGTTGCAATCATATCCTCCCCGCCTCTTTAAGCAAGCGGTAGAGGGTGGGATGCAGCAAAAATTCCTCCATGAGGGATTCCGTCTCCTCGAGCACGCCCGCCGGGGCCCTCTGCGATGGCGCGCGTTTTACAGCACGGATCAGAATATTCTTCGGCGTATGGGCAAGATCGATAAATTCCAGCAGCTGCGTTTTATAGCCGCAGCACTCCAACAGGTTGGCTCATCAGGGAAGCGGCGCGTTCCTTGACGATCCCGTATCGCGTCAGGATGGAAAACTGTTCGCTCTGTATCTGCCCATTCAGTTCATGCTGGCAGCAGGGCACGGATAAAATCACGCGCGCGCCCCAGTTTACCGCATTGAACAGGGCATAATCCGTAGCGGTATCGCAAGCGTGCAGTGTAATCACGAGATCGACCTCTCCCGCAAGCTGATAGCCGTTGATATCGCCCAATTCAAAATGCAGGCCGTCATAGCCGTATTTACGTGCCGTCTGATTGCATTTTTCGATCACATCCGCCTTGAGATCGAGGCCCACCATCTGCACCTCGCGCTTTTTTATAACAGTCAAATAATAATACAGAATAAAGGTCAGGTAGGATTTCCCGCAGCCGAAATCGATCACGCGCAGCGGACGCTGCCGGGGGAGATTGTCCGATACATCGTCCACCATCTCAAGAAAACGGTTAATCTGCTTGTATTTATCATACATTGCGTGGATAACTTTCCCCTCTTTTGTGAATATACCCAGATCAACGAGGGCTGAATCACCATGCCTTCTTCAAGCAGATAGCGCTTTTTCCGGTTGTGCGACTGCACGGCCCTTGGGGCCTGGTTGGGGATCGCCTTGCGAGAGCAAAGCACTCTCCCCTTTGCGCTGATTCGAATTTGGTATTCACGCGAGGTATCCCAGCCGTTATATTGGCGGAAGTGCTCCTGCAATGCGTTGCAAAGGAAGCTTTGCGCCTGATCCTGCGTCAGCTTTTCATGAAACACCTGCTTCTCCGTATATTTTTCTAACTGAAAATAGCCTTGCAAACGGTTCAGCACAATTTTGCGGTATCCTTCTGCTTTGGATACCGGATTGCTTAAAATGCATTTATAAATTCCATCATGAAAGGAAGCGGCAACCGCTTCTTGAATTCCACCATCCATCGGCCCAAATCACCTTTCTGCTCCTATCTCAACGGTTATTATCTTACCACATGCGCATAGGCTAACCCCTGTGAAAAATAGCGTTCCCGCTTCTGTGAAAACCATTTTTCCATGATGTCATTGCACAGGGCGTCAGCCCGAATCAATGATTCAATGTTCTCCGGAGCTCGAGATTCGTGAGATTATTATACCATACACGCAAGGCCAACCTTTGTGAAAAATGCGTTGCGCTTTGCGGCAGGAGGCGTTTCGCGCCGACAGGCATTTTTCCAATGCTTCAAACTCTGTTTGAAGCTATTATACCATGATTCCGTTGCGCAAGGCGCAATGAGCGGCGCAGCCGCAGGGCGTTAGCCCGAATCAATGATTCAATTCTCCGAAACGCTCAAAATTGATTTTGCAAGTGTTTCGTGAGGTTATTATATCACAAATCCATTCTACGGCAAAGCACCGGAGCGCTCTCCGCTGTTCTACACGGATATAAACGATATTTGCTTGTTAATTTTTTATTTAATCCAGAAACGATTGAATATTCTTGTGATATCCAGTAAAATAGAATTGGAAAAACAGGCGGAAGGAGCGCTATTTTTGCAGGATATCCACAAAAAAAGAACGATCTTGGCCGCGTTCCTTATAGCCGCCGCTCTGGCCTTGCTGCTCTTTCTGGTCGGCCTGGATGTGTGGAAAAGCCAAAAGGAGGCAGCCTTTGCGCATAGCGAGCTTTCCATGGGCACCGTTGTCACCGCGCAGCTATATGGCCCAAGGGGGGAAAATGCGTCCGCCGCGCTCTTTTCCGCATTCGATACACTGGAAAGGGAGCGAATTTCCTGGCGTGTGGAGTCCTCAGAAATTGCCAAAATTAACGCCTCTTCCGGATCCGCCGTGCCCATCAGCGAGCAAACCGCTTCCTACCTGCGAAGAGCCGCTGAGGTAAGTGAAAGGAGCGGCGGCGCGTTGGACTGCACCGTGGGCGCGCTAACAAAGCTTTGGGATATTGGCGGTGAACGTGCCCGCGTGCCCTCCCCGGGGGAAATTGCGGCCGCCCTGCAAACGGTCGGCTGGCAACAGGTTTCTCTAGAGGCCAGGCAGGCTAAGCTCAAAAGCGGCAGGCGCTTGATTTAGGCGCAATCGGCAAAGGGATCGCCTGCGACGAAGCCAAGCGTATCTTAGACGATACACACCTAAGCGGCGCGGTGATTTCCGTCGGTGGCAGCTCCTGCTCTGGGGCAGCCGCCCCGGCGGAGGAGATTGGAAGGTTGGCGTGCGCGACCCGCGCGGCGAAACCTCAGATCAGCTTGGCGTGTTTACGCTGGCAGAAGGTTTTGTTTCCACCAGCGGCGATTATGAACGCACTCTAACGGCGGACGGAAAAACCTATCACCATATTCTGGACCCCAAAACCGGCTACCCGGCAGACGCAGCTGATCAGTGTGACAGTGACCGCCCCCTCCGGCCTTCTAAGCGATGCACTCTCCACCGCGTGTTTCATTCTCGGCTATGAAAAGAGCCTTCCCCTGCTGGATGCTTTCGGCGCAGAGGCAATTTTTGTCACCAAGGAAAAGCAGGTGATCACAACACCCGGCCTGAAACAGACTTTTCAATTGACAAACAATGCATATCACCTCATACAGGATACATAAATTTATGAAAAAGCAAGCCTTTTTTCGGCGGGCCGATCTGTTGTTGATCGCTGTGATTGCCGCCGTGTGTATTTTTCTTTTTCTATCTAAGCAATCACCCCACGCATCACCGCAAGACGTACAAGCCGTACTCTATAGCGGCGGTGTGGAAATCGACCGCATCTCCTTAAACGAAGTAACGCTGCCCTATACACTCACGCTAGGCAAACAGCCACAGGCTGTCATCCAGGTAGAAAGGGGCCGTATCCGTTACCTCTCCGCCGAATGCCCGGATGGGCTGTGCGTCAAATCCGGCTGGCTTTCACAGCCGGGGGATACCGCCGCCTGCCTGCCCGCGCGTACCGTAATTGCCATTGAAGGCATTCGTCCGGCGGGCGGGGTAGATGTGCAAACCTATTAAGCAGGGCGAAAGGCGGGAACAAAGCATGAACGGCAGGCCAAACCTCAGCCCGCGCACGCGGAAAACGGCGCTGCTCGGTATGCTCGCCGCCGCCGCGCTGGCGCTCTCTTTTCTTGAAAATCTTATTCCCCGGCCCTTCCAGGCCTGCCCCCCGGGGCAAAGCCCGGCTTTTCCAATATCGCCACGATGGCCGCGGCTGCTCAACTCGGCTTCGCAGGCGCATTTCCAATTACGCTGCTCAAGGCGGGCTTTGCGGGGCTGACCCGCGGGGCAACCGCCTTTTTCATGAGCACAGCAGGCGGTGTGCTTAGCATGCTTGTCATGCTGCCCCTGCTGCACGGAAAGCGCAACCCATTCGGCGCGGTGGGCACGGGAATTCTGTGCGCCGTCATGCACAACCTCGGCCAGCTGCTGGCCTCCTGGGCGCTGACGGGCACAAAGGCTATTTTCGGCTACGCGCCGCTGCTGCTGCTGTTTGCCTTGCTGACAGGCTTGCTACCGGCGCCGTATATGGAGCGATCGCTCCTTCTCTCAACCGGATTTTTCCCTCCCACTTCAAATAAATTATAGCTTGAAAACAAGGGGTTGACCAGATGAAACCAGAAAAAATGAAGGGCGTGCTCACGGCGGTGCGCAGGCCTCGCGGTGGCGTGAGTGTTTCGCACAATAAAAACACCGCCGATATGGAGCCGGTGCGTATGCCCTCGCCGGAGCGCGTCATTTTGCCTATGCAACAGCACATCGGCGCACCATGTACGCCAACGGTTAAAGTGGGCGATTCTGTCTCGGTGGGCCAGGTCATTGGAGACAGCGACAAGTTCATCAGTGCGCGATCCACGCCTCTATTTCCGGCAAGGTATCTGCCATTGGGGAATGCACCCTGCCCTCCGGCGCGCGTGTGCAGAGCGTGACGATTGAATCCGATGGGGAAATGCGCCTGTTCGATGGGGTTGAGCCGCCAAAGGTGAACAACCGCGAAGATTTTTTGCGCGCCGTGCGGGCCTCCGGCCTGGTGGGAATGGGCGGCGCGGGTTTCCCCACACATGCAAAGCTGCGCGTGATGCCGGATAAACACATTGACACGCTCGTGATTAACGCTGCGGAGTGCGAGCCCTATATCACAGTCGATTACCGGGAATGCATCGACAACTCCTGGGATATTATGTCCGGCATCTTCACCATCAAGGAGATTCTTGGTATCGACAATGTGGTGATCGCCGTGGAGGATAATAAGCCGGCAGCCTTTGAAGTGCTCAATCGGATTGCAGAAAACAGCAATGACATCGGCGACCATGTGAAGCTCATGGCTTTAAAATCTCTCTATCCCCAAGGCGCGGAGAAAATGATGGTGCAGTCTGCAACCGGCCGCCGCGTGCCGCCCGGGAAGCTTCCGGCGGACGTTGGCTGCATTGTAATGAATGTGGGCAGCGCGGCGTTTGTATCCCGATACTTAAAATCAGGCAAGCCGTTTGTCTCCCGCTCGATCACGGTAGACGGCTCCGCCATCAGCGAGCCGAAAAATATCCGCCTACCCATCGGCACCCGGATCACGGACGTGATCGACTATTGCGGCGGATACAAAACGGATGTTTACAAGCTCCTCATGGGCGGACCGATGATGGGCATCGCCCTGGCGGATGACAGTTTACCGATCCTTAAGCAAAACAATGCGATCCTCGCCTTTGCAAAGAACTCCTATCATATCAAAAAAGAACGCGCCTGCATTCGGTGCGGGCGGTGCGTGCAAGTCTGCCCAATGAGCTTGATGCCGACCCTCATCGAGCGCTATGCCCGCGTGAAGGATGCGGAAAGCCTTAGCCGCATCGGCGTTAATGTCTGCATGGAGTGCGGCAGCTGCGCATATGCCTGCCCCTCCGGGCGGCCGCTCGTACAGTATATGAGGCTTGCCAAATCAGTCGTCAGGGAAGCAGGTGACCAGAAGAAATGAGTTTGAAAGAAAAGCTGACCGTCAGCGCGTCGCCGCATGTGCGCTCGCCGGAAACCACCACGGGCATTATGCTGGATGTGATCATCTCGCTGATCCCAGCCCTTGCGGCGAGCGTCTGGCTCTTCGGGCTGCGCACGCTGCTTGTAACCGCCACCACTGTTCTATCTTGCATGCTCAGTGAATTTTTCAGCCGCAAAATCATGAAGCGGCAGGGCACGCTTGGAGACCTGAGCGCCATTGTAACGGGCATCCTCCTCGCCTTCAACCTGCCAGCCACTATCCCGCTGTGGGTTGCGGCGATCGGCAGCGTTGTGGCGATCGTTGTGGTCAAGCAATTTTTTGGCGGCATTGGGCAAAATTTTGTCAATCCGGCCCTGGTTGGCCGCATCGTGCTGATGGCCTCCTTCCCCACGATGATGTCCACGTGGTTCAGCCCTTTGCATGGCGTGGCGTGCAGGTTGTCACCACAGCTTCTCCGCTCGCTTCCATTTCCTCCATGTTTACGGCGGGGGACGTCTCCGCCGCCGCGACAGCTTCCAATCCGGCCCTCCCCTCGCTGTGGCAGATGCTCATCGGCCAGCGTCAGGGCTCGCTCGGCGAAGTGTGCGCGCTAGCGCTCCTGCTCGGCTTTGCCTATCTGCTCATCCGGCGCGTGATCACGCCCGTGATTCCATTGACCTACATCGGCACGGTGGCCGTCATCATGCTGATTGCCGGGAAAGGGAGCCTCTCCTTCGTCGCCTATGAGATCCTTGGCGGCGGCTTGCTGCTCGGTGCAATTTTCATGGCTACCGATTACACTACCTCCCCGATCAACTTCAAGGGCAAGCTGATCTACGGCGTGGGCTGCGGCATCCTAACCGCACTAATCCGGCTCTTCGGCAGCCTTCCAGAGGGCGTATCCTTCTCGATTATTATTATGAATATCCTTGTGCCGCACATTGAGCGGCTAACCACCCCCAAGCCCTTTGGAAGCGCCAAAACACCAAAGAAAAAGCAAAGCCGAAAAAAGGAGGCGGGCGCATGAATCAGAAGCAGAAGCTGTGGAAGGCAATCTTGATCCCCACCGTATCCCTCTTTCTCATCTGCGTTGTTTCCACGGTGCTGCTCGCCGTGACCAACAGTGTAACAGCCCCGATGATCGAAGACCTTGCGGCTAAAACGGCCGCTGAAACCCGCCAGACAGTGCTCAGCGCGGCCAAACGCTTTAGCGATCCGAAAACCGTAACCATGGCCAAAGCGCAATACACCTATTACGAAGCTTCGACGGAGATACGCCGGTGGGCTACGTTTTCACCACGCAGAGCAAGGGCTACGGCGGCGCGGTGGAGATCATGACCGGCATCGACCTGAACGGGCGTGTGACCGGCATTCAGACGCTCACGCTCAATGAAACGGCGGGCCTCGGCATGAATGCGAAAAACGATGCCTTCCGCGATCAGTTCAAGGGGAAAAGCGGCAGGATTAGTGTTGCCAAAAATAGCCCGGGCGAAGATGAGATTCAGGCGCTAACCGGCGCGACGATCACCTCTAAAGCGGTGACGGATGCGGTCAATCTCGCGCTCGAGCTCTATACGCAAGTGGCAGGAGGTGCGGCAAATGGCTGAGAAAAAAAGCCTCGGCAAAGAATTTACCAAGGGCCTGATCAAAGAGAATCCGGTGTTGCGGCTGGTGCTCGGCACCTGCCCGACGCTGGCGGTGACCACCTCTGTTGAAAGCGCCCTAGGCATGGGCGCTGCGGCGATGATCGTGCTAGTATGCTCCAACATTGTGATCTCCGCACTGCGCAAGGTGATCCCTTCAAAAGTGCGTATCCCTTGCTATATTGTTGTAATCGCTTCGTTTGTGACGATCGTGCAGATGCTTGTGAAGGCGTTTTTGCCGCAGATCGACGAGCAATTGGGCGTGTATCTCCCACTGATCGTTGTTAACTGCATCATTTTAGGCCGGGCGGAGGCCTTTGCGGGCAAAAGCCCCGTTCTCGCCTCTGCACTCGACGGATTAGGCATGGGCATCGGCTTCATGGCCGCTCTGCTCGCAATGGGCGCAATCCGCGAGCTGTTCGGCGCAGGCACGCTGCTAGGCTACCAGATCATCCCTGGCAGTATAGCGCCGATGATTATTTTCATCCTGCCCCCCGGCGGCTTCTTCGTATTCGGCATGCTCATCGCTGCGCAAACCGGCTCGCAGAGCGCAGAGGAAAGCCGAAGGCAACGCTCAACTGCGGCTCTTGCCCGATGGCGGACGCATGCTCGCGCGTCAATTGTGAAAAGGCGGAAACAAAGGAGGCTGATGCAAAATGAAGCTATTTTTAGCCATCCTGCTCACCGGAATTTTAACGGAGAACTTCGTTCTCTCAAAATTCCTCGGCATCTGCCCCTTCCTCGGCGTATCCAAAAAGCTCAATACAGCCGTGGGTATGAGCGCGGCGGTCATTTTCGTAATGGTGCTTTCCACAGCTGTAACCTACCCAATCAATCAGTTCCTTTTAGTAAAAAACGGGCTCGAATATTTGCAAACGCTCGTCTTCATCCTCGTCATCGCGGCGCTCGTACAGCTGGTGGAAATTGCGCTAAAAAAATTTCTGCCCGCGCTTTACAATTCCCTTGGCATTTATCTGCCGCTGATCACGACGAACTGCGCCGTGCTGGGCGTGGTGCTGCTCAACATCGATAAGAGCTACAGCTTTTGGCAATCCATTGTGAATTCCCTTGGCGCGGGCCTTGGCTTCATGCTTGCGATGGTGCTCTTCGCAGGCGTGCGTGAACGGCTCGAATCCTGCGAAGTTCCTAAATTTTTGCAGGGGCTTCCGATCACCCTGATTGCAGCCTCCCTCGTATCCGTCTCCTTCCTGGGGTTTACAGGCATCGTGGAAGGCATGTTCCATTGACCCGGCGCAAAAAAAGAATGGTTATAAGGATGGGAAACAAATGAACCCAATTTTACTCTCTGTTTTGATTGTTTCCGCCATCGGCCTGTTGGCGGGCCTCGGCCTCGCGGTCGCGTCGATCGTGATGGCGGTGCCTGTGGATGAGAAAGCGGAAGCGCTGGAGGCCGTGTTGCCTGGTGCAAACTGCGGCGCGTGCGGGTTCTCCGGCTGCGCGGGCTACGCAAAGGCACTCTCTGAGGGAAAAACCCGGGAGACCGCGCTCTGCGCGCCCGGGGGCAACGCGGCGGCAAAGGAAATCGCGGCGATTCTCGGCCTCTCCGCCGGGAATGTGATTCCCATGGCCGCAACAGTGCTGTGCCGTGGCAACAACACAAACACAGCAAAAAATTTGAATATGCCGGCGTGCAGAGCTGCAAGATGGCGCGCAGCTCTTCGGCGGCTCCTCCACATGCAGCTATGGCTGCCTCGGCTATGGGGACTGTGCCGAGGCTTGCCCTATGACGCCATCAAAATCTGCGAGGGCGTTGCGCAGGTGGACCCGCTCCTGTGCCGCGCCTGCAAGCTATGCGTAGCCACCTGCCCCAAGCGGCTCATTACGCTGATGCCCCTGCACGAGAGGAAGGCTGCCGTCATGTGCCATAACATGGATAAGGGCGGCCCCGCCCGCAAGGCCTGCAAGGCGGCATGCATCGGCTGCATGCGGTGCGTGAAGGCATGCGAATACGGAGCGGTCACCGTCAAAAACAACCTTGCCGTGAATTGATGGCCGAAAAATGCGTGGCCTGTGGTAAATGCGCGGAAGATCTGCCCCTCCAAACTTGACATCCATCTCTTCGAGCCTTG
>ENA-OUNI01000105-OUNI01000105.1-human-gut-metagenome-genome-assembly--contig:-NODE-105-length-33863-cov-5.498725_pt1 | contig 33863 bp, 34 predicted proteins | sample MGYA00242499_ERZ504580 | MGnify/ENA primary metagenome ERZ504580 (study PRJEB26092, sample SAMD00036315) | human gut metagenome | host: Homo sapiens | study: EMG produced TPA metagenomics assembly of... | reverse complement strand
AAAAAACAAAAAACATTCGTTTGCAAAGCCTTATCTGCAATAATATAGGTTACTTGTATTATGCACAAGATTTAAATGAGCAAGCAGATTCCATATATCGGGAAGCGGAGCAAATGGCTGTCCTGCTGAAAGATTCGCTGCTTCAGGCAGAAGCTTTGTCACAGCAGGGAATGATTCGGATGGAAAAAGGGAAGTCATTCTATCCGAAAGCTGAAAAACTGATGCTGCAAGCACTGTATATGGCTAAAATGACAAACAACAAAACTCTGAACAGAACCATACTGTCTGCACTAAGCACATTGTACTACAGAATGGAGAATGGAAAGAAAGCAGTGGAGTTTGCCAAGCAAAACTTTGCCCTGCAGGAAGATACAACTTTCTGCTACAATGCTTTCTATATATTAGGAAATGCCTATTACGAGAACCGGCAATATGACTCTGCCTCCTTCTATCTAAACAAAGCCCTTCCTGATAAGAGTCATGCCATAAAAGCAGGAGTTTACAAGTTATTATCAGATATAGCAAAAGCTTCCGGAGATTTTAAAACATCATTGGACTTGGAACGAACCGGCTCCATCTACACGGATAGTTTGCGGAACAACCGTAACAGACAAGCCTATTCCGTGATTGATGCCGAAAAGAGTGCCCAGATAGCCCATCAACAGAAGAAACACGATTCAGTCATCAGTAAATATAACGGTCTCCTGTTGTCTGTTGTAGCGGCAGCGTTCTTGGCCTTGTACATGCTGAAAAGATACCGGAGAAGAACCTTCCTTTTGGAGGAAGAAAAGGACAGACTGAAAGAGGTACAAACCGCAATGCAGCAACAAAATGCCAAACTTGAAGAAGAGCAACGGCAGAAAGAAAACAGAATCGCATATTTAGAAAGAGAGTTGGAACAACTGCATTATGATGCAGCGCAGAAAAAGCAATTGCGTAATGAGCTGGAAGCCCTGAACCACGAACGAGTTCTGCTCTTGACAAGCACACAAAAATATTCGGATGTAAAAACCAAGATGAAGCAAATCATCCAAGACTACAAAGACCATGACAGCTCGGAGCTGCACATGGAAAAGGAGGACTGGTTGCAACTGATTGCCGAAACAGACCGACGTTGGAACCAAATCACCTTAAGGCTATGTGCGGATTGCAAACTGCTGCAAGAAGAAATTCACCTCTGCTGTCTATACCTGACCGATTTGCCGGTCAGCTATTTCGGATGTCTGTTGGGCTGCAAACGAGACACCGTCTACAAAAAAGCGAATCGCATTGTTGAGAAGCGGATGGGCTTTCCTCACGGTTCAACTTCTCTGCAAAAGGTGTTGAAGGAACTGTGCGTTAAGACAAATTAACTATTTATACATATATAAGCACCGTTATACAGCACTTTATACATCACTTTATACATGTTTTATACATATCCATAAGCTAAAATAGTCCTATATTTATGACAACGAAAACAAATAAAACGTATAAATATGAGAAGACTATTATTTATCCTGCTAACAATTTTCTCTCTTGGCAATATAGCAGTACATGCGGAGAAAGTGAATGATTGTATAAAGATTGTTCTCCAACAAACAGTTCCTGGCGACTATATACCACCTATTAATAAAGAAGGAGGTCCTGTAGTCCGTAGCATATATATGCCGATAGTAGATGCTTACCTATATAATAATGTGGTAAATGTCAGCTTCAATGAAAACATTGAGTCTGCCACTATCACTATCACCAACGAAACTACCGGTGAAACGGTCTATTCAGAGACATGTAGTAATCCTGTTACTCTTAATATAGACCTTAACGGTGAGAAGAGCGGAGAATACTCCATTGAAATAGAAACAGATGACATATTCTTGGAAGGCTACTTCAATTTATGATATTTTGTGCACTAAATATAAGCGGAATCGAAAAGCTTTAATAGAGTAGAACTAAATTAATCTTGAACACTATGAATTTAATGACTTTAAAAGCGAAAGCCCTCAATAAAAAACAAATGAGAGCTATCAAAGGTGGTTTTGGTACTTGTGGCTACAAATCTCCAAGTGGTAGAGTAGAGTGCGGTGTAACCAAAGTTCAAGCTCAATTCATGGCTACCGCCAAGGGAATTGGTGCTGTGATAGCTGCCCTTCAAGTAGCTACTGCGGATAATCCGCAGGTTACAGAATAGGAAAATTGTTATTCAAACTAATAATTTTCCTATTCATTATTTAATATCATCATAAATTAAAAGCCTATACTTATGAAGTATATATGTATCATCTTTTTTCTGGTAATAAGCATTTCATCTTGCCGGCAACAAGCCATCAATGAGAAATGTGGAAAGAATATTGTAGTATGTTTCAATCATTACCATCCTAAGCCCCACAGGACACCGGAGGAGTGAGACACGTGCCGATGCCTAAAGTCCTCTATACCGACAGTATAGGAACTCTTATGGAATACATGCCGGACAAAGATTTCGATACCATAACCCTCTATTCCACTGAACATTTCAAGGAGCTGGGGCTCAACTATGGGGATTTTGAGTTCAACTACTACCCTTTAATGCAAGGGGATACCATTACTATTTCAATGGATAGCCTGAACTACCCCATTTTAAGCAGCAAGCATCACCCGGAACGCAACAGAATCTATAATATGAACTATGAATTGCGTAAAGGAGGACACACTCCGGCTTAGAAGCAAAAACATGCTTGGGAAGCGATTGGGTACGGATTGCCCAAAGCATTAACATGATACGAGCCAACAATTGGACTTCATTAATAATAGATTATTGTCCTTTGGATTCATTACAATCCATGTTCGACAGTTACAAAAAGAACTACACAGATACTATCAATCCTTTAAAGAACAGAAACTTATCTCAAGCGAGATACACGACCGTTATCAATACCTGCTCAAGCTGAAAGACTATGAATCCCGGAGAATGCTGAATGAAGACACCGCCTTCTACCGCCAAATGGAGCCCGGAATAGCCGACAAATATATCCGTTATCCCTCCTACCGTGAATTTCTGGACTACTACCTCTGGTTTTTGAATCAGCACATCCCGACAATACGCAAATCGCAGGAGGAAGCAACGACTGGCGTCAAACCTTCGATGAGCTATCTCCGAAAACATTTCAGCCAAAATCAAAACAAATCCTGCTTGAACGCTGCATCAAAGAAATCGGCGAAAACTTTTCGGCACAAGACGTAAACAGCTATCTTGACAAATATATCCATATCACCCAAGACACACTGCTGCCCAACAAGATAAGAGACCAATATAACTTGTCTGCCGATGCCAACCAGTTATTGCTGAAGGACATCCACGGAAAGCCTACCAACTTGAACATATTGTTGAAAAAAACAGGGGAAAGGTCATTTATGTGGACTTTTGGGCAAGCTGGTGTGTACCCTGCCGGGAAGAAATGCCTCCATCGGCAAAGCTAAGAGAGCTGTACAAGGGAAAAGATGTGGTATTCGTCTATCTCGCCTTCAAGGACCAGGAAAGCAGCTGGAAAAAGGCAGTAGAGCAGGAAGGCTTGTCGGAAGTACCCGACAATTTCCTCATCACAAACCCAAAGAACAGTAAAATACTGGAAAAGCTAAAGCTGGAATTAATTCCCCGATACATCATTTTCGACAAACAGGGCAATATTGTTGAAGTGAATGCTCCAAGACCAAGTGACCAACAAGCGGCAACAACGATAGACAAATATTTAAAACAGTAAAGCAACAGAATGAATGCACATCAAAAAATAATAAAAGACAATGCAAGAACCATTTTGAAGATTATCACAAAATATTATGGCTGCAAATATTCTGCTGCATTATATGTAATATTGAAGGAACATCCGGATTTTCCCAGTTTCCTATCTTTCCAGTATATATTACATAGGATGGGCAAAGATAGTTTTGCCATACATACCAGTTATGAAGAACTGACAAATATACCCTCTCCTTTCATTGCTCATGTTATTACAAATGTGGATTTGTTCCTGTTTATAACAAAAGTTACTGCCGAATCTATTCAGACTATTGATGAGAAAGGAAAGATAGAAAGTATATCGAGAAAGGATTTTGAAGATATGTGGGACGGTAACATCCTTATTATGGATAACCGACCAGGTAAAATCAGTATTCCACTAAAAATGAAATTCAGCACAATCATTCAGCAAATAAAATATCCTATGCTTATATTGTGTGTAGCCATATTATTCGCATATTTACTTATTTTAAAGCACGAAGGAGGCATTCTTTTTTATCTATATCTTACAGGCGTTTTAGGAGGACTGACTGCATCCATACTTTTGTTTGTAGACCAAATAGACAAGTACAATGTACACATTAAAAAATTATGTTCAGCCACCGGAAATAAGAATAATATAGATTGTTCTTCTATCTTGGATTTCAAAGACGCATATTTCCTCGGACTTGTTTCTTGGAGCGATATAGGTTTTGTGTATTTTTTATCTCTTTTAATTGTATTACTATTCCTACCATTTGGTACAGCACAGGCACTTATAAACTTCCTGTCTGTTTGCAGTATCGGATATGTATGCTATTCTCTTTTTATCAGAAATTCATAGCAAGAAAATGGTGTACCCTTTGCCTTTCTGTACAAGTGGTATTCGTTTTTCTGTTTATGCTAAGTATATGTACTTTAAAGATGAATTATATATACGAATTGCTACATTTGAAATCAATAATAGAAATAACGACGATCTTCGTTACTGTTACATCTATCTATATAGTCATCAAGCCGATAATTGCCACTCAAAAAGAACACACCACCTTGAAAAGAAAATACAACGAATTAATATATGACGAAAACATTTCCCAATATCTTTTTCAACAAGAACTTTGTCTTACAGATGTTGACAAAGTGAATAAAATATCAATAGGAAATCCAGATGCCGAAATATGCCTTACTCTTATTTTCAGTCCTATTTGTGTTTCATGCATAAAAGAGCTACAAAAACTAATGCCCATCCTTCAAAGAAAAGCCAATACCAAATTGGATTTAATATTTTTGTTAGACCAAAAGAAACATCCAGAATCGATAGTAATAGCTTCCCATATTCTCTCTGGCTATCAAAAGAATCCCCAATTATTTGCCATGATACTAAAAAAATATGTTGATAACTATCCTATCAGTAAAAATAAAATCCTACATAACATTAAGTTCTTGGATGAAATCCCTAAATACGAGCCTTTCATCAATGCACAAGAAAAATGGTGTATAACACATAAGTTTTACACTACCCCCATTCTATTTATTAATGGGAGGAAATTTCCAAGCTATTATAACATCAAAGATATTGACTTTTTATATAGTTAATCAAATGAAATCCTTTCCTCACTACTCCCAGCACGACGTGATGGACTGCGGCCCCACCTGCCTGCGCATGGTGTCCGCCTTCTATGGCAAGCGCTATTCTTTGGAAGGTCTGAGGGAAAAGTCATTCATCACTCGCGAAGGTGTCTCTATGCTGGGTATCAGCGAAGCGGCTGAGAAGATTGGATTTCGGAGCATCTGTGTGCAAGTGAGCTACGAAATGCTGCAAGAAGCCCCTTTACCTTGTATCGTCCACTGGAACCAGCAACATTTCGTCGTGGTCTACCGGATGAACGACAAGCATGTATGGGTGGCCGACCCCGGAGCAGGCAAGCTGAAATACACCCGGGAAGAATTCTGCCGTTGCTGGCTCAGCGCCAAAACGGACGGAGAAGATACGGGAGTGGCACTGTTGCTGGAACCTACACCGGAATTCTATGCACAAGAAGATGAGGGGGAAAAGACAAACTATAAAGGCTTCGGCTTCCTCTATTCTTACTTGCGCCCCTACAAGCAACTGGTGGGACAACTGCTGCTGGGGTTGCTGCTGGGCAGCATGATACAGCTGATGCTCCCCTTCCTCACGCAGAGCATCGTGGACTTCGGCATCAACAACCAAAATCTCGGATTTATCTACCTGGTGCTCATTGCCCAACTGATGCTGTCCTTCAGCAGCAGCGCCGTGGAGTTCATACGCGGATGGATATTGCTGCATCTGGGCACACGCATCAACATCGCCCTGATTTCGGACTTCCTCATCAAGATGATGAAGCTCCCTATGGGCTACTTCGACACCAAGATGACGGGCGACATCCTGCAACGCATCAACGACCACACGCGCATACAGAACTTCCTGACCGGAAGCAGCCTCAGCGTGGCGTTCTCCACCTTCAACATCCTGATATTCGGCATCGTGCTGCTGGTGTACAGCGGCATGATTTTCCTTATCTTCATGGGAGGGAGCGCACTCTACATCTCCTACGTCTGGCTCTTCATGAAGAAACGGGCGGAACTGGACCACAAGCGGTTTGCCCAGCAGAGCGCCAACCAGAGCACGGTGGTGCAGCTGGTGAACGGCATGCAGGAGATAAAGCTGAGTGCCTGCGAGCAGCAGAAGCGGTGGGAATGGGAACGCATACAGCACGGCTGTTCAAAGTGAACATCCGGAGCCTTGCGCTGAGGCAGTACCAGGACTCGGGAGCGGTACTGATAAACCAGACCAAGAACATAGTAATCACGGGACTGGTGGCCTCGCTGGTGGTACAAGGGGAAATGACACTGGGCATGATGCTCTCCGTGCAGTACATCATCGGACAACTGAACAGTCCGATAAACGAACTCATCACCTTTGCCCGCGACATGCAGGACGCGCGCCTCAGCACAAACCGCCTGGGCGAGGTGCGGGACAGCCCCGATGAAGAAGACCCCACAAAAGACCTGATAAGGGAGATACCCACAGGGAAAGACCTGCGGATAGAAAACCTGAGTTTCAAATACGACCCGCTCGGCGAAACGCCCACCTTAGACAACATCAGTCTGGAAATCGCATCGGGCAGACAGACAGCCATCGTAGGAATGAGCGGAAGCGGAAAGACCACGCTGGTGAAGCTGCTATTAGGATTCTATCCGCCTGCAAGCGGACAGATACTGCTGGGCGACACCTCGCTGGAGAACTTCAGCATCCGCGAGTGGCGCAAACGGTGCGGCGTGGTGATGCAGGACGGGTTCATCTTCTCGGACAGCATTGCCGGCAACATCGCCCCCGGGGTGGAGCACATCGACAAGGAACGCCTGCGGCATGCGGCGGAAGTGGCAAACATACACGGATTCATCGAGGGACTGCCATTGGGATACAACACCCGGATAGGCCAGGAAGGGCACGGATTGAGCCAGGGACAGAAACAGCGCATACTCATCGCCCGCGCGTGTACAAGAACCCGGAATTCATCTTCTTCGACGAAGCCACCAACGCACTGGATGCCAACAACGAGCGCATCATCATGGAGAACCTGCAGCGCTTCTTCGAAGGAAGGACATCGGTAGTGGTGGCCCACCGGCTGAGTACCGTGCGGAATGCAGACCGGATAGTGGTGATAGAGCAGGGACGGATAGCGGAAACGGGGACGCACGAGGAACTGATAGCGAGGGAAGGAAGGTATTATAAGCTGGTGAAGAATCAGCTGGAGCTTTGAGAATGGAAAGTTGAAAATGGAAAACGGGAGGAAGGACATAGAATTGCGGAGTGAGGAGGTGCAGGAGATACTGACCCGTCCGCCGCATGCACTGGTACGATGGGGCATCACGGTGTTCTTCGTGGTGCTGGCACTCTTCTTCATAGGCGGGTGTTTCTTTAAATATCCCGACGTGATAAGTGCTTCCATTACCATCACTACGGAGCATCCGCCGATATGGATGGTGGCACGGGGAAGCGGGAAAATAAAGGAGGTGTACCACAAGGACCGGGATTCCGTGTGGACGGGAAACATCATCGCCGTACTGGAGAATCCTGTCGTGACGGAAGACGTGCTGCGCCTGAAGGAGCAGCTGGCATCCTTCAATCCGGCAGACAGCAGCGTCTGCACCGCGCAGTTCCCGGAGAAGCTGTCCCTGGGAAGCATACAGAACGCCTACGCCTCTTTCCTGAAAAGCCTGACGGACTACCGCAACTTCCTCTCACTGAATCTGTACGAACAGAAGGTGGAGGCCACCCGCCGGGAGTTGCAGGAATACCGCAACTACATCGCCCACCTGAACAGACAAGCAGAACTGGACAAGGAACAAGTGCGGATAGCTTCTACCGTACACAACCGCGAGAAGCAACTTTTTGATGAAGGGCTGACTGCACAATCGGAATACGAGGAAGCCAAACAAACATTCTTGAACAAGCAGCAGAGCCGGGAACAGCTAATGACCTCACTGTCTTCCGCCAGAATACAGGAAGCGCAGTTGCAGCAAAGCATCATCGAAACACAAATGGAGCAAAGCCGGGAGTCCAACAACTTGAATGTGGCCCTGAAAACTGCCTACAACGAATTGCAAGTCAGCATCAATGATTGGGAACTGGCTTATCTCTTCGTCAGCCCGGCAAACGGCATACTCTCCTACAACCACATCTGGCAAAAGAACCAGAACGTCAGTAGCGGAGACAAGGTGTTCTCCATCGTAGCCAAAGCCCCGGGAAGCATCATCGGAAAGATAAAACTTCCCGCCGGAGGTTCGGGTAAAGTAATGCCCGGACAGCGGGTAAACATCAGCGTGACCGGTTATCCATACATGGAGTTCGGTTTCCTGACGGGGAAGGTAATGTCCGTCTCGTTGTTGGCAGACGATGAAAGCGCCTATACCGTCACCATAAGCCTGCCGCAAGACTTATGCACTTCCTATGGTAAACAGCTGGAATTCAAAGGAGAACTGACCGGTATGGCAGAGGTCATGACAGACGAACGAAGTGTGACTGAAAGATTGCTTAGTCCGTTGAGATATTTGTGGGAGAAATATCTGTAAAGGTCTTTAGAAAAAGGCACGAACTACGCAAACTTACAGAAAAGAATTTATCCATCCGTAATAGTCTGCGTGATTCGTGCCCGAAGAAGGGTTTTTACTTCACGATTCCTTTGGAATTCTTGATGAAGTTGATGATATTGTGTATCTCGTCACTCATCGGTACTTGGTCTTCAATCTTCTGCAAGGCATCCTGCACGCTGAAGTTTCCCTGGTATACCAGACGGTAGGCATTTACGATATGGCGCAATACACGTTCGGTCACCTGGTGTTTGTGTTGAAGCACAGCAGCGTTGATACCGTGGTATTCCGCCGGATTACCGTTCATGATGATATAAGGCGGTACATCCTTTGATATGCGGCAGCCTGCTTGGATCAGTACCCAACTTCCAATGTGGCAGTATTGGTGCAGAATGACGTTGCTGCTCAGAATGGTGCAGTCGTCTATCTGACATTCTCCGGCTACGGTAGTCTTGATGCCCAGTACACAATGGTTGCCTATCTGCACGTCGTGGCAGAGGTGTACACCATCCATCAGGTAGTTTTCATTGCCGATGCGGGTAGCGCTTCCTGCATGGGTAGCACGGCTGACAACCACGTTCTCGCGGATGTCGTTATTATCACCGATAATCAGCATGCTGTTCTCTCCCGTATAATGGAAGTCTTGCGGTTCGGCACCCAGAACGGCATTGTGATGCACCTTGTTCCCTTTTCCCATGCGGGTACCGTGCAGAATTTTTGCCCCCGACATAATAATACAGTCATCACCGATTTCCACGTTCCCTTCGATAAAGCAAAGGGCTGGATGGTTACATTCTTGCCGATTTTTGCGGCAGAATCTACATAAGCTAACGGACTTATCATAGTAATTAGCGATTAATGATTAATGATTAGTGATAAATGGTTAGTGATTAGGATTTACTATTTCATTAATCGCTAACCACTAATCACTTATCGCTCATTTTATTCTCTTCCTCCTCCAAGCGCTTGATACAGGCTGATAACCGCCTGCATGCTGCTGAAGGTGTCGGATACTTCTGCAAGCTGTGCGCTGAGATAAGACTGCTCGGCAGACAAGACTTCCAGATAAGTCGACGTGCCTAAGTTAAACAAATCTTTTGTATCTGAGGCAGCTTGGCGGGCAGAATTTACTTGAATAGTGCGTGAAACGGCTTTGTCCTTCTCCATTTGATACAGATGCAGGGCGTTGCTCACTTCATTTCCGGCATTCAGCAGGGCGGTTTGGAACTGAATCTTAGCCTGCTCCTCTTGTGCTTGGCTTGTTTCAGACGGGCAATGTTGGCACCGCGATAGAACAAGGGTTGCGTCAGCGAACCGATGGCGGAAGCCAGCAGTTTGCCCGGGTTGACGATACCTGCACCGGAGTTATTGGTCCAGCCTCCTGAACCGCTCAATGTAATCTGCGGGTAGAAAGCGGCACGGGCGCTATTGGTGTTATAGTAGTTGGCAGCCAGTGACATCTCGGCAGCTTTCACGTCCGGACGGTTGGATAGCAACTGCAAGGGGATACCTACTGAAAATTCCGTAGGCAGCTGTTGCTCTTCCAGCACACCGCGTGCGATGTTCTGTGCTGGTTGGTGCAACATCAGGCAGAGGGCGTTTTCGGTTTCGCGTATGCTCTGGCGTATGTCGGCAGTGATGCCATGACTTGAGCGTAGGCAGTGCGGCTCTGCTCTACGGCAGCAGAAGTGGTTCCGTAGATGCCTGCATCTTTCATGGCTTGCACGGTCTCCAGGTTCTTTTTCAGAATCTCGACGGTGCCTTCGGTGATTTGGAGTTGGCGGTCCAGCATCAGCAGGGTGTAGTACATGTTGCTACGCCGGCGATGACTTGCGTCTGGACGGCTTGTTCGTAGAATTGCGTCTGCTTCAAGCTAACCTTTGCTTGTCGCTTCGGGTTCAGCAGTTGGCCGAAGAGGTCGATTTGCCAGCTTGCGGTGACGGGCAGGGAGTAGATTTGTGTAGCCTTTCCCTTGTCCCAGCTGCTGACGGTTCCTTGCGGAGACAAGGCAAGCGTCGGAGCATAGGCAAGACGGGCAGACATCAGTGCGGCTTGTGCTTGTTTCACGTTCAAGGCGGCACTGCGCAGGTCACCGTTGTTGGTGAGTGCTTGCTCGATAAGTGTCTGCAGCTGTGGGTCTGTGAACACTTCTCTCCAAGGCAGATTACCGAAGTTGGCCGTATCTGCGGCTAATGTATCGTTCACGGACGCCGTGTCGCGATACAGTCCGGCAGTTGTTATGTCTTCGGGTCTGTCGTATGATTTGTAGATGTGGCAACTGCTCAATAAAGCAGTTGCGCACATCAGGCATATTATTTTCTTCATAATCGCTAATCGTTAATCACTATTTTGTATATTGTTCAATCTCCGGTTCTGCATCCGAGTTGTCCACATCTTCCCATTCCATCGGCTTGAATTTCTCCTGCAAGTACTGGAATGCCACGAACAGTGCGGGCACTATGAAGATTTGCAGAATCATACCGATTAACATACCGCCGATGGCAGACGTACCCAGCGTACGGTTACCGTTGGCACCCGCACCGGAAGCAAACATCAGCGGGAGCAGACCGACAATCATTGCCAACGACGTCATCAAGATAGGACGCAGACGGGCTGCGGCACCCAATACGGCTGCCCAGGTGATACTCATACCCATTCTGCGGCGTTCGAGGGCAAACTCTACAATCAAGATGGCATTCTTGGCCAACAGACCCATCAACATGATGAGGGCAATCTGCATATAGATGTCATTGGACATCGTACCCAGAATCATTTTCAGTGCCGGGATGCTGCCCAATGCGCCTATACCGCCTACAAAGAGGAAGCTACCCAGCAGACCGAACGGCACGGACAGCAATACGGATAAAGGCAGGATGTAGCTTTCGTACTGGGCACTCAGCAACAGATAAACGAATACGAAGCACAATATGAAGATGAGTCCCGTAGTGCTGCCACTCGTTTCGGCCTCTTCACGCGCCATACCTCCCAACTCATAACCGAAACCGGCAGGCAGGTTTTCCTGCGCCACTTCGGCAATGGCTTGCAGAGCCTGACCGGAAGTGTAGCCTGATGCGGGAGCCACCATCACCTTCATGGAGGTGTAGAGGTTGAAACGGCTGATGACGTCAGGACCATATACTTTCTTGATGGAGATGAACTGCGTGATAGGTGCCATCTCGTTGCCGTTGCGCACCTTGATGCTTTGCAGTGTTTCCATATTCTTGGTAGCATCAGGTTCGGCTTGTACCATTACGCGGTACATCTTACCGAAGCTGTTGAAGTTGGAAGCATACAAACCACCGTAATATCCCTGCAAGGTAGTCAAGATATCATTGGGGCTGATGCCTGCTTTCTTACAAGCGGCAGCATCAATGTCCAGCTGGTATTGCGGGAAGTGGGGGTTGAAGGAGGTCTTGGCGGAGTTGATTTCCGGACGCGCTTCCAGGGCAGCAGTATAGTTGTTCACCACGTCGAAGAAGTGGTTCAAATCACCACCCGTCTTGTCCTGCATGTTCAACTCGATGTCGCTTGAAGCCGAGTAACCCGGAATCATAGGTGGCGCGAAGAACAATACCTGCGCTTCCTTGATAATCTTTTGGGCGCGCATGTACAAGGTGGCGTACACAATCGTGGAGTTCTGCATCGTGGAACGTTCTTCCCAGTTCTTCAGCTTGATGATGAGTGAACCGTAGGAGGGGCCTTGACCGCCCAAGAAGCTATAACCTGAGATAACGGTACGTGACTGTACGGCAGGGTCTGCAGCAACCAAGCTGTCCACACGGTTCAAAATCTCTTGTGCGCGTTCTTGTGAAGTGCCCGGAGGCAGTGTCACAGCGCCCATGATGGTACCGGTGTCTTCGTTGGGCACCATACCGGTCGGGGTTATCTGCATGAATACGCCCAACAGTACAATAGAGCCGATAACCAGTCCTGCCGATATCCAGCGTTTCTGGATGAAGAACAGCACTTGTTTCTTATACTTGCCCAGGATACCGTTGTATGAGTCATTGAAGGATTGTTTGAACTTGTCGGTAGTCATACCTGCCAACGCCAGCACACTGATGATAATCATCAAGCTACACAGAATGGGGTGTTCGCTGAAGCTGAACAGACCGAAAATCATGCCCAGGATAGCTACCGTCACGAAGAGCAGTGTAATGCCGGGACGCATCAACCGGCCTATAGAGTCGGCATAACGTGCAATCATAATCTTGCGGGCTTCCTTGGCGGCAACGCCTACACGCTCTTTCAGACTTTCGTGTCCGCCGTTGTGAGGTTTCAGGAAGATGGCACACAGCGCAGGACTCAGGGTCAGGGCGTTCAGAGCGAGAAACCGATGGCAATCGCCATGGTCAAACCGAACTGACGGTAGAAAGTACCTGCCGTACCTCCCATGAAGCTCACGGGAACGAATACGGACATCATCACCAACGTAATGGAGACGATGGCACCACCCAGTTCACTCATGGCATCGATGGAAGCTGTACGGCCGATTTGTAGCCCTGGTCCAGCTTGGCATGGACGCCCTCGACGACGACGATGGCATCATCGACCACAATCGCAATGGCAAGCACCATGGCCGAAAGGTCAGCAAGTTGATACTGAAGCCAATCAGTTTCAATACAAAGAAGGTGGCAATCAACGCCACGGGAATGGCGATGGCGGGAATCAACGTGGAGCGCATATCCTGCAGGAAGATATACACTACGATGAACACCAGGATAAAGGCCTCGATCAATGTCTTGATTACCTCATGTATGGAAGCGAAGAGGAAGTCGTTGGCACTCTGTGCAATGTTTATCTTCAAGCCGGCGGGCAGTTTGCTGGAATAGTCGTCCAGCAGGGCCTCGATATCCGAGATGGTCTGCGTGGCATTACTGCCTGCCATCTGGAAAATGATACAACTCACGGCTTTATGTCCGTTTACCATATTGTTGAATCCGTATGACAGACGGCCCAGTTCCACATTTGCTACATCCTTCAGACGGAGTATTTCACCGTTCTCCAAGGCCTTGATGACAATGTTCTCGAACTCCGTAGTCTGTTGCAGACGTCCTTTGTAGCGCAGGGTATACTGGTAGGTTTGGTTACCGCGCTCACCCAACTGGCCGGGAGCGCTTCGATGTTCTGTTCGCTCAAGGCGGCAACCACATCGTTGGGGATAAGTTTGTATTGGGCCATTACATCAGGTTTCAGCCAGATACGCATGGAGTAGTCTTGTCCCAATACCATGGCATCGCCCACACCGTTGACACGTTTCACCTCAGGGATAAGGTTGATGTTGGCGTAGTTTTCCAGGAACTCGATGTTGTACTGGTCTTTTTCATCATAGATGGAGAATACCATCAACATGGAAGTCTGGCGTTTACGGGTGGTTACACCGATTTTGGTAACTTCGGCAGGCAGCAAGCCTTGCGCCATGGAAACGCGGTTCTGTACGTTCACCGCTGCCATATCGGGGTCGGTACCTTGCTTGAAGTAGATGGAGATGTCGCCCGAACCGCTGTTGGTGGCGCTCGAACTCATATACATCATATTTTCCACACCGTTAATCTGGTCCTCCAGCGGAGCGATAACGGAGTTAAGCACCGTTTGGGCATTGGCACCTTGGTAAGTCGCACTTACCGATACGGTGGGAGGTGCAATGTCCGGGTATTGGGTGATAGGCAAGGTAGCCAGACCAATAACTCCTAAGATTACTATCAGGATGGAAATTACCGTTGATAGTACCGGACGGTTAATAAATCTATCTAATTTCATTTCATGAACAATTAAGGAATTAAAAATTGAAGAATTTTTTTATTTTTCATTCTTTCATTGAAACGCAGTCTGAATATTGCCTTCTTTCTGGTCTTTTAGGGCCTTCTGGTATTCGGCTTCCTTTTCAGCAGGCGTGATGGGCGTGATGGACTGTCCGTCCTTCAGGTTCTGTACCCCTTCGATAACGATTTTTTCGCCTGCTTTCAAACCTTCCGTCACGTAATAATACTTGCCGTCGTCTAAGCTGAACACTTTAACTTCGGTATTTTTCAGCGTGTTGTCCGGTTGCAGTACGAATACGAACTGCTTGTCCTGGATTTCGGTAGTGGCAGACTGTGGAATCATGATGACATCATGCAGCGGGTTGGGGAATACCACATTGCCGGTGCTTCCACTACGCAGCACGTTGTGCTTGTTGGGGAAGAGGGCACGCATGGTTACCGAACCGGTAGTCTGGTCAATGACTCCGCTGATTGTCTCCACGCGGCCACTGTCGGCATACATGGTTCCGTCGATGAGCTGCAACTGTACATTCGGCATCTTTTCCAGAATTTCCTTGGTGCTACCGCCTTCACGAATCTGTGACAAGAGTTGGCGTTCGGTCATGGAGAAGTAGGCGTACATTTCGGAGATGTCGGCAACGGTAGTCAGCGGGCTGGCTACGGAAGGACTAACCAAGCTACCTACGCGGTAGGGAATGCTACCTACTACACCGTCACTGGGGCTGGTTACACTGGTGTATGACAAGTTGTTCTTGGCATTGACCAATTGGGCATTGGCTTGTGCTAGTTGTGCCTTTGTCTGTGCCAGCTGGTTTTCGGCCATTTGCAAATCGTAGTCACTGATGATGTTTTTCTTGTTCAGTTCACGTTTGTTGTTTACAGTCAGTTCTTGTGTGTTTACGGCAGCTTTGGCTGTTTCAACAGCAGCTTTGGCCGAATTTACGGCTGCCTGATACTGTACGGGGTCGATGCTGAACAACACTTGTCCTTTGCGCACTGTTGCGCCTTCGTCCACGTGCAATTTTGTGATGAACCCACTCACCATCGGGCGGATTTCTACATCTTGTTTACCCTTGATAGTAGCAGGGTAGCTGTTTGTCAAGTTGGCAGTGGTGGTCTTTGCCTCAATCACTGCAAATTCGGGAGCTTTACCCGTTCCTTTGTCGCCTTGTCCGCAACTGCTGAGCAGTGCCAGGCAACATGCCAATAATACTAATCTACTCTTCATACTCTTTTTTGTTCTCTGTATAATTTTATATTCTTCTTTTTTTCGATTCTTGAAAGGCGTTTTCGTGTGTAATTCATGATTTAGAAATAAGGCAGGAAAAAGAAAACTGAATACTCCTATTCAGTTTTCGTCTGCAAAAATATTCTTTTCTTAGTATATAAGGGGTGAAACACTTCCTTTTTTAACTATGTTTCATACATAGATGAGAACGAAAGGACATTTTTTGATTAAAATACTGTAAAGCATACCGCTAATTGGCAGATAACCTTTATTTTTGCAGCATGTTAGAACGTAAACGCCATACTAAAATGAAGCCGCTTTTCCGCAGGTTGTTGGGGGGTGTTGCCATAGCTGCCGCACTGTATTCTTGTGCCAGTGTGGGCCGTATTGAAGGAGGACCTTATGATGAGACTCCTCCGCGTTTTATTTCCGGTACTCCCACGCCCGGCGCACTCCATCACAATAAAAATAAACTTTCCATTGAGTTCGATGAATTTATCAAGCTTGACAAGCCGAATGAGAAGATTGTAATATCCCCTCCGCAGGTGCAGCAGCCCGAAATTAAGTCTAATGGGAAGAAGGTGGTCATCACTCTGCAGGATACATTGAAACCCAATACTACTTATACATTCGATTTTGGTGATGCCATCCAGGATAATAATGAGGGGAATCCCTTGGAGAATTTCTTCTATTCTTTCTCTACGGGCGACCGTCTCGACTCTATGGCTGTGGCCGGTACAGTACTGAATGCGGCCAATCTTGAACCGGTGAAAGGAATGCTGGTCGGTCTGCATGCCAATCTGGCCGACTCCGCTTTTACCAAACTTCCTTTTGAGCGGGTGGGGCGTACGGACAGTCGCGGACGCTTCTCTATCCGTGGAGTGGCTCCCGGCAAGTATCGCATTTATGCCTTGCAGGATGCGACCAGAATTTTGCCTATTCCCAGCCGACGGAAGTGATAGCTTTTAATGACTCTATCATCATTCCTTCCATGGAAGAGCGCATGCGCCAGGATACGACCTGGATAGACTCGCTGACAGTAGATACGATTGTAGAACGTCAATATACCCACTACCTTCCGGATGATGTTCTGCTGCGTGCTTTCAAGGAGCTTTCCTTCTCGCAACGTTTTTTGAAGGCCGAACGGTTGACTCCGGAGAAGTTTTCGCTCTATTTCACTGCTCCGGCAGACACGTTGCCTTTATTGAAAGGATTGAACTTTAATGAGGAAGATGCGTTTGTTATAGAACAGCCTACCGGCCGGAACGATACGATTCATTATTGGATAAAGGATTCTCTGCTCTATAAGCAGGATTCCCTAAAAATGAGTATCACCTATTTGTATACGGATAGCCTGAAACGATTGGTACCCCGTACCGATACTTTGAATGTGCTGGCGAAGTTGACATACGACAAGCAGCAGAAGCAGAAGCAGGAAGCGAAGGAAAAGGAACAGAAAGAGCGTGAGAAGAAAAAGAAGAAGTTGAAGGAAGGTGAGGTGGAAGAGCCCGAGCCGACGGAATTCCTGGCTGTAGATGTGTATGCCCCTTCTGCAATCGATGTATATGATTATCTTACTCTGTCGTTTACGGAGCCGGTGGCAAGCATAGATACCACCGCTTTCCATCTGAAACTGAAAGTGGACTCGTTGTGGCAGGATATCCCGTTCGACTTTATGCGCGACTCTTTGGACTTGAAGCGTTATAATCTGTTTGCCGAATGGGCACCCGGCGAAAGCTATACATTTGAAGTGGATTCTGCTGCCATACGCGGGTTGTACGGGTTGTTCTCCGACAAGATAAAGAAGGACTTCAAGGCCAAGAAGCTGGAAGAGTACGGGCAGATATTCTTTAATGTGCATGGAGCGGACTCTCTGGCTTTTGTGGAACTACTGGACGGTCAGGACAAAGTGCTGCGCACGGTGCCGGTGGTGGATGGGAAAGCCGATTTCTATTTCCTCAATCCGGGCAAATATGGAGCGCGGCTGATAAATGATACGAATGGGAATGGCGTCTGGGATACGGGAAACTATGCCGAGAAGCGCCAGCCTGAAATGGTTTACTATTATCCGATGGTTCTGGAGCTTAAAGCGAACTTTGATTTGACCAGGAATGGGATATTAAGGCCAAGTCCCTGGATAGCAGAAGCCGGACGAACTAAAAAAACAAAAACCAGATGAAGACAAGAAAAAGCAAAACAGGAACAAAAATAACCGCAGTGGCAATAGCAGCCGCAACAGTGGTAGAGCCATAGCTATTAGGCGGAAGCAATTGTTCATTCTATTAATGGTGGGAGCGGTCTGTTTGGGAACCTCCCAGTCTGTTCAGGCCCAATGTACTGCAAAGAATGAAGCTTTCCAGTCGGGCGAGCATGTCATGTACGATTTATATTTCAATTGGAAGTTCATTTGGAAGAAGGTGGGTCTGGCAAGCCTCACTACCAATGCCACGACTTACCATTCCGAGCCTGCATTTCGCTTTAACTTGCTTTGTGTAGGCAGTAAAAAGACCGATTTTTTCTTCAAGATGCGTGATACGTTGACTTGTTATGTCAGCGATAGGTTGGAGCCGATCTACTTCCGTAAAGCGGCGGAGGAGGGAAGCCGCCATACGGTGGACGAGGCTTGGTTCTCCTACTCGGACGGACTGGCGAATGTAAAGCAGAGACGCACCTGGCACAATCCCGTGCGTGAGGCTCAGGAGATGGAATACAGTGATAGTCGCTGTATCTTCGATATGTTGAGCATTTTGGCGCAGGCGCGCTCTTATGACCCTAAAGACTACAAGGTAGGGCAGAAGATACTCTTTCCCATGGCCACAGGACGCAGGGTGGAAGAGCAGACGTTGATTTACCGCGGCAAGGAGGAGGTCAAGGCGAATAACGACACCGTTTACCGCTGCTTGGTATTCTCTTTCGTAGAGTACAAGAAAGGTAAGGAGAAGGAGGTCATCACCTTCTTCGTATCCGATGATAAGAACCACCTTCCCATTCGCTTGGACATGTATTTGAATTTCGGTTCGGCCAAGGCATTCTTCAAGAGTGTCCGGGGCAACCGCTATCCGATGACGTCTGTGGTAAGGAAAAAGTGATGTTATCCCCTTTTCTAAATACACTGGATTCGAAAGTGGCAATCAGTTTTCCCTCCTGGTTGGTGACGTCGATCTGGTAATATCCGGTGGTGCGGCCGATGTAGCGTTCGCGTGCTTCGGCATACAGTACATCGCCCGGTCCGCTGCTGCGCAGGAAGGTGATATTGGACGAAAGAGAGAAGGCCAATGTTCCGTGGGAGTTGGCTGCTGCTGCCAGTGCCAGGTCGGCAAGGGTGAAGATGGCCCCTCCTTGCGTACGGCCTCCTGCATTGAGATGCTCTGCCGTGATAACCAGGCGTGCCTTGCTGTATCCTTCCTTTATTTCTATCAGTCTACACCTGCATTCGTGGCGAAGCGGTCGTTCTTAAAAAACTCTTGTGCGGTCATGGGGAGTAATGATTAATGTTTAGTGATTAATGGGTGGAAAATATGTGCTTCCGGACGCAAAAGTAACGATTTTAGCCATTAATTGAATTATTTAGGCGGGTCAAATCTGTACACTTGCTCTACTTTTGCAGCATGAAAAATCATAAACTCTTAATAAATAAATCCCTTATTATGAAAACAGTCCTCACTACATTGGGAATCTCCCTCCTTGTATTGGCAGGTTGCGCAGGGCAAAAGCAGGCTGAAAGCAACTTTATCCAAGAAAACATTGATAATGCTGTGGCTCAGGAGACAATTCAGACAGACATTATCGAAAAATCCGGTAAAATCCTTAATCCCCGTACCATTGATAAGGATGGGAACATTGTCTATGTACCTATCGACGATTGGTGTTCCGGCTTCTTCCCCGGTAATATCTGGCATATGTACGAGTTGACCGGTGACCAGAAGTGGCTGCCGCTGGCAGAGAAGTATACCGAGGATTTGGATTCGGTACAATACCTTACCTGGCACCATGATGTGGGCTTTATGATTGGCAGCAGCTACTTGAACGGATACCGTTTTGCGGGTAAGGAGGAGTACAAGCCGGTCATCATACAGACAGCCAAATCATTGTCTACCCGTTTCCGCCCTGCAGCAGGCGTACTTCAGTCATGGGATGCAGACAAGGGGTGGCAGGCTGAACGTGGCTGGAAATGTCCCGTTATCATTGATAATATGATGAACCTCGAACTGCTGTTCGAAGCTTCCAAGCTGTCCGGCGACTCCACTTTCTACAACATAGCCCGGAAGCACGCCGATACGACTATGGCTAACCATTTCCGTGAGGACAACAGCTGCTATCATGTGGTGGATTATGACCCCGAAACCGGTGAAGTCCGTAAGAGACAGACTGCACAAGGCTATGCCGACGAGTCTGCTTGGCACGTGGACAAGCGTGGGCCTTGTACGGCTATACCATGTGCTATCGCTATACACACGATGCCAAATACCTGGAGCAGGCTGAAAAGGTCTACAACTTTATCTTCAACAACAAGAATCTTCCGGAGACTTGGTTCCCTACTGGGATTTCGATGCTCCCAATATCCCGAATGAACCTCGCGATGCTTCGGCAGCTGCCTGCACGGCGTCCGCCCTTTACGAGCTGAGTACTTATCTGCCGGATAAGGGATACAAGGAAACCGCCGACCGGATTATGGAAAGCCTCGCTTCTCCTTCCTACCGTGCCAAGGTGGGTACCAACGGCAACTTCATCCTGATGCACTCTGTGGGCAGTATTCCTCACGGTGCGGAGATTGATGTACCGCTGAATTATGCCGACTATTACTTCCTGGAAGGATTGATGCGTAAAAGAGACTTGGAAAAATGAAACTCAATTAAATATTTTGTTAGGTGGTTTAGGTTTGTTCGCCTTGCAGGGCTGTAAAGCCCCGCAGGCGGAACAATCCGTCCAGCCGAATGTCATTTACGTTTTTCCCGACCAATACCGTAACCAGGCGATGGAGTTCTGGGGCCAGGAAGGTTTTCGCGAGAAAGTGAACTTTCGGAATGACCCGGTGCATACCCCACGCTTGAATGATTTTGCCCGGGAGTCGGTGGTATTGACATCTGCCATGAGCAACTGCCCGTTGAGCAGTCCCCACCGTGGTTCTCTGTTGACGGGAATGTATCCTAATAAGAGTGGTATTCCATTGAATTGCAATTCGAGCCGTCCCATCAGCTCCCTGCGTGAGGATGCTGTGTGTGTGAGTGATGTTTTCTGCAATGCCGGATATGACTGTGCCTACTTTGGCAAACTGCATGCCGACTTTCCTACCCCCAACGACCCCGAACGTCCCGGACAGTATGTGGAAGACCGTGTACCTGCATGGGATGCCTATACGCCGAAAGAACGTCGTCATGGGTTCAATTACTGGTATTCTTACGGTACCTTTGACGAACACAAGAATCCGCATTACTGGGATACGGAAGGCCGTCGCCACGACCCGCGCGAGTGGTCACCGTTACACGAATCGGGCAAGGTGGTGTCTTATCTGAAGAACGAGGGGAATGTACGCGACCCGAAGAAACCTTTCTTCATTATGGTAGGCATGAATCCTCCCCATAGTCCGTACCGTTCTTTGGACGACTGTATGGAGGAAGATTTCAATCTCTATAAAAACCAGCCTCTGGACAGCTTGCTCGTCCGTCCGAATGCCGACTCCAAGATGCTCAAGGCAGAGAGTGCACGCTACTACTTTGCTTCTGTGACGGGTGTCGACCGTGCTTTCGGTCAGATACTTGATGCCTTGAAGGAACTCGGGCTGGACAAGAATACCATTGTCGTGTTTGCCTCCGACCATGGAGAGACCATGTGTAGCCAGCATACGGAAGACCCGAAGAATTCCCCGTACTCCGAGTCCATGAACGTTCCTTTCCTGGTGCGTTTTCCCGATAAGATTAAGCCTCGCGTGGACGACTTGATGCTTTCCTCGCCGGACATCATGCCTACCTTGTTGGGGCTTGCCGGTCTTGCCGACTCCATTCCGGCCGAGGTGCAGGGGCGCAACTATGCACCGCTTTTCTTCGATGAAAAGGCGGATATTGTACGTCCCACCGGCGCTCTCTACATCCAGAACCTGGACGGTGAGAAGGATGCGGAAGGCATGGTCCGTTCCTACTTCCCTTCGTCGCGCGGCTTTAAATCGGCGCGCTACACGCTGGCGCTCTACATTGACCGCGAAAACCATAAGCTGGTCAAAAGTTTGTTGTTTGACGATGAAAAGGATCCGTATCAGATGAATAACCTTTCTTTGGAAGAAAACCAAGAAGTCGTAAAAGACCTTTGCGCAGAGATGGGCAAAGTGTTGAAAGAGATTGATGATCCTTGGTATAAGGAAGGTATCTTGAAGGATATGATACCTTATTGATTGGAAATGGGTTATAGATAATCCTCCATAAATTGCTTGAACGTTTTTTGCGACCCGCTTCGACTGATAGTGAACTATTTGTCGGAGCGGGTTGTTTGATTCAGAATGGAATAAATTACCAATACGTATTAAGTAAATGATGGAGATGAAGTATAGACTATGGGCTTGTTTGTTGTTTTTGCCGATGGTCCTTTGGGCGTCCGGGCGTCCGAAAGTGGCTGTCGTACTCAGTGGGGGTGGCGCCAAAGGGACGGCGCATATCGGTGCTCTGAAAGTAATTGAAGAAGCGGGTATCCCTATAGATTATGTGGTGGGCACTAGTATGGGGGCCATTGTGGGCGGTTTGTATTCTATCGGATATACCCCACAGCAATTGGACAGTATGGTGAATGCCCAGAACTGGAAATTCTTGCTCTCGGATGCCCCCAATCCTAAGGATGTGTTGCTGGATGACCGGTTGAAGTCGGAGCGCTATGTACTCTCCATTCCGTTTTCTTTGAAATCTGCCGCTGTTTCGGATGCGGGTATCATAAAAGGGAAGAATCTGGCACGTTTGTTCTCCACATTGACAGAAGGTTACCAGGATTCTGTGGATTTTAGCCGTCTTCCTATTCCGTTTGCCTGCGTGTCGGAAAATCTGGTGAATGGCAGCGAAGTAGTGTTCCATGAGGGAATACTGGCCACTGCCATGCGTTCCAGCATGTCCATTCCCGGTGTGTTTGCTCCGGTAGACCTGGATGGAATGGTGTTGGTGGACGGTGGAATGGTGAATAACTATCCGGTAGATGTGGCGCTTGCCATGGGGGCCGACTACATTATCGGGGTGGATGTGCAGAGTCCGCTGCTTAAGGCTTCCGAGCTGAAATCGGTGAAAGACATCTTCGGGCAAATCATCAATCTGCAAGGAGAGAAGAAATACCGTGAGAATCTGCGTAATACCGACGTGTTGATAAAGGTGGATGTCACCGGCTATTCGGCTGCAAGTTTCACCAAAGAGGCCATCGACACTTTGATGGTGCGGGGAGAGCGTGCTGCATGGACAGTTGGGACGGACTGCTTGCCCTGAAACGGAAGCTGGGACTTGCAGAAGATTATCAGCCTCGCCGCCCGGGACCTTTCCGCTTGCCCGGCGCGGCTGTTGATAGGGAGATTCCCGTTGATTCCCAAATAGCCGCCCCTGCTGTACGGGAGAACAAGCTGAATGTCGGTTTTCGTTTTGATACGGAAGAACTGGCGGCGTTGCAGGCAAATACGGACTTCTATTTCGGCCGGCAGCGGGAGTCGCTGGCCAGCCTCACCGCCCGTCTGGGCAAGCGTACACTGGCACGACTCGGATATAGTTATCAGTGGGACGGTGGATGGCAGGCAGGACTTGCCTATCAGTTCGACTATAAAGATATGAATATTTATAATGAAGGCAAACGGCGCTGGATTTGACTTTTACACATCAGCTGGTCCGTATGGGGGCGGCGAAGGACTGGAACAATATCCAGGTCAGTTTGGGCATTGACTTTGATTACTACCACTATCATGATTTGCTGTCGCTCGACCCGTTGGCTTCGGCACTGTTTGAGAATTCGTCCTTATTCAGTTACTTTGCCGGACTTGTGTTCAACAACTTGAATGAGAGGAGCGCCCCTACAAAAGGCATGTCGTGGGCGGTATCCTACCATCTCTATACGGATAACCTCTTCCAGTATAAAGACAACAATCCTATTTCTGTTTTCGATGCCCGTTGGCAGGGATGTTTCTCTCCGTCGAGTAAGCTCACTGTCACTCCTTCGTTTTATGGACGCGTATTGTCCGGAAGCGATAATTATCCTTTTGCCATCATCAATATGGTGGGGGGGACCATACCGGGGCGCTATATGCCACAGCAGATACCGTTTACGGGCATCAACCGTGCGGAACTGTCACAAGCCGCATTGCTGGTTGCAGGGCTGAACCTCAGACAGCGTATCTTGAAAAACCAGTATATATCAGTGATGGGCAGTTATGGGCGAAACTCCGGGAAGTTTCATCAGATTCTTGACTCTTCCGAATCGGTTGATATGGCAGGGGTAGGCATCGGCTATATGTACAAGAGTTTTCTGGGACCAGTGGAGATACAATTGAATTGGTCCAACCAGACGAAGAAAGTAGGGTGGTATGCCGGGTTCGGATTCGTATTCTAACAGGGATGTATCAAAATACACAATCACCATAGGATTATACAGATTTTATTTTTCAGTTAAAAGAACAGAAGAACAAGAGAAAAATATGTTCTTTTGTTCTTCTGCCTAAAACTTACCCCAATCTGTATGATTCTGTGGTGAGTTATGATACCTTCGTTATTTATTCAGCTTCCATTCGCTTCCGTCCTTACCGTCCTTAATCTCGAAACCGAGCGCGGTGAGTTCATTGCGGATTTTGTCGGATGTAGCCCAATCTTTGTTGGCTTTTGCCTTTGAACGCTCTTCCAATAGCATGTCCACTACCTTGCCGAAGGCAGCTTCACGCTCTTCGTTGGAGGCGTTGTCTTCTTGTAATCCTAAGATGTCGAAGCAGAAGAGGTGGAAGGTTTCCTTCAATTCTTTCAGGTCTTCGGCTGTGATGGAATCGTTTCCAGCTAGGATATTGTTTACCATCTTGGCGCCGTCGAAGAGGTGGGCGATGACAATCGGTGAGTTCAAGTCATCATTCATGGCTTCGTAACACTTGGCACGCAGGATTTCACGTCTATGGTGGAGGTTGCAGCAGGGGTAATCTTGTCCAGTCCATGTACAGCATCCATCAGTCTTGCCAATCCCTTTTCGGCGGCTTGCAGAGCTTCGTTGCTGAAGTCTACCGTACTGCGGTAGTGGGCTTGCAGGGTGAAGAAGCGGATGGTCATTGGGCTGTAGGCTTGCTCCAGCATGGGGTGTGTGCCTTTGAAGAGCTCTTCCAATGTGATGAAGTTACCGTAAGACTTACCCATTTTCTGTCCGTTCACGGTCAGCATGTTGTTGTGCATCCAATAATGTACCATATCTTCCCCTTGGGAAGCTACGGATTGTGCAATCTCGCATTCGTGATGCGGGAAGATAAGGTCCATGCCGCCACCATGAATGTCGAAGTGCTCGCCCAAGTATTTCTTTCCCATGGCTGTACATTCGGCGTGCCAGCCGGGGAAGCCGTCGCTCCACGGGGAAGGCCAACGCATGATGTGTTCCGGTTGCGCACATTTCCAGAGGGCAAAGTCTGCGGGGTTGTGCTTCTCGCTCTGTCCGTCCAGTTCGCGGGTGGTGTTGAGAACATCATCCAGGTTGCGTCCGGAGAGCTTGCCGTAGTGATGGTCCTTATTGTATTTTTCTACATCGAAATAAACGGAACCTTCACTTTCGTAGGCATATCCGTTCTTCAATATCTCCTTTACAAGTTCTATCTGTTCGATGATGTGCCGCTGGCATGTGGCTCGATACTGGGAGACAGCACATTCAATGCATCCATCGCCTTATGATAGCGGTTGATGTAGTACTGTGCCACTTCCATTGGTTCCAGTTGTTCCAGACGGGCTTTTTTCGCAATCTTGTCTTCACCTTCGTCGGCATCGTGCTCCAGATGGCCCACGTCGGTAATGTTGCGGACATAGCGCACCTTGTAGCCGATGTGCGTCAGGTAGCGGAACAGCAGGTCGAAAGTGATGGCAGGGCGTGCATGTCCCAAGTGCGGGTCACCGTACACGGTCGGTCCGCAGACATACATGCTACATGCGGTGCATGCAGCGGTACGAACAGCTCTTTTTTCTATTTAAAGTGTTGTAAATGGTCAGTTGATGTTCCATAACAGTTGATTATTAGTTCTTTTAGGAGTACAAAGGTATAATAAATCTGTGAAAATCTATAATGATATTCTGTTTTATAAGAGTAAATGCAACGGATTTCACCTTCGTTTATTACTTTTGTATCCATGAAGTCAGATAAACGTGTATTGCTTGGCATGAGTGGCGGCACGGATAGTTCCGTGGCCGCCATGAGGTTGCAGGAAGCCGGTTATGAGGTGACTGGCGTGACTTTCCGTTTCTATGAGGCAGGAGATGAGACCGGGTATTTGGAAGATGCACGGGCTCTGGCCCTGAAGCTGGGGATGAAACACATTACCTATGATGCACGCGAGCTTTTCCGTTCGCGTATTATCCGCTATTTTGTGGAAGAGTATCTAAGGGGGCGTACTCCCGTTCCTTGCACGGTCTGCAATAATGAGCTGAAGTGGGCGCTGTTGGCTAAAATAGCCGATGAAAAGGGGATTTATTGGATTTCTACCGGACATTATGTGCGTAAAGTCTTGTCCGGAGGAAAGTATTATATAGCTCCTGCTGCAGATAAGGACAAAGACCAGACTTTCTTTCTGTGGGGATTGAAGCAGGACATCCTGCAGCGTATGTTGCTTCCGATGGGAGATATTACGAAAAATGAGGCGCGCTCGTATGCGGCGGAGCGTGGTTTCGGGCAGGTGGCTGCGAAGAAAGACAGTATAGGTGTGTGCTTTTGCCCTTTGGATTACCGTTCCTTTTTAAAGCGTGAGTCCTGAAACACTATTACCCGGTAAAGGTAGATTCGTCGATGAAAAGGGGGATTTCTTGGGATGGCATGAGGGCTATCCGTTTTATACCGTAGGGCAACGTAGGGGCTTGGGTATCCATCTGAACAAGGCTGTTTTTGTGAAAGAGACAAGAGTGGAAAGCAATGAAGTCGTTTTAGCTCCGCTCTCTTCCCTCTACAGGCAGGAAATGTGGCTGGGAGACTGGAACCTGGTGGAGAATAGTCGTGTGCTGGGTGCAAACGAGGTTATTGTGAAGATACGCTACCGTAAGCAGGCAAACCGGTGCAGGGTGACTCTTACGGTGGAAGGTCTGTTACGTGTCCGTCTGATAGAGCCGCTGGAATCCATTGCACCCGGCAGGCAGCGGCTTTCTATGATAAGGACGGATACTTGTTGGGCGGTGGAATTATTCTCTGAACCTTACATTCGTTTTATAGCTTCTCGAACAAAAGATAGTAAATGTTGTTAATTTTATGAGACGTCTTTTTATGAGAAACTTTTAAAACGAACTGTAATATGAAAAGGATATATATTGTAATGTTGTTTGCTGCTTTAGCAACCATAACTTATGCTCAGACGGATGATAAAGGTTATCAGGAGGGAGCTTGGGTATTGAAAGGAGTGACTGGTCTTAATATGTCACAGACTGCCATGGCCAACTGGTCGGCAGGAGGTGAGAATTCCATTGCTGGAAATGCCTACTTGAATGCATCACTGACACACAAGAAAGGAAACTGGCTCTGGGTCACCAACATGGTGCTGGACTATGGCTTGTCGAAAACCAAATCTCAGGGGATGAGGAAAAGTAGTGATAAAATAGGGCTTTCCACTCAGTTGGGATATTCTACAGACAACGTCTGGTTCTATACACTGATGGGTGATTTGAATACCCAGTTTGCCAAAGGATATGACTATCCCGACAAAGAGCACCAGATTTCCAATTTCTTTGCTCCTGCCTATTCGAATATCGCCCTGGGTATGGAATGGAGGCCTAAGAGTAACTATTCTCTACTGCTTTCACCCGTTTCCACCAAGATGACTTTCGTGACTGATGACTATCTTTCCGATTTGGGTGCTTTTGGTGTAGACCCGGGTGACCACTTCAAGATAGAGGGTGGCGCTTTTGTGAAAGCCCGTGCTGAATTGCCCGTGATGGAGAATGTGAATCTGATTACTACGGCTGATTTCTTTACTCCTTACAGCAAAGATTTTGGAAACATAGATGTGAATTGGGATGTACTTATCAGCATGAAAATCAATAAAGTATTGTCGGCTACCATCAATACAACTCTGAAGTATGACAATGATGTGAAAACGTTTGATGACAATGGAGTGAAGAAGGGCGCCAAGGTGCAGTTTAAGGAAGTGCTGGGAATTGGGCTGGCATATAATTTCTAATCCTTGAGGCTGATTGTTGAAATGAAAAAGTAAAGTCAAAACGTACTGACTGATTTGTAAAACGCGGATTACGCAGATTACATGGATTTATTAATTTATCCGCGTAATTTGCGTAATCCGCGCTTGATTTTTATGATATAGTAATTTACCGGTTTAGTTCCAGCATTTCCTCTATATACTCCCTCGTGTTGCTGAGCCGGGGCACCTTATGCTGTCCGCCGAGTTTCCCCTTGCTATCCAGCCAGTCATGGAAGAGGTTGGGACGGGCGACGATGATTTCCAGCGGTTGCAGCGCCAGGTTATTCTGCCTTTTAGCCTCGTAGTCGGAGTTCACCTCTTTCAGGGTATCGTCCAATACTTTGGCGAACTTCTCCAGGCTGTCCGGCATTTGTGCAAACTCTATCAGCCACTGGTGGCGGCATTTGGCATGCTTGTCCATAAACACGGGAGCAGCAGAGTAATCTACTACTTGTGCACCGGTCTCGGCACATGCCCTGGCAAGTCCTCTTTCCGCGTTATCCACAATCAGTTCTTCGCCGAACGCGTTGATAAAGTGCTTGGTACGTCCGGTGATGACGAACTTATAGGGGTTCTTCGATGTGAACTTCACCGTATCTCCAATCATATATCGCCACAAACCGGCAGAAGTGGAGATTACCATGGCGTAGTTTTTGTTCAGCTCCACCTCCTCGAGGCAGAAGGTACGCGGATTCTCCTTGCCTACATCTTCAAGCGGGATGAACTCGTAGAAGATACCGTAGTCAATCATCAGCAACATGGCAGGGTCGGCAGGGTCGTTCTGCGTGCCGAAGTAGCCTTCGGAGGCGTTATAAGTCTCTACATAATGCATCTTGCTGCTGCGGATCACGTCTTTGTATTGCTCGCGGTAGGGAGTGAAGGCAACGCCGCCGTGGAAGAACACCTCCAGGTTGGGCCATATCTCCTCAAGGCTCTGCTTTCCCGTCTTTTCCAATATATGTTTGATGAGTACAAGCATCCAGGACGGTACGCCGGAAAGGTTGCTGACATTTGCATGGATGGTTTCGCGGGCGATGGCTCCATTTTGGGCTCGAAGTGCTCCATCAGGGCCGTCTGCTTGCTGGGTACGCGGACAAAGTTTACCAGTGGGTTGATATTTTCTATGAGGATGGCGGAGAGATCGCCTACAAGACTGTGGTTGGTGTTCAGGTTGGGAGCGTGGCTGCCTCCAAGGATAAGCCTTTACCGGAAAAGAAACGACTTTCGGGATTCTGTCCCAGATAGATGGCAACGGCATCCCGGCCTCCCTTGTAATGCGTGTCGTGCAAGGACTCCCGGCTGACGGGCAGGAACTTACTCTTGTCGTTGGTGGTACCCGATGATTTGGCAAACCAACGTATTTCCGAAGGCCAAAGCAGATTTTGCTCACCGGCACGCAGGCGGGTTACATAAGGTTTTACTTCTTCGTAAGTTTGTATGGGAAGGCGCTTCTTGAAATCTTCATAAGTACGGATAGAGGCATAGTCATGCTTCTTTCCCCATTCCGTGTTTGCCGCTGTCCGGACGAGGCGCTGCAGTACAAGCTGTTGCAATTCACCGGCATGGCTGGTGTATTGTTCGATTTCTTTCAGACGGGGAGCAAAATATACCTTATTCAGAAACTTTGTAATATTCATCGTTCTTTGTGAAATCTTATTTTAAACCGCAAAAATAATCTTATTTATCGGCATCTCTATCTTTTTTCTCTTTTTTTCTATCTTTACGGACCTATAGAACAATAATTCAAACAAAAATATCATGAGAATAGGTATTTTGACTTCAGGAGGCGACTGTCCCGGCATCAAGCTACCATTCGCGGTGTATGTAAAACAGCTATCAACATTATGGAATGGAAGTAATTGGCATTCACAGCGGTTTTCAGGGGCTGCTGACCAAGGATGTGGAGTCGTTTACCGAAAAATCCTTATCCGGTTTGCTGAACTTGGGAGGTACGATGCTCGGTACTTCGCGCGAGAAGCCCTTTAAGAAGAACGGCGTGATGTCCGGCGTGGACAAACCGGCACTGATAGCGCGGAATATCGAAGAGATGGGGCTTGATTGTGTAGTCTGTATCGGCGGGAACGGTACGCAGAAGACAGCCGCCAAACTCTCTGCTATGGGGCTGAACATTGTGTCTGTACCTAAAACCATAGACAACGATATTTGGGGAACTGATTTCTCCTTCGGATTCGATTCTGCCGTCAGCATTGCTACGGATGCCATCGACCGGTTGCACAGCACGGCCAGCTCGCACAAACGGGTGATGGTGATTGAGGTGATGGGGCACAAGGCAGGTTGGATAGCCTTATACTCCGGTATGGCAGGCGGTGGTGACGTGATTCTGATTCCGGAGATTCCCTATAATATCCACCGTATCGGAGAAACGATTCTGAATCGGCTGAAGAAAGGAAAGCCTTACTCCATCGTGGTGGTAGCCGAAGGTATACAGACGGACGGGCGGAAGCGTGCCGCCGAGTATATCGCTCAGGAGATAGAGTATGAGACGGGTATCGAGACCCGTGAGACTGTGTTGGGTTATATTCAGCGGGGCGGCTCACCCACACCTTTTGACCGTAACCTTTCCACACGTATGGGCGGACATGCCACGGAACTGATTGCCAACGGGCAGTTCGGGCGGATGATTACCTTGAAGGGGAATGAAATAGCTTCTGCACCGCTGGAGGAGATTGCGGGCAAGTTGAAGCTGGTGACGGAAGACAATGACTTAGTTGTCCAGGGACGTCGGATGGGAATCTGTTTCGGCTAATTTTTCTTGTGGGGATTCTTCAACAGCTTCTGCCATGGGATTTTCTTCTGTGGAGGTTTCTGTTGCATGGTTTCGCTCCTTGGCTGCCTGGACTTCCTCCTTGAAAGCGGCATCCTTAATTTTTTCAATGCCATCTGTGCCGCATTTTGTTGCGACTCCTTCTTGGAATAACCGGTGCCGGTACCTGCCGATATCCCTTCGATGCGGACTTCGGTGTGGAACATCGGATTGTATTCTTCGTCGAGAAACTGCTCGATAAGCTCGAATGACACCTCCATTTTGTTCTTCTGGCTCCATTCGATGAGTTTTGACTTGAAGTTGACCTCTTTGCGAGACATCTTGTCGAGGTCGATATAGTTTTTGAAAATCTTCTCTTCCATGAACTGCTTGCAGCGGTCGTAGCCCTGGTCCAGATAAATGGCGCCGATGAAGCTTCGAATGCATTGCCGTACATGTAGCTGTTGTGGGATGAGGAGCGGGTGGAGTATTTCACCAGTTTGTCCAGTCCGATTTCCACGGCCAGTTTGTTGAGTGTTTCCCGCTGTACAATTTTGGAACGGGTATTGGTAAGGAACCTTCGCGGCGTCCTTCGAAATGGCGGTAGACAATATCTCCTACAATGCGTCGAGGATAGCATCGCCCAAGAATTCCAGCCGTTCGTTGTTGATGGGACGTCCTTTTTCGGAGCGCATGGAGATGGATTTATGCAGCAAAGCCTGCTGATAGACCTTGATGTCACGTGGAAAGAAGCCGAGAATTCTGTAAAAACAAAAATAAGACTCTCTATCCTTGCGGAACAAGAGCCTTATTTTATCTATTTGGTTACGTAACACGACCTTATTATTCTGCGTATTTCTTGAAAATGACACACGCATTATGACCACCGAATCCAAAAGTATTGGACAAAGCTACGTTCACTTCGCGCTTTTGTGCTTTGTTGAACGTGAAGTTCAGGTCATAGTCGATGTTTTCGTCGTTATCACCCTCTTCGTGGTTGATGGTCGGAGGAACAATGCCATTCTTGATGGCGAGGATGCTTGCAATGGATTCTACCGCACCGGCAGCGCCCAGCAAGTGGCCGGTCATGGATTTTGTCGAACTGATGTTCAACTCATACGCATGCTGTCCGAATACCTCTTTGATTGCTTTTGCTTCCGAAATATCACCTACGGGAGTAGATGTACCGTGAACATTGATATAATCTACTTCTTCGGGTTTCATTTCTGCATCTTCCAACGCATTCAGCATCACTAACTTGGCTCCCAAACCTCGGGGTGAGAGGCTGTCAAGTGATGAGCGTCGGCAGACATTCCTACGCCGGCAACTTCCGCATAGATTTTGGCACCGCGTGCTTGGCGTGTTCCAGTTCCTCGAGAACGAGACAACCGCCACCTTCACCCATGATGAATCCGTCACGGCTTGCGCTGAACGGACGGGATGCAGTTTCGGGAGAATCATTGCGGGTTGACAATGCATGCATGGCATTGAAACCACCTACACCGCAAGCGGCGATGGCAGCTTCCGAACCACCGGACACGATAACATTTGCCTTACCCAAACGGATGAGGTTAAACGCATCGGCAATGGCATTTGTGGAAGTGGCACATGCAGAACAAGTTGCGTAGTTGGGACCATGGAAACCATACATGATGGAAATTTGTCCGGCAGCAATGTCCGAAATCATCTTGGGGATGAAGAACGGATTGAATTTGGGGCCGTTTTCCTTACCGGTCAGGGCATAGTTGCCCGCCTCTTCTTCGAATGTACGGATGCCACCGATACCGGCGCCGAAGATGACACCGATTCTGTTTAAATCCTCATTTTCGACGTCAAGCCCAGAGTCACCTACCGCTTCTTTGGCTACTGCAATGGCATATTGTGTGTACAAGTCCATCTTGCGGGCCTCTTTGCGGTCTATATATTTGGTAGCATCGAAGCCTTTTACTTCGCATGCAAACTGAGTCTTGAAAAGCGATGCATCGAAATGAGTAATAGGTCCTGCTCCACTAACCCCATTCACAAGATTTTCCCAGAATTCGGGAACACTGTTGCCAATGGGAGTAATGGCGCCGAGACCTGTTACTACAACTCTTTTTAATTCCATGTTATAAACGAATGGATAAGATTACTTAGCGTGTTCTTCGATGTAAGATACAGCATCACCTACAGTACCAATCTTTTCAGCCTGGTCATCGGGAATAGAGATACCGAATTCCTTTTCGAATTCCATGATAAGTTCTACAGTGTCAAGAGAATCAGCTCCCAGGTCGTTAGTGAAGCTAGCTTCGTTAGTAACTTCTGATTCTTCTACGCCTAATTTATCGACGATAATCGCTTTCACTCTTGATGCAATTTCAGACATAACTTTAAGTTTTAATTAATAATTAGTTTTATTTCTTTAAATTTGCGGTGCAAAGGAATGAATATTTATCATTCCTCGCAAATATTTGATGAATTAAATGCACCTTTTTGCACATTTTTCACGGTTTTGTGCAGGATTTGGAGGGTTTATGAGTAAAAACATTGCTATTTTCGCTTCCGGTAACGGAACAAATGCAGAGAATATCATCCGTTATTTCCAAAATAGCGAATCGGTGAACGTAAAGCTGGTTTTGCTGATAGGGAGACTGCCTTTGTTTTGGAACGTGCACGTAGACTGAATGTTCCGTTTGCCTGTTTGGACAAGGCGCATGTGATGGTACGGCTGTATTGTCTTTGTTGGAAGATAAAGGAATAGATTTTATTGTCCTTGCCGGTTTCCTTGCACGTGTGCCGGACTGTATCTTGCATGCTTATCCTAATAAAATTATAAATATTCACCCTTCCTTATTGCCTAAATTTGGCGGTAAGGGAATGTATGGCGGGCATGTGCATGAAGCTGTGGTGGCTGCCGGTGA
>ENA-OUNI01000104-OUNI01000104.1-human-gut-metagenome-genome-assembly--contig:-NODE-104-length-33874-cov-12.022846_pt1 | contig 33874 bp, 40 predicted proteins | sample MGYA00242499_ERZ504580 | MGnify/ENA primary metagenome ERZ504580 (study PRJEB26092, sample SAMD00036315) | human gut metagenome | host: Homo sapiens | study: EMG produced TPA metagenomics assembly of... | reverse complement strand
GCTTTCTGGTTCGTCCTTGCACGACAAAGAGCATCCCCGGCGGCGATGCATTTTGCAAAGGCATGAAGCCGCCCCACACGAATACTCTCTGTGCGGGAAGCAGACTTACTTCCTCGCTGCCAGTGCAATGCTCAGCTGCGCCACATCGGAGGGCGATACGCCCGGGATGCGCCCCGCCTGACCGAGGTTCTTCGGCCGGATGCGGGCCAGCTTTTCGCGGGCTTCCAGTGTCAGGCCGGTCAGGTCGGAATATTCAAAGTCGTCCGGGATCAGGGTCTTTTCGTGCCGGGCCACGTCCCGGATCATCCGGTCCTGCCGGGCAATGTAGCCCGCATACTTGATCTCAGTCTCCAGCCGCTCAGCCAGCATGGGGGTGATCTCCTCGCCCCAGCCGATGACACCGGCCAGCAGCGGATAGCTGATCTCCGGGCGGCGCAGCAGCTCTTCCGCAATGCCGCCTTCGGCAGCAGGGGCAAGACCGGCCGCTTCCATGGCGGTGCGCAGGTCGGCGGTGCGCAGATGTGTCTCACGCAGGCGGCGGCGCTCCGCTTCCAGAATGCTCTGGGTGTGCTGGTACTTGGCCCAGCGGTCATCCTGCACAAGGCCGTATTCCCTGCCGATGGGGGTCAGCCGCTGGTCAGCGTTGTCCTGACGCAGGGTCAGGCGGTACTCGCTGCGGCTGGTCATCATGCGGTAGGGGTCCATGACCCCTTTGGTGACCAGATCATCACAGTGTGCCCAGATAGCTGGTGTGTCGCGGCAGAATGAGCTGCTCTTTGCCCAGCGCATTGCGGGCGGCGTTCAGTCCGGCCAGCAGGCCCTGCGCGGCGGCTTCCTCGTAGCCGGAGGTGCCGTTGAACTGGCCCGCGCCGTACAGGCCCCGCACCACCTTGCTTTCCAGCGTGGCTTCCAGACTGGTGGGGTCCACGCAGTCGTACTCGATGGCGTAGGCCGGGCGCATGATCTCGATGTTCTCAAAGCCCCTGATGCTGCGGTAAAAGGCGTTCTGCACATCCTCCGGCAGGCTGCTGGAAGCGCCTGCAGATACATCTCCTCGGTGTTCTCCCCGCAGGGCTCCACAAAATGGGGTGGCGGTCCTTGCCCGCAAAGCGCACCACCTTGTCCTCGATGGAGGGGCAGTAGCGCGGGCCGACGCCCTCGATCATGCCGCCATAGAGCGGGCTGCGCTGGATGTTATCCAGAATGATCCTGTGGGTCTCGGGGTTGGTATAGGCGATCCAGCACTCCACCTTGTTGTGCATGGGTGCATCGGTCATAAAGCTGAAGGGCTGCAGCTCATTGTCCGGGTCGCCGGGCTGGCATTCCAGCTTGGAAAAATCGATGCTGCGGCGGTGCACCCGGGCAGGGGTGCCGGTCTTGAACCGGCGCAGCGGCAGCCCGGCAGCCTTCAGGCTGTCGGTCAGGGCGTTAGCGGCGTGCATCCCGTCCGGGCCGGAGGCGTACCACGCATCGCCCACAAAAATTTTGCCGCCTAGATTCGTGCCGGTGGCAATGACCACGCATTTGGCGCTGTATTCCCCGTTCAGCTGGGTCACAACGCCCTTCACACGGCCGTTCTCGGTCTCGATGCTCACAACCTCAGCCTGATGGATGGCAAGGCCGGGCGTGAGTTCCAATGCATGCTTCATATATTCATGGTAGCGCTTGCGGTCGGTCTGCACACGCAGGGCGTGCACCGCCGGGCCTTTGCCCTTGTTGAGCATCCGGCTCTGCAGATAAGTGGCATCTGCAGCAAGGCCCATCACGCCGCCAAGCGCATCCAATTCACGTACCAGCGTTCCTTTTGCCGTTCCGCCAATGCTGGGGTTGCAGGGCATGTTGCCAATGGCATCCAGACTCATGGTAAACACGGCCGTTCTCGCGCCCAGCGTTGCGGCGGCGTGAGCTGCCTCGATGCCGGCATGACCGGCACCGATGACGATAACGTCATAATCTCCTAAGTGGTTCATATACTTTTCCTTGGTTTTCCTCTTATTTTCCCACGCAGAAACGTTCAAACACCTGTTCGATCACAGCTTCCGAGGCGTTCTCACCGGTCAGGTCGCACAGGGCGGCCAGTGCGTCGTCCACACAGACGGAAACGGCATCCAGCCCAAAGCCGCCTGCGGCAGCATCCAGTGCACCGGCCACAGCGTCCCGTGCACGCAGTGCGGCGGAAAGCTGACGCTGGCCGGACAGACTGGCGGCATGGGGGTCGATCTGGCTGGTACCCAGCAGGCGGGCCACCGCAGCGGAGATCACCTTGCGGCTCTCCTCCTCCTGACAGCACACCGGCAGCACCATGGCAAAGCAGGGCGCTATCCACTCTGCATCAAATTGCGTCGGTTTATCCTCTTTGTTGATAAGTGCAATGGCTAGACGGCCTGTGCAACGCTGTGCAAGCTCCAGATCTTCCGCGTGGGCGGCTCAGAGCCATCGAACACAGCCAGGATCAGCCTGCCTCCTCCAGCTTTTTCCAGCTGCGGCGGATGCCCTCGGCTTCAATGGCATCTTCGGTCTCGCGCAGACCGGCGGTATCGAACAGATTCAGCTGGATATCCCCCAGCTGTACCGCCTGTTCCACCACGTCACGGGTGGTGCCAGCCACCGGCGTGACGATGGCCCTGTCGAACCCGGCCAGCAGGTTGAGCAGTGTGGATTTGCCCGCATTTGGTCTGCCCACAATGGCGCAGTCCACACCTTCGCGCAGGACGGTATCCGCCTGATAATTATGGATCAACTCGTCCAGCTCTGCCTTTACCCCACTCAGTACGCGGTGCAGATGGTCACCGTCCAGCTCCGGCACATCCTCTTCGGGAAAATCCACCCATGCGGCAAGGTGAGCCTGAATGGCGGTAAGCGCTTCCTTCTGGGCACTGATCTTCTTTGCCAGCGCACCGCCCAGCGCGGCATTGGCCAGCGCGGCACCCTGACGGCCATCCGCCGAGATCAGATCCATCACCGCTTCGGCCTGCGTCAGACCCAGCTGCCGTTCAGGAACGCGCGGCGGTGTACTCGCCGGGAGCGGCAGGCTGCGCACCGGCGGCAAGGCAGGCTTCCACCAGACGGCGGGCCACGGCGCTGCCGCCATGGCAGGAAAGCTCCACCACGTCCTCGCCGGTATAGCTGTGGGGCGCGCGGAAAAACAGGGCCACCCCCTCATCAAAGGCTTCGTCCCCTTCCCGGAATGTGCCGTACATGGCGGTGTAGCCTTTGGCATCCTCCACCTTTTTTGCGGCGTTGGCCGGGCGGAACACCCGGGCTGCTATGGGATAGCTCTCCGCACCGGAGAGCCGCACGACGGCAATGCCGCCTGCGCCCGGCGCTGTTGCAATGGCTGCAATGGTCGTTTCCTGCATGGTTTTTTCTGGCTTCCTTTCCGCGCCCGGTCTGGCCGCTTGCTCCCATCTGCCCACAGCAGCGAGACCAATACAGTTTCATTGTACCACGAAATGCTGCGGAATGGTACTGTTTTTTCAACCAATTCCCGGGAAACGGTTGAAAATCCGCCCGTTTCTCACACAAAAAGGGGCTTTCCGTCCCAACACGGAAAGCCCCTTTTTGCAGGAAACTGTTTTTTAGAACTTGGCGATATCCGCCGTGGTGATGGCCTTGCCGGGCAGCGTGCGTGCATCGGCATTCTCATTCAGGGCCAGCTTGCCCTCGCGCAGCAGCTGCACAGCCTTCTGGTGATCGGCGGCCTTCCAGTTGTTGCCCACGATCTTCCAGTTGTTGTTCACGTGCGGCTCGATGGTGCCGCCCTTCACGGTGCGGATGTACTCGCCCAGCAGCTCGCGGATGCCGCCCACGTCGCCGCGCACATCGATCTCCAGCAGCTTGGGCAGCTCTTCGCCCGGCAGGAAGATGTCCGCAGCCGTCAGCAGCTGGGTGGTGGCGCGGTAGTTGTTCACTGCCACCACAAAGGTGTCGGTATCCTTCACGGCCTTGCCGTTCGGCCACTTGAGGTTCTTGATGCGGTGGCCCGGCTCCTTGGAGACGTCCAGCTCATAGTTGACGCCCTCAAAAGCATCGTACAGGTAGTAGCGCACCGAGGGGTCAAAGGCGATGGTCACTTCATCCGGCTTCCATGTCTTGAAGAAGGCAGCAGACCACTCCATGAAGCGGCGCAGCTGCTCGCCGGTCATCTGCAGCTTGTACAGGGTGTTCTGGTAGGTGTAGATGCTGGCCATATCGCACTTGCGGATGGTGCCCGCGCGCATCTGGGAGGTCATGGAGGTCAGGGCGGTAGCAGAGACCTGCGCACCGGTGTAGTACATCTGCACTTCGTTGATGAAGTCCAGCAGCGCGGTATCCTGCACCATGGCCTGCGGCAGGCAGTCGATTTCGTTTTCGGGGGCCAGATCGCCGCCCTTCAGCTCGCCAATGGGGGTAACAGCGTCTTCCTTGGCGCGGGTGTCGTAGGAGCCAGCAAAGCGGTCAGCTCCGGATCGGGCTCGTACTCCTTGATCTGCAGGTTTTCAGAGGTGCGGTTCACGACCTTCCACTTACCGTCCAGCTGGCGCTCCAGATAGACGTGGATCTCGGACAGGGTGGCACCGGCGTTCTTGTTCTCCACCACCAGCACGTTGTTGATCATCATGTTGGGGATGCTCCTGTGGCCGTGGCCGCCCACGATCACATCAAACTCGGGGCAGGCATTTGCCAGATCGGTAACGCCGGAGCCATAGACACCGTACTCGTTCTCGGTATCCATGTGCATGACGCCGATCAGAACATCCACCTGATCCTTGATCTTATCAATGATCTTGCGGCTCTCGTCCACAGTTGGTGACCTTCCAACCCTCCAGATTCTTGGCATCCCAGCGGATGATGTTGGGGGTGACCATGCCAATGACACCGATCTTGACGGTGCCCTTTTTGATGATGGTGTAGCCGTCGGCCAGCGGGGTGCCGTCCGGTGCGTAAACGTTGCCGGTGAGCACCTTGGCCTTCTGCTGTCCCATGACCTTTTTCAGCACATCCATGCCGTAGTTGTACTCATGGTTGCCGGTGGTCCAGATATCATAACCGATGGCATTCATGGCAGCGACCATGGGATGCAGGTCATCGTTCAAGAACAGCTCTGCGGAGTTGGCCTGAATGGTATCGCCTGCATCCACCACCAGCGTGTTCCGGGTGCGGCACTGCTTAATGGCAGTCGCCTGCTGGGCCACACTGCCGGAAGCATCTGCCTTGTTGGCAGCGTAGTCCCATGGGTCGAATTTGCCGTGGGTATCGCTGGTGGCAAGGATCTGCAGATCCATGCTCCACAGGGACTTGATGTCACAGGCGGCTGCAGAGGGTGCCATGCAGCTGGCGGCTGCGATGGTGGCGGATGCCCCTGCACCACGCAGGAAGCTGCGGCGGGAGATCTTGTTCTGAGCCATAGTTGAATACCTCTCTTTTCATCATTCTGTCTGTTCTTCACGAACAGAACGCTCTTGACTACAGTATAAAGCCTTGACCAATTGTTTTACAATTGCCATTTAAGAGAAAGATTTCGGCAAAAAACAGGCAGTTTCTCCAAATTTTGAGAAGAATGACTTTTTTCGTGTTCAGTATACCGCAACGGCTGCCAACCCGAAACCAGCTTGGCATCAGTTTTGGGTAAAATCCTTTTTTGCGTGAAAAAAAGTCTCCGGAAAATCCGCAGATTTTCCGGAGACCCTGATTTCAAAAGTAATTCCGTATTACAGCTCGATCTTGCCAAAGCTGAAATCGGCAAAATCGTCCACCCGCTCGGTGCGCTTGGGTGCTACCGGTGCTGCATTCTCTGCATCACGGGGTGCATAGGTGCGCTCCGGCACGCCGGAAGGCCGCGGGCCGCGGGGTGCACCATTGCGGCTGCCACGGTAACCGCCACGGTTTCCATTGTGGTCGCCATGCTCAGAACGGTTCCCGCCGCGATAGCCGCCATTGCGGCTGCCGCCGGGACGACGGCCATTGCCGCGTCCGCTGCGGGGACGGCGCTCGCCATAGGTGTTCTCGGTCTGTGCATCGGGTGCGGTGGAGTAGATGACCACACGGCGGTCACGGCCTTCGCCCTTGCTCTCGCTGCGCACGCCCTCCATCTTGCTGATGCAGAGTGGATGATGCGGCGCTCGTAGGGTTCATGGGTTCCATGGCAAAGCTGCGGCCGGTCTTGCGCACCTTGGCACCAATGCGCTGTGCCAGTGCGGTCAGGTCGCTCTCGCGCTTATCGCGGTAGCCGGCCACATCCAGACCCAGCTTGATGTAATCGCCCTCCAGACGGTTTGCCACAAGGCTTGCCAGATAGGAAAGGCTCTCCATGGTCTCGCCGCGGCGGCCGATGAGGGCACCCAGCTTTTCACCGTCCAGACGATGATGGTAGCTTCGCCCTTCTGCACAGCGCTGAAGGTGACATTCTCCACGCCCATCAGGGCAATGACCTCACGCAGGTAGTCCACAGCAGCCTTGATCTTAGCGTTTTCTTCGATCACGATGGGGACTTCCGGCTCCTCTTCCTCGGCAGCGGGCTGCTCTGCAGCAGCTTCTGCAGCGGGGGCAGCAGGCTCTTCGGCCTTTGCTTCCGGCTGTGCTGCCGCAGCAGCAGGCTCCTCTGCCACGGGAGCTGCCTTGACAGCCTCCTGCACGGGAGTCTTTTTCTCAACAACAGGCTCAGCGGGTGCTGCAGCCGGAGCGTCCGGCTCCTCCACGCTCACGCACACCTTGGCGGGGGTGAGCTTCAGGCCCAGAAAACCAGTCTTCTGGGGCATTTCCAGCACTTCGCAGCTGACATTCAGATCATCGGCCTGCACGCCCAGCAGAGCGCAGGCTTTTGCGCGGGCTTCATCGACCGTTTTGCCGGTCGCTTCCTGCTTACGGATCATAACCGTTCATCCTCCTCTTATTCTTTATCCTGCTTGTTCAGCTCGCTCAGCGGCACGGTACGCTCGTCCTTGTAGCGCTCCTCGTCCAGCTGGCGGGCATACTCCAGACGGCGCTTGTTCATCTCGCTGGCAGAAAGGTTCTTTTCTGTGGTCTTGCCGGTCTTGGGATCGGTGACCTTGACGGTAGTGTTCTTCACACCGCGTTTTTCCTGCTTTTTCTTTTCTGCGATCTGCGCTTCGATTTCCTTGCGCATCTTATCGGGGTCGTACACCTTGCGCATGACCTGGGTCTGCACGGTCATCACGATGTTGGAAATGACGTAGTACAGAGAGAATGCCAGAGGATAGGTGAAGCAGAAGAACAGGTACATCAGCGGCATCATATACATGGTCAGCTTCATGCTGCCCTGCATCTGCTGGCCGCTGGCCTTCATGCTGATATGGGTGGACAGGAGCATGGTGATGACCGACAGCAGCGGCAACACGATGTCCAGAGAAAGGCCCAGTTTGGGGATGCGGGTCAGGTCGATGCCGAGGAAGTTCATGTGCTGGCTGAACTCGGTAATGGTAGCGATCTGCTCGGCGCTGAAGCAGCCCAGCACACCGCCGTTGCCAGCAACCACCTGTGCGATGATGTTGGTATCGCGGGTGATGGCGGTAAAGGCGACGCCGGAGGCGGTCAGGGCCTCACCGGCGGCGGTCAGAGCCGCAGCGCTGATGTGGAAGATGCGCTCCAGCGGATTGTACACGACACCGATAACGCCGAACATGACAAGGAAGTTCAACAGCATGGGCACGCAGCCTGCGGTGGGGTTATAGCCGTAGTCCTGTTGCAGCTTGAGCATTTCTTCCTGCTGCTTTTCGGGCTTGTCCTTGTACTTGGTCTGGATCTCCATCATCATGGGCTGGAAGGCCGACATTTTAGCCATGCTCTTCTGCTGGCTCAGCTGCAGAGGGATCTTGACGATGTTGATGAGCAGCGTGAAGATGATGATGTCCCAGCCGTAGCTCGGGAGCAGCTTGTAGATCCACTCCATGACATAGCCGAGAGGACCGCTCAGGATGTAAAAGAAGTTCATACCTTTGTCCATTCTGCCCCGTCTGTGGCACGGGACTTGTTATTTTTATCGTAGGACACGCTGCCCACAGTGCACCGCGTCACAAGAAGCATATTTACTTTTCCACCTTTTGCTTGTGCCGTGTGGAAAACAGCCTTGCGGGCTGCAGCCGGCGGGCAGGGTTCTGCCAGCGGCCCGGCTCCGGCACCGGGTCAAAGCCCCATTTGCCGAAGGGATTGCACCGGGCGATGCGCCATGCCCCCAGCAGGATGCCCTTTACGCACCCATGGGTCATGATGGCCTGCATGGTGTAGTTGCTGCAGCTGGGCGTAAAACGGCAGCTGCGGCCGATCCATGGGCTGAGAGTGTACTGGTAGGCCCGGATGGCACGCACAGCGCGCGGCGGCAGATGTACTGCAGGCGGTTCATGCGTCCGGCTTTTCCGCCTGTGCCCTGCGTGCCGGGGGCACGGTGGCAGGGGGCGGCGCATCCGGCCGTTTGGCCTTATCCGGCAGACCGGCCTGTGCAAACAGCTTTGCCACAACGCTGCTCAGCTGCCAGCTCTTCAGCCGCGGGGTCATACCGCGGGCTACAAAGATCAGATCATAGCCGCCGATGTTGTAGTCCAGATGCTCGTCGATGGCCGCCTTCATCACGCGGCGGGCGCGGTTGCGCTGCACGGCGTGGCCGATCTTTTTGGTGGCGGTCAGACCCACACGGGTCTTTTTGCTGCGGGTCTTGAGCACATACATCACAAGACCGGGGTTCACATAGGATTTGCCGCGGGCATACACTCTGCCAAACTCGCTGTTGCGGCGGATGGGACGATAGCGCATGATTCCGCGCCTCCTTTCTGTGGCTGAGAACACGCCCTGAAGGGTGCATTCTTCAGCCAGTATATCAAAAATTTTTCGACTTTGAAAGCCCATGCGGGCATTTTTACGAAAATTCTTTCAATTTTCAAAAAAAATAAGACCGCTAATCCAATATCAGCGGTCTTTTGTGCGCATATTCATTTCTGCGCCGGATCCCGTCATAAAAGGCCGGATCAGACAGTCAGGCTCTTGCGGCCCTTTGCACGGCGAGCATTGATGACCTTACGGCCGTTCTTGGTGCTCATGCGGGTCAGAAAGCCATGAACTTCCTTGCGCTGACGCTTCTTGGGCTGAAAAGTTCTCTTCATGGTTGTATCCTCCGTAAAAACTTATCCCCGGTATGGGGTCTGATGTGGTCCCAGATTGGGGACAGGCTTGCAATTCAACAGTATATCGCATAGTATGGCGTTCTGTCAAGCATTTTTTTCGCTTTCCTTCAAACTTTTTTGTGAAAAGATTTTCAACTTTTTCACCATTCTGCCGTGGAAAACTCTTTTGCCACAAGATATTGTGGCCCTGTTTTGCCCATGCCACAACGGCCGTGCAGGGGCTTTTCTTATGTATTATAAATTACATTATAGAAATATGGACGCACAGCGTTTTTTGTGGTATACTAACCTAGTATCAGCAGCATTGTTGAAAACTTTAACGGAGTGGATGTTTTATGGATTCTTTTAAGGACGTTTTAGAGGCCGCCCAGGCGTACTGCAAAACGCAGATGGCCGAGCCGACCTATAATCTCTATATCGACGGACTGGAGCCGATCAGCTTTGAGGATTCCAGCCACATCACCCTTTCGGTGCGCAACGACTTCATCTGCAAGATCGTGACGGACCGCTACCTTGGCCTGCTCAAGGAAGCCTTCAAGACCGTGCTGGGCTTCGACGTGGACATCACGCTGGTGGTGCCCAGCACGCCGCCGCACGAGGTGGTGCTGGCCCAGCAGTACGAGGCGAACCCCGCCTCCCCGCAGGGCAACTACGAGTTCACATTTGAAAACTTCATCAAAGGCCCTTCCAACCAGTTTGCGTTTGCTGCTGCACAGGCGGTTGCGGCCAATCCCTCCGGCGCATACAACCCGCTGTTCATCTACGGCGGCTCCGGCCTTGGCAAGACCCATCTGCTCACGGCCATCCAGACCGAGATCAAGCGCACCCACCCCGATTTCGTCATCATGTACGTTACCTGCGAGCAGTTCACCAATGAGCTGATCGCCGCCATCCGCGCCGGCAGCACCGAGGACTTCCGCATGAAGTACCGCGTGGCAGACCTGCTGCTGGTGGACGATATCCAGTTCATCGCCGGCAAGGAGTCCACGCAGGAGGAGTTCTTCCACACCTTCAACTCCCTGCACGATGCCCACAAGCAGATCGTCATTGCCTCCGACCGCCCGGCCAAGGAGATCAAAAGTCTGGAAGAGCGTCTGCGCACCCGCTTTGAGTGGGGCCTGACCGCCGATGTGCAGCCGCCGGATTTTGAGACCCGCGTGGCCATCGTCAAGCGCAAGGCAGAGCTTTTGCATCTGGACCTGCCCGAGGATGTGGCCGAGTTCATTGCCAACCACCTGAAGAACAACATCCGCCAGCTGGAAGGCGCTGTAAAAAAACTGAACGCCTACTACATGCTGGAGGGCATCCAGCCGGTCATCAGTGTGGCCCAGAATGCCATCAAGGACATCCTCAACGAGACCCAGCCGGTGCCCGTGACCATCGAGAAGATCATTGGCGAGGTGTCCCGCACCTTCAACGTCTCCCCTGCCGACATCCGCGGCACCAAGCGCAACGCCAACGTTGCCTCTGCCCGCCGTGTGGCCATCTACATCCTGCGCGAGGTCACCGGCATGAGCATGGAAGAGATCGGCCGTGAATTCTCCGGCCGTGACCACTCCACCATCGTCTACTCCCTCAAGACCATGGAGCGTGACATGAAGAACGACCAGCACCTGCGCGAGACCGTGAGCGACATCATCAAGAACGTGAAGGCCTGACCGCAGAAATCGAGCAAAAGTCGTACTCATTTATGGGTGAAACCCCATAATATGGGGAGAAAACGGAACAAAACGGGGAAAAAGAACCTATATCTTGTGGTAAAAACGCAAACCTTTCCACACTTTCCACAGAGTTTTCAACATTCAACCTCCGTTCTCCACATGGTCTGTGGAAAAAAAGACCTATTCCAACCTTTCCACAATCCATTCACAACACATTCACAACCCCGTGGAAACCAAAACCCCTGCATTCCGACAAGGCTTTTCGGGGTTTTCCACAAGTTCCCCACCCCCTACTACGGTTACTACAACAAGTTCAATAAGATAGACCGGTTCTGAAACTGTTTTCAAACACAAAACAACATCAGAAACGAAAAACAAAGGAGAGAATTCAGTTTGAACATCGTATGTGATAAAGTTCTGCTGAGCGCAGCCATCGATGGTGTGTCCAAAGCCGTCACCATGCGTTCTGCCATCTGTGCTGGAAGGTATCCTGCTGAAAGCCGAAGGCTTCCAGCTCAACCTCACCGGCTACGATCTGGAAATGGGCATCGTGACCACCATCGAAGCCAATGTCAAGGAAGCCGGCGAGGTGGTGCTGAATGCAAAGCTGCTCAGCAGCATGATCAGCCGGATGCCCGCCGGTCAGGTCAGCATCCTCTCTGCCGAGAACGGCAAGACCACCATCCAGAGCGGCGTAGTCCAGTTCGAGATCCAGTCTATGCCGGCCAACGATTTCCCGGAGCTGCCCAACACCGGAGCCGAGGAGACCCTGACCATCAAGACCGGCGTGCTGAAAGATATGATCGATCGTACGTTATATGCTGTCAGTCAGGACGAGAAAAAGCCCGCCCACACCGGTGAGCTGTTCGAGATCCTGCCCGACAAACTGACTGTGGTGGCACTGGACGGCTACCGCCTAGCCATCGTGGAACGCCCGGTGACGGCGGTAAAGGATATCCGCATCATCGTGCCCAGCAAGACCATGACCGAGGTCGCCCACCTGCTGCCCAACGACGACGAAGAGCCGGTGCACATCAGCGCCAACCGCCGCTATGTGGTCTTTATGGCCGGCGGCTACACCATCATGAGCCGTCTGATCGAGGGCGAGTTCCTCAACTACCGCAACGTGATCCCCGCCGACAGCCGCACCCGCGTGACCATCGACACCAAGGAATTCATCGAGACCATCGAGCGTGCTTCGCTGATTATTACAGAGCGTTTAAAGAATCCTCTCCGCATCTCCTTTACAGAGGGTAGAGTCGTGGTGCGCTGCCAGACCAACCTTGGCCGCGTGGTGGACGAGTTCAACGCCGACTGCGAGGGCGACGAAGTGGAGATCGGCTTCAACAACCGTTATCTGCTGGATGCGCTGCGCAACGCCCGCACCGAGAAGGTCCGCATGGAGATCAGCGGCCCTCTGAGCCCGGTCAAGGTGCTGCCTGCCGAGGGCAACGACTTTTTGTATCTGGTGCTGCCGGTGCGCTTCAAGAACGATTAAGAGGGCGAAATTATGCAGAAAATTCTCATCCATACGGAATTTATCAAGCTGGATGCCCTGCTGAAATATGCAGGCCTGTGTGAGACCGGCGGCGAAGCCAAGGAGCTGGTGCAGGGCGGTGCCGTGAAGGTGAACGGCGAGGTGTGCACCATGCGCGGCAAGAAGTGCCGTGCCGGTGATGTGATCGAGCTGGACGGCCAGACCGTGGAAGTGGGTCAGGGCCAGTAATGCGTCTGCTTTCACTGGAAGTTGCGAATTACCGCAATATTGCGGCAGCGCAGCTGGAACCTGGCCGGGAGCTGACCGTGATCTGCGGCAACAACGGTCAGGGCAAAACGAACCTGCTGGAGGCCATCTGGCTGCTGACCGGCGGCAAAAGCTTCCGGGGCGGCAAGGATGCCGAGCTTGTGCGCCGCGGAGAAACATTCGCGGTACTGGAGGCCGTCACCCAGCGCACCCGGCAGGAGGATCAGGAACCGGACGAACCGGCAAATGTGCGCATTACGGTGGGCACGCCGGATGCACAGCGCCCCGGCCGGTATGCATCGGTCAACGGCTCTCCGCCCAAGCGGGCGGCGGGCCTTGCGGGCAGCTTTCCGGCTGTGGTGTTCGACCCCGGGCACCTGAGCCTTGTAAAAGGTGCACCGGAAGGACGGCGGCGGTTTCTGGACGCGGCGCTGTGCCAGCTGTACCCCGGCTACCTTGCCACCTACCGTCGCTATGTGCGGGCATTGCAGCAGAAAAACGCGCTTCTGCGTCATTCCGCAGGCGGCACGGAGCGCCCGTGGGCAGAAAAATGCGCCCTGCTGGAAGTGCTGAACGTGGAGCTTGCAGCACAGGGCGAGGCCATCCAGAAGCGGCGGCGGGAGTATCTGGCCCTGCTCACACCGCTGGCCTGCGCCAACTATGCCGAGCTTTCCCACGGGGCAGAGCGCATGGCGGTGCGGTATGCCGCCCAGTTTGAGCCGGGCGGGCTTTCCGCACTTTTGAAGCAGCGCCAGAACGAAGAGCTGCGCGCCGGGCAGAGTCTGTGCGGCATCCACCGCGAGGACGTTGAGCTGCTGCTGGACGACCAGCCCGCAAAGGTGTTTGCGAGTCAGGGACAGCAGCGCAGCGTGGTGCTGAGCCTGAAAATGGCCGAAGCGGCTGCCGCTGCCCGGATCACCGGAGAGCACCCGGTGCTCCTGCTGGACGATGTGCTCAGCGAGCTGGACGAGGGCCGCAAGCAGTATCTGCTCACCCGCATGAAGGAAAAGCAGACCTTTGTGACCAGCTGCGATGATACCGCGTTCCTGAAAACGGACGGCGAGGTGTACCGCATGAACGGCGGTGTGCTGAGCAAAGCATGAAGAAATGATGCAAAAGTACATGCAGCTGCCGGTGAATAAACGGCGCTTTATGCATGAACTGCCAGAATGAGGAAAATACTGTATGTATATTCATCTGGGCCGTGACTACGTGCTGAATGACCGGGACATTATCGGCATCTTCAATCTGGAAACCACCACCATCACTCCCCGGGGCCGGGAGTTTCTGAACTACGCCCAGAAGAACGGCGCGGTGGTGAGCCTTTCGGACGAGCTGCCCCAGAGCTATGTTCTGGCAGACGGGGCCGTGGTGGACACGGTGTATCTTTCGGAGCTGTCGCCTGCTGCCATGCGGCGCAGAGCCGAAAAAATGATCGAGTAAACCAGCCAACAGGCGGAGAATATGCTCTGCTTTTACGATAGATCGAACAAAAATGCAAACATTGAACAAAAGGGAGAAAGGAAATGGCAGAAGAAATCATTACCAGCACAAATGCCGAAACCGCTACCGACCATGAGTATAATGCCAGCGAGATCCAGGTCCTGAAGGGTCTGGAGGCGGTGCGCAAGCGCCCGGGCATGTATATCGGTTCCACCGGCGAGCGCGGCCTGCATCATCTGGTCTACGAGATCGTGGACAACGCCATCGATGAAGCACTGGCCGGCTACTGCGACCACATCGAGGTCAAGATCCTGAAAGACAACATCATTCAGGTCACGGATAACGGCCGCGGCATCCCTGTGGACATTCAAGCCGACACCGGCCTGCCGCCGTCACCGTCGTTTACACCATCCTGCACGCCGGCGGCAAGTTCGGCGGCGAGAACTCCGGCTACAAGGTGGCCGGCGCCTGCACGGCGTGGGCGCTTCGGTGGTCAACGCCTGCTCCGAGTGGCTCACCGTCAACGTGCGCCGCGACGGCCACGAGTACGAGCAGACCTTCCGCCGCGGCGACCCGGACGGCCCGCTCAAGTGCATCGGCACCGTAGCCGATGGTGTCACCGGCACCCGGGTCACCTTCAAGCCGGACCCGGAGATGTTCCGGGATACCACCGTGTACGACTTCGACACGCTGGAAAAGCGCCTGCGGGAAGAAAGCTTCCTGAACGCCGGTGTCAAGATCACTCTGACCGACGAGCGTGAGATGTACACTCCCGTACTGGAGGACGGCAAGGAGGGTGAACCCTGCTACCGCACCGAGGTCATGTGCTACGAGGGCGGCATCAAGAGCTTTGTCACCTATCTGGGTGAAAAGCGCAAGCTGGACGTGCTGCACCCCAATGTGATCTACCTCAAGGGCCAGACCGACCGCGGCATGGCAGAGATCGCACTGCAGTATAATTCCAGCTACAACGAGCTGCTGCTGAGCTTTGCCAACAACGTCAACACCCCGGACGGCGGCACCCACGAGGAGGGCTTCAAGAACAGCCTGACCCGCGTGTTCAACGATTACGGCCGCAGCCACGGCCTGCTGAAGGATAAGGACGAGAACCTGTCCGGTGCGGACGTGCGCGAGGGCCTGATCTGCGTGATCTCTGTCAAGCTGCAGGAGGCGGAGTTTGAGGGCCAGACCAAGGCAAAGCTGGGTAATACCGAGATCCGCACCCTTGTTTCCAACATGGTCTACTCCAAGCTGATGGAATTCTTTGAGGAGAACCCCGGCGTGGCAAAGGCCATCTTTGAAAAGGCCACCCAGGCCGCCCGGGCCCGTGCCGCTGCCAAAAAGGCCCGCGAACTGGTGCGCCGCAAGAGCGCATTGGAGACCAGCCGGATGCCCGGCAAGCTGGCAGACTGCCGCGAAAAAGACCCCAGCCGCACCGAAATCTTCATCGTCGAGGGCGATTCTGCAGGCGGTTCCGCAAAAATGGGCCGTGATTCTGCCATTCAGGCCATCCTGCCGCTGTGGGGCAAGATGCTGAACGTGGAAAAGGCCCGCGCCGATAAAATTTACGGCAACGACAAGCTGATGCCCGTTGTACTGGCACTGGGCTGCGGCATTGGTGACGAGTTCGATATCTCCAAGCTGCGCTACGATAAAGTGTTCATCATGGCCGATGCCGATGTGGATGGCTCCCACATCTGCACCCTGATGCTCACCTTCTTCTTCCGCTATATGCGCCCGCTCATTGAGCAGGGCCATGTGTATGTGGCCCAGCCGCCTCTGTTCAAGGTGCAGAAGGGCAACACCATCAAGTACGCCTACAACGATGCCGAAATGGCCGTGCTTTCGCAGGAAATGCCCGGCGCAAAGGTGAACCGCTATAAGGGCCTTGGTGAGATGAACCCCGAACAGCTGTGGGAGACCACCATGAACCCCGATAACCGCGTGATCGTACAGATCACCATTGACGATGCAGAAAAGGCCGATGAAGCCTTTACCATCCTGATGGGCGATCAGGTGGAGCCGCGCCGCCGCTTTATCGAGACCAACGCCCAGTACGCAAAGCTGGACGTGTAAGCGTGCTCGCCCTCTCCGTCTTTGCTTCGCAAATCCACCTCTCCCAAAGGGAGAGGCCTTGGCAAAGAGATGACGTTTGCGTGGACTGCCAAGGGCTCCCACTTTGAGGAAAGACTTCCCCCGCGCCGGGGGAAGATGTCGTGCAACGACAAAAGGGGGAATCTGGCGCGTAAGCGCCTGAGAGGGCAAGGCTGTTTTCCGAGAAAAAAATCCCTTTCCTGTACAAAAGAGAGGGTCAAACCCTACGGAGGAAACAATGGAAGAAGATTATGTGATGATACCGGGCAGCGGAACCAAAAAGATCATCCGCGATGTGAAAAAGGAAATCGAGACCGCATTCCTGGACTACTCCATGTCGGTCATCGTGTCCCGCGCCCTGCCCGATGTGCGCGACGGTTTGAAGCCTGTTCACCGCCGCATTCTGTACACCATGCACGAGCGCGGCAACGACCCCAGCCATCCCTACCGCAAATCCGCCGACACCGTTGGTGCGGTGCTGGGCTCCTACCATCCCCACGGCGACGCATCGGTCTACGATGCCATGGTCCGTCTGGCACAGGACTTCTCTCTGCGCTATCCGCTGGTGGATGGTCAGGGTAACTTTGGTTCTGTGGATGGCGACCCCCCGGCTGCCTACCGTTACACCGAGGCCCGCATGAGCCGCATGGCGGTGGAGATGCTGACCGATATCGAGAAGGACACCATCGACTGGGACCCCAACTTTGACGAGACCAAGAAGGAGCCAGCGTGCTGCCCTGCCGCTTCCCCAACCTGCTGGTCAACGGCAGTCAGGGCATTGCGGTCGGCATGGCCACCAACATCCCGCCCCACAACCTGAGCGAGGTCATTGACGCTGCATCGCCTATATCGACGATCCGGACATCGACCTGCCCGGCCTGATGGAATACATCAAGGGCCCGGACTTCCCCACTGCCGGCATCATCATGGGCCGCAGCGGCATCCGCGCCGCCTACGCACCGGCCGGGGCAAGATCACCCTGCGGGGCCGCGCCACCATCGAGGAGACCAAGAACGGTCGCACCCAGATCATCATTACGGAGATCCCGTATATGGTCAACAAGGCCCGCCTCATCGAGAACATGGCCGACCTTGTCAAGGAGAAACGCATTGAGGGCATCACCGGCCTGAACGATGAGACCAACCGCAAGGTATGCGCATCGTGGTGGATATCCGCAAGGACGCCAATGCACAGGTCATCCTGAACCAGCTGTACCAGTACACCCAGCTGCAGGATACCGTGGGCGTTATCATGCTGGCCATCGACCACAAGGTGCCGAAAGTCCTCACCCTGAAGCAGATGCTTCAGAAATACGTGGAATTTCAGGACGAGGTGGTGCGCCGCCGCACCCAGTACGACCTGAAAAAGGCCAAGGAGCGCGCCCACATTCTGGAAGGTCTGAAGAAGGCCACCGACATCGTGGACGAGCTGATCGCCACCATCCGCGCCTGCAAGGGCGGCATGGCAGAGGCCAAGGCTGCCATCATGGAGCAGTTCGGCTTTGACGACCCGCAGGCAGATGCCATCGTCAAGCTGCAGCTGGGCCGTCTGGCAGGCCTTGAGATCCTGAAGATCGAGGAAGAGCTTGCCAGCCTGCAGGCCAAGATCGAGAACTGGGAGGCCATTCTGGCCGATGATGCCCGTGTGCTTGCCATCGTCAAGGACGAGCTGCTGGAAATGAAGAAGCGCTTCGGCGACGAGCGCCGCACCGAGATCCAGTCCGTGACCGGTGAGGTGGACATCGAGGATCTGATCGCCGAGGAGCAGTGTGTGTACACCCTGACCGAGCCGGTTATATCAAGCGCCAGCTCAAGGCCACCTATCAGGCACAGCGCCGCGGCGGACGCGGCATCTCCGGCATGACCCGCAAGGAAGAGGACATCGTGCAGGAAATGTTCGTAGGCTCCACCCACGACTATGTGCTCTTTGTTACCGACCGGGGCCGTCTGTTCCGCATCAAGGGCTACACCATTGCCGAGGGCAGCCGCACCAGCAAGGGCAGCAACATCGTCAACCTGCTGCAGCTGGCCGAGGCGAAAAGGTCACCAACATGATCTGCCAGTCGAAGGAAGCCGACACCGAGGGCGGCTTTGTGACCATGGTCACGAAGCAGGGCCTCATCAAGCGCACCCCGCTGGAACAGTATGCTAACATCCGTAAGTCCGGCCTGATCGGCATTGCCTGAACGAGGGCGACGCTCTGGCATGGACCCGCCTGACCTCCGGCCACGATATGCTCATCGTTGCCACCCGCAACGGTCAGGCCATCCGCTTCAACGAAGCCGATGCACGTCCCATGGGCCGCAGCGGCCACGGCGTGCGCGCCATCCGTCTGGCCGAGGGCGATGAAGTTGTGGGCGTGTGCATCTGCCGCGAGGGCGGCACGGTGCTCACCGTCACCGAGAACGGCAAGGGCCGCCGGTCGGACATCGATACCTACCGCATCACCGCCCGCGGCGGCAAGGGCATCCGCAACTATGATGCCGCCAAGGATAAGGTGGCTGCGGTCAAGATCGTGGACGATGTGGACGACGTGCTGCTGAGCAGTCAGGAGGGCATCATCATCCGTCTGCACGCCAACGAGATCCCGCTGCAGAGCCGCTACGGCTCCGGCGTGCGGGTGATGCGCTTGGGTGAGAACGACAAGGTGATGGTACTTGCCCGCACCGACCACGACGACGAGGCCCAGACCGAGCAGATCGACACCTCCGATGCCGATGCCGAGCCCACCGCAGAGCAGCTTGCCGCCATGGAAGCTGCGGATGCTGCCGCCGCTGCAGAAGCCCCGGAAGCAGACGATAAGGGCGAAGAGTAAACCTTGAAAACACAATAAGATTTGAAAGAAGCCGCCGCACAGAGATTTCTGCACGGCGGCTTCTTTTCAAATCCATCCAAACCATGTATAATAGAAATAGCGTGTGAGGAATAAAAATAAACACAGAAAGTGGTTTAAGGAACATGACAGAGCAAAAAAAATCCCCGGAGATCAGCATCATCGTGCCGGTGTATAAGGTGGAAAAATACCTGAACGAATGCATTGATTCCATTCTGGCACAGACCTTTACGGATTTTGAGCTGATCCTTGTGGACGATGGCTCCCCGGACAACTGCCCTGCCCTGTGTGATGCTGCGGCAGAAAAAGACAGCCGCGTGCGGGTGATCCATAAAATCAACGGAGGTGTAAGCACAGCTCGCAATGCGGGTTTGGCAGCTGCACAGGGAAATTGGATCGGCTTTGTGGACCCGGATGACTTTGTAGACAAGACTTACTACGAAAAAATGCTGCGGGCAACAAAGCAGGCAGGTGCTGAACTTGCAGTCTGCAACGAAGTTTTTATGGAAGAGGATGGAAGTCTTTGTGATTATCAGGAACAGCCTTTACGTACAGAAGTGCTTTCCCGTGAGGAAGCAATACACCGCATCCGCCTTACGCCGTTGATTCAGGCAGCAACAAGACTGCATCGGAGAGATGTGCTGGAAGGAATCGTTTTTCCTGTGGGCAAAAACTATGAAGATGCATTTACCACACCGGAAATCATTGAACATGCAACAGCTGTGGCTTGTATAAAGGAAAAACTGTACCATTACCGGCTGCATCCGGCAAGCATCATGCATGGAAAAGTCACCTTGAAAAATCTGGATGAGATCGATGCAAACTACGGCCTTCTTGCTTGTGCACTCAAGTATGGAAAAAAGACACAGCATTCCTGCAGTATGTACTGATGAAACGCATGCTCCGAAACACAAAAAAAATCTGCCACCCAAACAGAGAAACAGTGAACGGGTTCAGCAGGCGGAAGCGTGCTTGAAAAAAGCAGGCAGAGAGGTTCGTCAACAGGGGGCCTGTACCCTGCGCAACGCAGCAGAAACCGCACTCTGCATTGCAAACCCGCAGTTCTACTTCAACTTCAAGTACCGGAAATAAAACTGAATTCCGAATGGGAGAAATACTGTGAGTGAAAGAACAGAAAGTGGAAAACCGGAGATCAGCATCATCGTGCCAGTGTATCAGGTGGAAAAATATCTGAATGAGTGTATTGATTCCATCCTCGCTCAGACCTTTACAGATTTTGAACTGATCCTTGTGGACGATGGCTCACCAGACAACTGCCCTGCCCTGTGCGATGCAGCAGCAAAAAGGGACAGCCGCGTGCGGGTGATCCATAAGCAAAACGGCGGTGTAAGCACAGCCCGCAATGCGGGTCTGGATGCAGCACAGGGAAATTGGATCGCATTTGTGGATTCGGATGATACGGTGGAACCGGAGTATCTGGAAAAAATGCATAAGGCAGTGCTGGAAACGGGTGCAGATTTTGCAATCTGCAGCAGTCAGTGCATTGATGAAACGGGCAAAACGCTTGCGGGCGGAGAACATCGCCTTTTGAACGAGTTTTTGCCGCAGGAGGAAGTTCTGCGCCGGATGGTGGTGTCGGATTTTCAGGTTCCGTGGAATAAGCTTTATCGCCGAAAACTGCTGGAAAATCTGCGCTATCCAGAAAACAAGGCGTTTGAAGATACCTGTCTCATGCCGGTCATTTACGCAAGAGCGGCTTCTGCCTGCGGTGTATGGGATTTTTTATACAATTACCGCATCGTTACCGGCAGTGCCATGCACCGCAAGACTACCTTGAAAACACTGGACTGGGTGGAAGCATGGTACCGCCTGTTTGATGTGCTGTACCAAAACGGCATCCGGGATGCTTTGTGTGCAGCCTATCGCCCGATTTTGACTGCCGTGTGGGACATCTGGCTGCACCTGACACCGGAAGAGCGCAAAAGCCCCCGGATGAAGGAAGCCTTTGCGTATGAGCGTACAGCCCGCCATCGGCTGATGCAAGCCCGCGGCGTAACACTAAAAAATTTGTGGGCGGCAGTGGTCTGCGCTGCATCGGCCTGCAGTTATCTGGATCTATGCCGCAAAAGGGCGGAAAGACGGCAGAAAACGACCTGAAGCAATGAGGAGTTTATTGTGCAGGAACAACATAAAAAACAGCCGGAGATCAGCATCATCGTGCCGGTATATAAGACAGAGCGTTTTCTGAGCGCCTGCATCTCTTCCATCCTTGCCCAGACCTTCACGGATTTTGAGCTGATCCTGGTGGACGATGGCTCTCCGGACAGCTGCCCTGCTTTGTGCGATGCCGCAGCGGCAAAGGACAGCCGCATCCGGGTCATCCACCAGAAGAATCGTGGCCTGAGCGGGGCACGCAATGCCGGGCTGGACGCGGCAGAGGGCGAATGGATCGCCTTTGTGGATTCAGACGACACCATCATGCCGGACTTCTGCGCAAAGCTTTACCATGCAGCGCAGGAGGCCGGTGCACAGATGGCCGTGTGCAATTACCGGCAGGTGGACGAAGCCCTGACCCCCATCCGGGAGCAGTATCTGCATGTGCGGCGGGAGGTGCTGACCCCGGAGCAGGCGTTGGAGCACAGCACCCTTCTGCCTACATGGTGGTGTGGAACAAGCTGTACCACCGCAGCATTTTTACGCAGCTGCGCTTTGCAGAGGGCAAGCTGAACGAGGACACCCTGCTGATCGCCTACGCCTACGAAAAAGCGGACAGAATCGCGAATATCCCGGATGCGCTGTACCTTTACCGCAAGGTGGCGGGCAGCATCGTCAACAGCAAAGTCACCCTGCGCAATCTCGACCGTGTGGAAGCAAACTATACCGTGTTCGAGTGCGTCCGCCGCCATGGCATCACGGGCTCGCTGTGTGAGCTGTACTGGGCACTGCTGCACTCCCTGATCGATGTGGGAATGCACCTGACCGCCGAAGAGCGCCGGAGTGCCCGGATGCAGCAGGCGCGGGAGTACGAGCGCTGCGCCCGCCGGGCCTTGCGTCAGGAACATGCTGTTACCCTGAGGGCACTGGGCAACACCCTGTGTTTTATTATTTCACAGGACTGGTATTTTGCCCGCCGATGGAAAAATACCGTGTAACCGCGCAGGTTTGTCTGGACTTCCCTGCAAAGATATGCTACAATGGCAAAACAATCACAAATACCCGTGGGGGAGTAGCAGGCGCTTTTGCAGGGCGCAGCAAGTCAACATGATGACCGTTGGTTCCGGTCTGGCTTGCTTTCATTTGCGAGACTCATGTGTTTTTGGCGCATAGAACAGCGCCCGTGCACATGGAGTTGGTTTCAAAAAATCACCCGGTCCCGGACGTACATGTGCGCCCGAGACCGGGTTTTGTATTGCCCGATATTCTGGTCAGATTCAGGAGGCAGACAATATGGAATGGAGCTTTGTATTTTTCCTCAACAGTGCCCTGCTGGGCGTGGGCCTTGCAATGGATGCGTTCTCGGTGTCCATGGCAAACGGCCTGCACGACCCCCGCATGAGCAGGGGAACCATGTGCAGGATCGCGGGCACCTTTGCCCTTTTTCAGGCCGTGATGCCCATGACGGGCTGGGTGTGCGTGCACACCATTGTGGAGCTGTTCTCTTCGTTTGAAAAGTTCATCCGTGGATCGCGCTGGCACTGCTGGGCTACATCGGCGGCAAAATGCTGGTGGATGGCATCAAGGGCGAAGAGGCCGAAGAGGCCGCAGAGCTGAGTGCGGGTGCACTGCTCATGCAGGGCATCGCCACCAGCATCGATGCGCTTTCGGTGGGCTTCACCATTTCGGAATACGGCTGGCTGATGGCACTTGCGGCATCGCTCATCATTGCGGTGGTCACCTTCTTTATCTGCATGGCAGGCCTGCGCATCGGCAAAAAGTTTGGCACCAAGCTCTCCGGCAAGGCATCCATTCTGGGCGGCATCATCCTCATTGGCATAGGTCTGGAAATTTTTATTTCGGGGTGTTCTGAAATTTAGACAGCATAAAACAAAAGGGCACGGCGCTGCAATGCGCTGTGCCCTTTCGTTTTATAAAATGTTCCACATAGAACAATTACTTTTCCGGCTCAAAATAATCGGCATATTCCTCGGTCAGCTTGGAGCCAAGCCGCCGGATGCCGCCGTACAGGTGCCGTTCCACCAACGGCTCAAAGGCAGCAAGGTCGCACCGCTCGATGGCGTTCATCAGGTTGCGGTGGTCTGCGATCACCTCGGCAAGACCGCCGGTGGTCATGGTGTCCAGCATCCGGAAGCGGCTGTAGTCGGCGTGGGCGTTCTGCAGGGTGCTCCACAGGTACATTTTATCCATAGCCGCAAACCATGTCCCGTGCAGGGCACGGTCGGCCTCGTACAGCTTATTGTAATCCGGGCTCTCCATGACCGCAAGGGCCTCGTAGGCTTCCACCCGCCTGCGGATCAACGCCCGCTGCTCCGGGGTGCACCGGGGCGAAAAATCCCGCAATACGCGGGCTTCCACGGCGGTGCGCTCGTAGATCAGCTCGTCCACGATGCGGCGGTTCAGCCGGGTAACGGTAGTGCCTTGTAAGGCACGATCTTTACCAGCGTTTCCTGCAGCTTCTGCAGCACCACCCGGATCAGGGTGCGCGGTGCGCCAAAGCGGGCACAGAGCGGATTTCGCTCAGCGAAGAGCCGGGGCGGATGGTCAGGTCAATGATCTCCCGCTCCAGCACAGCATAGATCTCAGCATCAGTTTTGTATTGTTCCATACCTCTCACCTAATGGAAATGCATTATTCTTCAAACGGTTTCCAGAACGCACCCTCCGGCAGCGGCAGCGTAAATGCATGGGCTTTCCGGTCTCCGGGTGCAAAAACTGCAGGCCGCAGCTCTGCAGGGCAATGCTGCCTTTTACGCGGCTTCCGTATTTGCCGTCTCCGGTCAGCGGATGCTTCCGGGATGCAAACTGCACCCGGATCTGATGGGTGCGGCCAGTGTGCAGCGTGATCTCAGCAAGGCTCATCTCTCCTGCCGTTTTCACGATGCGGTATTCCAGCACGGCTTCCCGCACTCCCTTGCGGGGGCGGCTGACCGGGAATACCCGGCCCCGGCGGCTGTCCTTGAACAGCCAGTCCCGCAGTGCCTTCGGCGGGCAGTGCTTCGTCCGGCCCGCCTGCAATGACGGCCCGATACCGCTTGATGAACTGCGGTACTTCCGGCTTTCCTTCGGCCCTGCATCCTGCACAGCGTAGGCGTTCTGGCTCTGGGTGATCTGACGGCTGAGTGCGGCCGCAGCCCCGGGCGTTCTGGCAAACACCATCAGGCCGGACACACCCGTGTCCAACCGGTGCACCACCCCTACAAAGGCATCCGGCTGGCCCCACAGCTGCCGCAGGGCTGCGGGCACACCCTCTTCGCTGGAAAGGCCCGCGGGCTTGTCCAGCACCACAAGGGCGGCATCTTCGTACAGGATGTTCACAGCTGCCCTCGGCGATCAGGGCCTTGAGCTTCAGGATACCGGCAATGGTCTTGCGTCCCGGATCTCGCCGCTCATGACCATCTCATAGGCTTTATCCAGCGGCACACGGTCAGGGGTCAGGAATTCATCGGCATCCAGATGCATCTGGTCTTGTGCAGGCCGGTGGCGACCCATGTATAGATCACTTCGGTGTCATAGCCCACGGTGGGGAAAAACTGGCCCAGAGAGATATAATTGTCCGCGGTCAGGCCGCACTCCTCGCCCAGCTCCCGCTTGGCGGCTTCAAAGGGGTCCTCACCCTTTTCCAGCTTGCCGGCAGGCAGCTCCCACAGCTCCTGCTGCATGGCGTAGCGGAACTGGCGCACCATGCAGATGGTGCCGTCCTCAAAATAGGGCAGAATGCACGCACCGCCGTGGTGATGCACCACTTCGCGTTCGGCGGTCTTGCCGTTTTCCAGCAGAGCAGTGTCTTTTGTCAGGGTGATCACCGGCCCTCGAAGAGCACCTCACTGGTGAGTGTTTTTTCGTAATGCACGGTCTTCTCCATTTTATTACCCTCTTTGCCCGGCACAGCACCGGTTTTCTATGGCTTCAGTTTACGGCAAAATGAGGTTTGTTGTCAATAAAGAGATGATAAATATAAGAGGATGGGACGATTTGAAATGCGCGCCGCGTTTGCTTTGCGCATAATCAGCGGAAAGAATATTTATAATTTCGCAATTCTGGAAAATCTGCGGAGCTTGTCGGGGCAAAGCCCTCCATCTGCTAACGCAGACCGCTCTGCCGCTTGAAAGCCCCACTGGGGCTTTCATTGCTACACAAACGCGGATTTTCCAGAATTGCCTTTTCACGGGAGGGGTCGTAACGGAAAGCAGCATTTGCAGCGCCGCTTTCTGAGAAAGCGCGGCGCTGCGCAAGCCGTGACTGAGAGGGTTCCCTCCCCTTTTTGCGAAAAAAATTACAGGATCTGGCAAAGCAGGCAGGCCAAAACCGGAAAATCCGCGCCATTGCTCACTTTAACGAACTAAAGACGTACAAAAGCGCTAAAAAAAATTCTTTATTTTTGGTGCGTTTGTTGAGCGGTTTGCGTTTACTTTATGGGCGGAATTTGCTATTATAGTATACAAGCAATAGTGCCTTTATGGGGTTCTCCGGTCCCATGTGGGGCATATTGCCCCGCGCAAAAGGTACCAAATTCTGAATAATGGAGGAAGAAAAATGCCTAGAGCAAAGCAAACTATGGATGGCAATACCGCTGCCGCCCATGTAGCGTATGCCTACACGGACGTGGCTGCCATCTACCCATTACCCCGTCTTCTCCGATGCTGACTCTGTGGACCAGTGGTCCGCAGCTGGCCAGAAGAACATCTTTGGCAATCAGGTCAAGGTCGTCGAGATGGAATCTGAGGCCGGCGCTGCTGGCGCTGTGCACGGCTCTCTGGGTGCAGGTGCTGTTACCACCACCTTCACCGCTTCTCAGGGCCTGCTGCTGATGATCCCCAACATGTACAAGATCGCTGCTGAGCAGCTGCCCTGCGTGTTCGATGTTTCTGCACGTACCGTTGCTACTCAGTCCCTGAACATCTTTGGTGATCACAGCGACGTTATGGCATGCCGTCAGACCGGCTTTGCAATGCTGGTCGAGAGCAGCGTGCAGGAAGTCATGGATCTGTCCCCTGTCGCACATCTGTGCGCCATCGAGGGCAAGGTTCCCTTCCTGAACTTCTTCGATGGCTTCCGTACTTCTCATGAGTACCAGAAGATCGAGAAGTGGGATTACGCCGATCTGAAGGAAATGTGCAACATGGAGGCTGTGGAGGAGTTCCGTAAGAAGGCTCTGAACCCCGAGCACCCCAAGATGCGCGGCTCCCACGAGAACGGCGACGTGTTCTTCCAGCATCGTGAGGCATGCAACAGCGTTTACAACGCTCTGCCTGCTGTTGTTGAGAAGTACATGGCCAAGATCAACGCAAAGCTGGGCACCAACTACGATCTGTTCAACTACTACGGCGCACCCGATGCTGACCGTGTGATCGTGGCTATGGGCTCCATCTGCGACGTTGCTGATGAGGTCATCGACTACCTGAACGCCAAGGGCGAGAAGGTCGGTATCGTCAAGGTCCGCCTGTACCGTCCCTGGGTCTCCGCTTCCCTGCTGAAGGTCCTGCCCAAGACCGCCAAGAAGGTGGCTGTGCTGGACCGCACCAAGGAGCCCGGCTCTCTGGGCGAGCCCCTGTACCTGGATGTTGCCGCTACCCTGCGTGAGGCTGGCCTGAACGATGTCGTTCTGACCGGTGGCCGTTACGGTCTGGGCAGCAAGGATACCCCGCCGTCCTCCATCTTTGCTCTGTTCAAGGAGCTGGAGAAGGATCAGCCCAAGGAGCGCTTCACTCTGGTATCACCGATGACGTCACCTTCCTGTCTCTGCCGGAAGTCAAGCCCGCTCCCATCACCGCAGCTGCTGGCACCAAGGAGTGCAAGTTCTGGGGTCTGGGCGGCGACGGTACTGTCGGTGCTAACAAGAACTCCGTCAAGATCATCGGCGACCATACCGACAAGTATGTTCAGGCATACTTCCAGTATGACTCCAAGAAGACCGGCGGCGTGACCATCAGCATCTGCGTTTCGGCGACAAGCCATCCGCAGCCCCTACTACATCAACCAGGCTGACTTCGTGGCCTGCCACAACCCCGCTTACATCCACATGGGCATGAAGATGGTCCAGGATGTCAAGCCCGGCGGCGTGTTCATGATCAACTGCCAGTGGTCCGATGAGGAGCTGGGCCAGCACCTGAACGCCGAGGCAAAGAAGTATATCGCTGACAACAACATCCAGCTGTATACCATCAATGCAATCGATAAGGCTATCGAGATCGGCATGGGCAAGCGCACCAACACCATCCTGCAGTCTGCATTCTTTAAGCTGGCTGACGTCATGCCCATCGAGGATGCCGTTAACTTCATGAAGCAGGCAGCTCAGAAGAGCTACGGCAAGAAGGGCCAGGACGTCGTTGAGATGAACTGGAAGGCTATCGATGCAGGCGTTGACGCCATCCACAAGGTGGACGTGCCCGCATCCTGGTCCAACCCCGAGGCTGATCCCGCACCCAAGGCTCTCACCGGTCGTCCGGAGCTGGTCAAGCAGATCCGCGATGTCATGGAGCCCATTGCCCGTATGGACGGCGACAGCCTGCCTGTCTCTTCCTTCGTGGCAAATGCAAACGGCGAGTGGGAGCAGGGCGCTTCTGCATACGAGAAGCGCGGCACCGCTGTCAACGTCCCCGAGTGGGATGCTGCAAAGTGCGTTGGCTGTAACCAGTGTGCATTCGTCTGCTCTCATGCTACCATCCGTCCCTTCCAGCTGACCGCCGACGAGCTGGCAGCTGCTCCTGCACAGACCAAGAGCCGCGACAACAAGCCCGCAAACGAGTACAAGTTTGTTATGGCTGTGTCTCCTCTGGACTGCATGGGCTGCGGCGAGTGCGTCACCGTCTGCCCCACCAAGGCTATCACCATGGTGCCGCAGGACAGCCAGGCCGATCAGCAGGCAGTGTTCGACTACTGCGTGGCCAACATCTCCAAGAAGCCTTCCAAGTTTGCTGACGATACCGTCATCGGTTCTCAGTTCAACCAGCCGCTGCTGGAGTTCTCTGGCTCCTGCGCAGGCTGTGCCGAGACTTCTTACGCTCGCCTGATCACTCAGCTGTTCGGCGAGAAGATGTACATCTCCAACGCTACCGGCTGCTCCTCCATCTGGGGCGGCACCGCTTCCATCTCTCCGTACACCGTCAACAAGGACAGCGGCCATGGTCCTGCATGGTGCAACTCCCTGTTCGAGGATAACGCAGAGCATGGTCTGGGCCTGTACATCGGCCAGAAGACCGTCCGCGAGAACCTGATCAAGGAGATCGCAGAGGTTGCTGGTTCCGACAAGGCTTCTGCTGAGCTGAAGGCTGCCTTTGAGAAGTTCCTGGAGACCAAGAACAACACCAAGGCCAACGACGAGCCCGCAAAGGCCCTGATCGCTGAGCTGGAGAAGGCTGCTGCTGCCGGCTGCGAGAAGTCTGCAGAGATCCTGAAGAGCAAGCAGTTCATCGCCAAGAAGTCCGTCTGGATCTTCGGCGGCGACGGCTGGGCATACGACATCGGCTTCGGTGGTCTGGACCACGTTCTGGCTTCCGGCGAGGATGTCAACGTGATGGTCTTCGATACTGAGATGTACTCCAACACCGGTGGACAGGCATCCAAGGCTTCCAACATTGGTGAAGTCTGCCAGTTCGCTGCTGCTGGTAAGGAAATCAGCAAGAAGAGCCTGTCCGAGATCGCTATGACCTACGGTTACATCTATGTTGCTCAGATCGCACTGGGTGCTAACCCGGCTCAGGCTGTCAAGGCCATCGCTGAGGCTGAGGCTTACCCCGGCCCGTCTCTGATCATCGGCTACGCTCCCTGCGAGCTGCACGGTGTCAAGGGCGGCATGACCAACTGCCAGAACGAGATGAAGAAGGCAGTTGAGGCCGGTTACTGGAACCTGTTTACCTTCAACCCGGCAAACAAGGCTCAGGGCAAGAATCCGTTCACCCTGACCTCCAAGGCTGTGGATAACGAGAAGTATCAGGCACTGCTGGCTAACGAGACCCGTTACAGCCGCCTGACTCGTGCATTCCCCGACCGTGCTAAGGAGCTGTTCGCACGCAACCAGGAAGTTGCAAACGACCGCTACGAGCACCTGACCCGTCTGGTCGACCTGTACAAGTAAGCATTCTTCTGCGCTTTGGATGCAGATATTTGCGGCACCTTAGCCCCACAATGCAAGAGGGCGGCTGCCCCGTACCGGCGGTTACTGCGCAATGCAGCGGTACGAAGCGGAGAAACGCATCCATCCATGCAGGTGATGTGCTGAAGTACAGCATTCGCCATACGAGTTCTATCTGATTTCACTTCCCGGGCGGTGCTTTGTTCCGTGCGAAGCACCGCAGCGGGATATGAGATACCAAAGCGCCCGCGAGGGTCCTTGAAAGCACACCCCGCGTGTGTCAGGAGCATAAGGTCTGCTTGCAGATACCTTGCTCCGCCTGCTGCATAAGACCTGCTTTGCAGGAATCTTGCCGCAGTAAAAAACGTATATCGTTTTTAGCGCCCCGTTCACCGCAAGGTGACCGGGGCGTATTTTGTGCAAAAGAGAAGCGGCTGCTGTGATCTGGCATCACAACAGCCGCTTTTACAGTTCCATTTTAGCATGTGAAAAAACGAAGGTCAATCAAAAAATGTTATCACAAAATCTTCCAAAAGATACCATTCCCTTTTTACAGTTTCTTCATAGCTTCTTAACGAATTCAATTGTGAAAGCTGTTATACTTTTGCCATGGGAAGCGGGGCCGCAACCGCTTACCCAAGTAACATGATTCCTCCTCACACCAAGGCAATATCCAAGCAAAACACCCTTTTTCGTGTGCCGCAACACGGAAGAGGGTGTTTTGTTTTGCAAAATTCTGGTAAATCGGTGGTTTAGGGTTGACCCCGTTTTTTTGCGGCGCTATAATAAAAATGAATATGAAAACTTGGAGGTGAACGCAGGAAAATGGACCCGGATCATAGTCGAAGTAGAACCACCGGCGCGGTGGATCAGAAAACAAAAACAACTGCGTTTTCCCCAACCGTTCGCCTCCTTCGCTGAGCCTTGCGGAAAAGCACCGCTTCAACGGTGCATCTTTCCGCAAAACAGAGCAGAGGAAGGCGCGGCTTTGTGTGCGCAGAATGCGGCGTTTGCGGCATTCCGGCAGGCAAGGCGGCGCGTTTTTTGTTTCCCGATCTGCTGCGTCCTCCGGATACAGGAGCTGCTCCTGTTCCGTAAAAACTGAGGAGGTACGCCCAATGGATATGGAAGAAAAAAAGCTGACGGCTGATGCTGCGGAGCAGGCCCTGCCGGTGCAGGAGCTGCCTGCTGATATCCCCGCCGAGGTCCGCCAGAAGCTGGCTGAAGATCTGAACGAGGAAGCTACTGAAGACCTCAAACAGGACATGCGCGAGGCCGAAAAAGAGGAAGCCAACGACGAAGAGGTCAAGGCCAACCCTGAGATGCTCACCAAGAGCCGCCTGCTCAAGCTGCTCATCAAGAAGCAGTACGTCAAGCTGCGCGAAGTCACCGAGGAAGAGCAGCCCGCCGACCTTGCCGAGCTGCTGGAAGAGCTGGACGAAAACAACCGTCTTGTGGTGTTCCGCTTGCTCAAAAAGGAAGTGGCCACCGAGGCCTTTGCTATATGTCCGACGAAGCCCGCGACGATCTGGTGAACGCCTTCTCAGATGTGGAGCTTGTGGGCGCTATTGAAGAGATGAGTCTGGACGATGCCGCCGACCTGCTGGAGGATATGCCGGCAGGCGTGGTGAAGCGGGTGCTGGAGAAATCCTCCAAGCAGACCCGTGAGAGTCTGAACAAGCTGCTGAACTACCCCGAAAGCTCTGCCGGCAGCCTGATGACCCCCGAATATGTCCGTCTGCGCGAGGATATGACCGTGGCGCAGGCCTTTGAAGCCATCCGCAAGCAGGGCGAAAACGCAGAGACCGTGTACACCTGCTACGTGGTGGAGCGCAACCGCCTGAAGGGCGTTGTTTCTGCCCGCAGCCTGCTGCTGTCAGAGCCGCATACTCCCATCAACGAGATCATGGATGATAACGTGGTCACTGTGAAAGTGACCGACGATCAGGAGTACGTGGCCCGTGAGATGCAGCGCTACGACTTTACCGCCATGCCTGTTCTGGACAACGAGGGCATGTTCGTGGGTATCATCACCATCGACGATGCAATCGACGTTCTGACCGACGAGAGCACCGAGGATATGCAGAAGATGGCTGCTATTCTGCCGGACGACGATGCCACCACCTACTTTGGCACCAGCGTCTGGACCCACGCAAAGCAGCGCATTCCATGGCTGCTGATCCTGATGCTGTCCGCCACCTTTACCGGCATGGTCACCACCCACTATGAGGAGGCCTTTGTCAGCCTGCCGCTGCTGGTCTCCTTCATGCCCATGCTGATGGATACCGCCGGCAACTGCGGCAACCAGATCAGCACCCTGATGGTGCGCGGCCTGGCTCTGGGTGAGGTAGAACCCAGCGACTTTTTGCAGGTGCTGGGCAAGGAGCTGCGGGTGTCTGCCATCGTGGGCGCGGTGCTGGGCATCGTGAACGGCCTGCGCATCTACCTGATGTACACCTTCCTGTTCCCCGGCCAGTACGCCAACGTGATGGGCTATGCCATCGTGGTCAGCGTTTCGCTGTTCTTCAGCGTCATTCTGGCAAAGCTGGTGGGCGGTATGCTGCCGCTGGCAGCCAAGAAGCTGGGTGCCGACCCGGCCATCATGGCTACCCCCTTCATCACCACCATCGTGGATGCCTGCAGCCTGATCCTGTATTTCCAGATCGCACAGCTGGTGTTCCACAATATGATGTAAATAATAGAGCAATGCCGGACGGTCTTGAAGTGACTGCCCGGCATTGCTTTTTCCGGTGTGGAAAACTGCATGTTTCCCTGCCTTTTCCACACGGAAAAACGGCAGCGGCCCGGTGTTGAAAACTTGTGGCCGGTTCATTCCAGATTGGAGAAAAATAAATCACCGCTCAGGAACGGTTTGTAGAATGCAAAGAAAATCCTTCGACTTTCTTTTTTATAAAAGGCAGAATGCCCGCATTTTTGCCCAAAACTTACCAGAAAGCTGCGGCCTGAATTACGGTGTGTATAGGCTGATGCCCTTTTGTTGTGGAAAACCCGGTGGAAAAAGTGGAAAACCTCATGGAAAACTTGCCCTTTTCTTCACAAAAACGGTGGAAAACCCGGTGGAAAAAGTGAAAAGTTCATTCCAGACAGGAAACTCCATACACTTTCCAGTTGTGCTTTTGTGCCGCAAGATCCGCTTGACAGCTGTATTTTTGGGCGGAAGATGCGGCAGTTTTCCACACTGTGGCATTGCCTTGAATGCCCCGGCCAATCATGGTACAATAACAGCAGAAAAATGCGGCAAAACTCACCGATATCGGAATACAATGCGTTGGAGGCACCCTATATGAACAATTGGCTCAACCAGCTGGAGCGCAAATACGGCCGCTTCGGCATCCCGAATCTGACCAACATTCTGGTGGGCGGGCAGATCCTTGTGCTGGCCATCGAGCTGTTTGTCAACCAGACCGTCAGTGTCTGGCTGGCACTCAGCCGCTATTTTCTGCTGCGCGGCCAGATCTGGCGCATCATCACCTTTGCGTTCATCCCCTCTTACGGCGGCAGCATCCTCAGCGCGGTGCTGGGCATCTATTTCACATGGTTCATCGGCACAGCGCTGGAACAGGAGTGGGGCGATTTCCGCTATACGGTGTATCTGCTCTCCGGGATGCTGGGCACTGTGCTGGCCTGCCTGCTCACCGGCGTGACCGGCAGCACCTACTGCCTGTCCCTTTCGCTGCTGCTGGCCTTTGCCATGCTGTACCCGGAGGTACAGGTGCTGCTGTTCTTTGTCATCCCCATCCGGGTGAAATACTTTGGCTTTTTTGCGGCAGCACTGTGGGTGCTCAGCTTTCTGGGTGCGCCGCTGCCGCAAAAGCTGAGCCTGCTGCTCAGCATGGCGAACGTCTGGCTGTTCTTTGGCCCGATGGCCTATCGTTCCGTCCGCGCATGGGTACGCCGTGAGCAGTGGAAGCGGAGAAACAGAAGGTAAGGAGAAACACTATGATGCTGGACCGCATGGAGGGCAATGCAGAACTGAAAAGCAGCGTGCAGCTGATGCTGGCAGCCCGCCGCCTGACCCACAGCGTGCTGCTGGTGGGAGAAGAGGGCCTTGGAGCCGGTTTTGCGGCCCGCTGCATTGCGGCAGATTATCTTTACCCTGCAGGCGGAGCGCCCGCTGAGGCCCTTCTGCGGGGCGAATGCTGCCGTGCTGTGGGTAAGCCTGGCGACCGCGACAGCGGCCATGTGGAGACCGGCATCGTGCGTGAAGCGATCAGCGTTTCCGGTATGGGCGCAGGCGGCAAATATCTGGTCAGTCAGGTCAAGGCTATGCGCAGCGAGATCTTCAACACCAGCCTTTCGGCCGAGGGCCGTGCCGTGCTGCTCTACCATGTGGAAAAGATGAACGAGGAATCTGCCAATGCCCTGCTGAAGGTGATGGAAGAGCCGCCGGAGGGGGTGCTGTTCCTGCTTACGGCGGATTCGCTGGCAGGCGTGCTGCCCACCATCCGCAGCCGCTGCGTCAGCTTTGCAGTGGCTCCTGTCTCGCCGGAGCAGTGCGCCCGCTACTGCGCCGCACAGGGGGTGGACAAAAAGACGGCCGCGCTGTACAGCGAACTGTTCGACGGGCACATTGGTACGGTGCTTGCCGCCGCACAGGACGAAGCCCGCACCGCGCAGGTGGAAAAGGCCCTGCAGCTGGCAAAGGCCGCTGCCGACCGTGACAGCTATGCCGCAGCCTGCCTGCTGGCCGCCTACGAAAAGGACAAGGCCGGTGCCGCCGCCCTGCTGACGGACTTCCGTGCGGTGGCGGCTGCGGG
>ENA-OUNI01000103-OUNI01000103.1-human-gut-metagenome-genome-assembly--contig:-NODE-103-length-34025-cov-10.834917_pt1 | contig 34025 bp, 45 predicted proteins | sample MGYA00242499_ERZ504580 | MGnify/ENA primary metagenome ERZ504580 (study PRJEB26092, sample SAMD00036315) | human gut metagenome | host: Homo sapiens | study: EMG produced TPA metagenomics assembly of... | reverse complement strand
GCCTGCCCGCCCGGCGCAGCAAGCTGTCCGGGGCGGGCAGTTGCAGCGGCAGAACGGCAGCGCAAAGCGTAGCCAGAACCGCCAGCACCAGAAAATCCAGCGCCAGAAAAACGAGAATGCAAGCCCGGGGTAATACCCCTGCTGCGCGGCGGCTTCAAACACAAAGGCCGATACAAAGCACAGCAGCCCCAGCACCAGCGTGCCAATGCAGCCAAAGCCGCAGGCGGCTTTCCAATGGGCGGCTAGGGTCTGCTTTGCCCGGGGCAGCCACTGGGAGGGGTCGTTCTGCAAGCTGCGCAGAGCGCAGTCTGCCAGCAGCACCATGCAGGGCCGGTCAGCAGACCGGTGACCGCACTGCACACCACCGTCAGCGGCAGGGAGAGCAGGGTCACGCCCAGCGAGACCCCCAGTGCGGCAGGCAGGCAGAGCACGCAGACCATCAGGTTCGTGCCCAGCAGCTGGCCGAGGTCGCGGCCGACCATCTGGCAAAAGCGTGCAAAGCCTTTTTTCTCCGGCTCGTTTGGGCCTACGCCGTGGCCGTCCCGCCCATAAAGGGCATTGTAGATGCTCATTTTACTTCACCTCGGTGCCAAAGGCTTCGATTTGGGTCAGCGCCGGGAAGGGGGAAGTCCCCTCGGCTGAATCAGATCCTTCAGCACAAGGCTGCGCACCCGCTTGGGCTCAAAGGCCACGCTCTGGGGTTTGGCGCTTTTCACCAGCGGGATGTCCAGCTGGCTGCCATCAGAAAATTCCACCGTGGCCTTTACCCAGTAGTTGTCGTGGGGGAAATCTGCCGCTCGGTGATGCGCAGCTCATCCAGCAGTACTTCCCGGCCAAAATCCAGCGTCAGGGCTGCGTTCGGGTCGCGGTTGATGCCCCAGCTCTGGTAGGGATACTCGCCGTGGGCGCTGTTCTCAAAAATGCCGTCGATGGCGTTGCGGGCGGCAAACACCGCCTCGCCGCGCGTTTCTACGTTGGCGCTGGCGTGGGGATAAAAACCGGTGTCGCCATGCTCGTCATAGCAGTTGAAGGCCAGATTCCGCCGGGCGCAATCTCTTCCGGCAGTGCCAGCCGTGCCCGGATAACGTGACGGCTGCCCGCAAAGCTCTTGGGCGAGTAGGTGATGGCCTGCTCCCCGAAGGGAATGTGGAAGTTGATCTCCCGCTTGACCACATACACAAGGCTTCGGGCATGGTGTCCTCGAACTGGATGACGCAGTACTGCCCGGGATGGTCAATCTCCAGCGCCACCCGGTCGCCGGGCTTGTAGCAGTTGGTGTAAACAAGGGATACGGCGGTGTCAGCGTCACAGGTCATCAGGGTGTGGCCGGCTTCGTCCAGAATTTTCAGCTTGATGGTTTCCATGGCAGTTCTCCTTAGTACAGTTCGAGCTTCAGCATTTTTTGGAAATGCAGGGTGATCTTATAGATCGTTTCCGGCCATGCGGTGCGCAGGCGCGGGTCGGTGATAGGCACCGCCGTAACAGCAGCCGTTGCGGCGTCCGGGTCAAAGCGGATGCCGCCCAGTGTGCCCACCGCAAAGCGTCCGCAGTGGGGACGGGTTGCTGCTCGGTGAGCAGGGTCAGGTCTACTGTGCCGGGATAGTCTGTTTCGTCCCGCAGGGTGATGCCCTGTTCGCTGACAGATACGCTGCGGCGGTAGGTGGTAAGCCCCGGGATGGGCGGGTACGCGCCCGCCAGTTCGCCGGTGATGCTATTTTCCTCGGTGCACACCTCCCGGGCAGCGTATTCCGCGCCGGGCAGCTGCTGCACGCCGTCAAAGGTGGGCAGGTTGTGCCATGCGCTCTGCATCGTCCAGATCTCATACCGCTGAGGGCTGAAGGTCTTTTTGGTGTAGCTCTCCACTCCGATATCGATGAGAAACGGTCTTCCGTCCTTGTACACGGTAATGCTGCCGGTATCGTTGTGGTTGTGGCTGTCGCCGTTGGAGCCAAACTTTGCACCCAGCACCCAGCTGCCCTGCCGTGCGGCATAAATGCCTACACTGGGGTACCATACTGCAGAACGATGCTGGGGAACTGCGGCGTATTCCATCAGTTCCTGCTCGGCAAAGGCGGTGGTCAGCCGGTACCACAGGTTGATGTGGGTGCTGCCGTCCGGGTTCTGCAAATGGTCGGGGTCGGCATCGGCGCGGAAATCTGCCGCCGCAAGGGCCTGCAAAGCATCGCTGCCTACGGCCTGTCCAAAGCGGTATTCCCGTGCACCGCAGCGCCCGGCCAGGGGGCTGCAATCGCCAAAGTTCAGATAGTAAGGTCCTTCCACATGGACATTGCAGATGTACTCCGCGATATTTTTGATCTTTGTTTCTCTGAATAGCGGGCGGAAGGCCTCCGGCGCAACGTTGGATAAAATTTCAAGACAGCCCCACAGGGTCAGTCCGGCGTGGCGATAATACTGCGCACCCTCGTTGCAGCAGCCGTCCGCGCCGTAGTCCTTCAAAAAGCAGTCGAGGCTGTAGGCTGCTGCTTGACGGCAGCTTTTCGCTGCTGCTGGGTGGTGGGCAGCAGAAAAACGGTGAGCAGCACATTCTGAGTGCACCAGCTCGTCCAGTTACACATAGGCTCTTCGCCGTTGCCCATCCACCAGAAGTGGCTTGTAAAATAAGGCGTCAGGATGCGGGCGTCCAGCTCCCGCTCCATCCTCGCGTGATGCCCGGCGCGGCAGTATCCAGCTCATCGGGCAGTAAGTACCGGGTCAGCGCCAGAAGCGCGCCGGTCTCGGCGGCAAATAAATCCACGATGGGGCGGGTGGTGTCCGGCAGGGGCAGCTGCGGGGTGTCCCGCACATAACTGTTGTGGGCGGCAGCTGCCATGCACTTTCCTCGCAGATCGCCCATACGGTATCGGCAATTTCATCCAGAAAGCGCCCTTTGTGCTCCACACACTCGGCACTTACCAGCGCGCACAGCCGCGCCCGGCGGGAAAAGTAAGCCGTCTCCCATGGGGTGCGCCGCCCAGTGTGGGTGAAATCCAGCCAGAGCGAGAGCGGCAGGGGCGCAATGGGCGTTTGCAGCGCGGCTTCCCCCGCCTGCAAAAAGCGCTGCTTTGCCCGCAGGGGCAGCCCCTGCCATGCGGTGTGCTCTTTGACAGGGGGAAAGGGCCGGTAATCGGGAAGAAATTCCGGCAGATGAGCAAGCTGTTCCTGTATCATAAAAGCCTCCGATTTTAAATACTTTGCTGGTATTCCCGCGGCTGAGCCCCGTGACCTTTTTGAATACCTTGGAAAAATAGAAAGCGCTCTCGTACCCCAGTTTCTCAGCGATCTCGTATACTTTCAAATCGCCCTGTTCCAGCATCTCTTTTGCCGCAGCGATGCGGGTCTCGGTGATGTACTCCACAAAGCCGCTGTCGCCGTATTTGCCGAACAGCTGGCTGAGGTAGTTGGGCGAAAAATTGAATACAGCCGCCACATCGGCCAGCGTCAGTTTTTCCGAAAGATGATTCTTAACATACTCCTGCACCTGTGCCACCACCTGCATCTTCCCGGCGGTGGCGTCGCCCTCGTTGACCTCCACGAACTGGATGGGCTGCTCCACCGTGAGCAGGGGCTGTAGGTGGGCGTTTTCCCGGCAGCGGCGCGCCAGCCCCAGCAGGGAGCCGGTGGGGCGTCCTACCGCCCAGAGCAGCCGTACCGTGAAATAGTTGTATAGAATTTGGCTGGCGCGTTCCAGCAGCGGGCGCAGTACCGTCCGGTATTTTTGGCACTGGGCATCGGTCAGGCAGAAAAGCACATTGCAGCGCATGGCATCCGCCCCGGTCACATAGCAGGGCAGGTAGTTTTGCAGGGTGGTCTCCAGCATCCGCCCGCAGGAAAAACTCAGCTTCAGCTGCTGGGCGGGGGTAAGGGCGGTGTTGGCGATGATCTCGCAGCTGGCTACAAGGTAGGCGTCGCTTGCAAGGTTCAGCTCCATGTGCTGCAAAGGCTGCTCCAATGCGGCTTCGTCCGGGAACAGCCCGGCGTACAACCGCACGAAAAAACGCTCCTGATAGCTGCGCACACTCTCGGCAAGATTTTCCTGTGCTGACAATTCGCCCAGCAAAGCACGCTCCTTTTTTACCTTTTCGGCGGCCTTGGCAAGGGCGGTTTGCAGGTTTTCGGGGGTCAGGTCCAGCTTGACCAGATAATCCACCACTCCGGCACCCATGGCCTGCTTGATGTAATCAAATTCTTCAAAGCTGGTCAGCATGATAAAGGCGGGCAGGGCGTTGCGCTCCCGGCAGGTGCGGGCAAGGGTAAGCCCGTCCATCACCGGCATTTTTACGTCGGCAATGACGATATCCGGCTTCTCCCGCTCAATGAGTTCCAGCGCCAGCTTTCCGTTGCGGGCGGTGCCGCAGACGGTATAGCCCAGCTTTTCCCATTCCAGCATCCCCTGCAGGCCGATGAGCACCAGCGGCTCATCATCCACCAGTAATATCCGCAGCATGGGTGTCTCCTTTCTGTTGATAGGGCAGCCGGATGGTGACCTCGGTGCCCACGTCCTCTTCACTTTCAATGGTCAGGCCGTAACCCTCGCCAAAGGAATACCGGATGCGGCGGTTCACGTTCCACAGGCCGACATGACGGAACTTTTCAGCCTTTTCGGCACCCTCGGCGGGCTCGTCCAGAAGGTGAGCTACCTGCTCCGGCGGCATGCCCACGCCGTCATCGGTAATGCGCAGCAATACGTCCCCGGTATCCGGGTCGGTGGAGATATCCAGCAGCACGCTGCCGTGGCCGCCCTTGGGTTCCAGCCCGTGGAAGATGGCGTTTTCCACCAGCGGCTGCAAGGTGAACCGGGGAATCATGCAGTCCCGGCAAAGGGTCTCGCTTTCAATGCGGGAGACCTCAATCTCCAGGTCGCCGCCGTAGCGGTACTGCTGGATGGTAAAGTAATCGTTGAGCAATGCCAGCTCCTCCTGCAAAGGCACCAGCTTCTGGGTGCCTTTGGAGATGCTTTTGGTCAGCCGTGCAAAGGCGGTGACCATCTCGCAATGCCGGGCGCGTGCTGGATGGTAGCCATCCAGCGGATGCTGTTGAGGGTGTTGTAGATAAAGTGCGGGTTCACCTCGTTTTGCAGCATCCGGTATTCCAGCTCCTGCTTGCGACGTTCGTCCTCCACCCGGCGGGTCATCAGGCTGTCCACGTTTTCAGCCAGCTGGTTGATGCCCCGGCCGATGTCGCCCAGCTCGTTGTTCCACTCCACCGTGCGGTCGGGGGCAAAGTTGCCGCTGCCCACGGTTTCGATGCGCTTTTGCAGCGCCTCCACCGGGCGGGTGATGACCCGCTCCAGCCAGTGCTGCATCAAAAAGCTCAGTCCCCAGATGATGGCAGTGCCAAGGGCGACCAGCCACAGGTACACGCCGTAGTGCAGCAAAAAGGTATTTGCGGGCAAAAGCTGTACCAGTGCCGCGCTGCGGCCGTTCAGTGTTACCTTGACTACATAATACTTCTGGCCGTCCAGCTGCACCTTGCCCTGCCATGCGGTCTGCTCTGTCACGCCGTTATTGCTGCCGGTGCGCAGGGTGTAGTCCACCTCCCGCAGCGGATTTTCAATCTCGGTCAGGCTGCCGTTTTCGATCTGCCACAGGCGGCTGCCCATCTCCCAGTACAACGCGCTGCCGTCGGTCAGGCTGTAACCTGCTGCCGGGTCGGTGATAATGGCGGTATCCAGCGCAAGGTAGGTGCTGCCCCGGTGCAAGGTGCCCTTGCCGCAGCGGACAGGCTGGCTGATGGCGATGCAGCTCGGACTGCCGGGCAGCAGCGGTCGGTGGCGAACTGCATCCCGTACCCCTTGGTGAGAAACTGCTTTACGCTGGTGCGGTTGAGCGCCGCCGAGGAGTTCAGCGGGCCGAACTGCAAATGCCGGTCGTTCTCATTGGTAACAAAAAAGCGGAGGATATGGCTGTACAGGGTGCTGGAATAGTATTTTTCCTGCATGGCTTCGTAGGCGGCAATGGTCTGGGTGCCGTTGATATTTTCCTGCGAGATGTACCGCCGCACGGTGCTGTCAATGGAAGCCCAGTTCAAAAGAGCATCGGCGCTTTCCAGACTGGTCTCGATGGAGGTAGCCACCAGCCGCAGGTTGAACTCTGCCGCCTGCAGGGAGTTGGCACGCACATATTGGTTGGAGAGAATGAACAGCGCCGCGCCCACGGCCAGAGAGGTAAGAAAGGTAAAAAAGCGCATTCCCCACACGATCTGCCGCCGCAGCGGGAAACGGTGGCTGCTCTTCATAACGGTGCCTCCTTTCTGGTGACAGTTTGCATTCTTTCCTTTATACAGTACTGATTCCGGCGCGGTTTGTCAACGGCTTTTTTCATGAGAATTGTGTACTTTATATGCTTTTTTCTCTCGTCACGGATGCAAACTGTGCAAGAGAACAAGAAAGTGCAGACTCCAGTGTAAGAAAGTACATCTTTTTTTAAAAGATACAGAAAAACTGCAACTCTTCCCGGAATTTTTCCATTCCGGTTTTTGCGTTTGTGCGGTATCCTAGTGTCAACAAAAGCGAGCGGCTCCCCGGCACGGGGGAGGCTGCTGCACAGAACAAACACACTGCCCTGAAGGAGGACACACTTATGAAAAAGATCTCTCGTCGTTCGTTCCTTACCGCTGCCGCTGCCTGCGGCGCAGCTGCTGCCCTGAGCGCCTGTGGCGGCTCTTCTGCAAGCTCCACCGCTGCTTCCTCCACTGCCGGTTCCACCGCTGCTTCCGCAGCCGCAGGCCCTGTTACCCTGCAGTGGTCAGTGTGGGATAAGGAGTCCACTCCCTACTGGCAGGCCATGGCCGACGGCTACATGGCAAGCCACAAGGACGTGACCATCGAGATGGTGGATCTGGGCTCCAGCGATTACATGACCGTTCTGGCTACCCAGCTGGCCGCAGCGCTGATCTGGATATCGTGACCATCAAGGATATCCCCGGCTACGCAAACCTGATCAATCTGGACTACCTCAAGCCTCTGAATGAGGTGCTGACCCGCGACACCGGCGATTTCAACGGCACCATCGAGCAGCTGACCACCGATGACGGCAACTTCTACGCCGTGCCCTTCCGCAGCGACTTCTGGGTGCTGTACTACAACAAGGATCTGTTTGATGCTGCCGGTGTGGAGTATCCCTCCAATGACCTGACAATGGAAGATTACGATGCTCTGGCCCGCAAGATGACCAGCGGCTCCGGCGACACCAAGGTCTATGGCTGCCACTACCACACCTGGCGCTCTGCCGCTTCTCTGTTCTCCATTCTGGACGGCAAAAACACCATCATCGACGGCACCTACGACTTCATGAAGCCCACCTACGATATGGTCATTGCCCAGCAGAAGGACGGCATCTGCATGGACTACGGCTACCTCAAGACCTCTTCTCTGCACTACTCCGCAGCCTTTGAGAACCAGCAGTGCGCAATGGTCAACATGGGCAGCTGGTTCATCTCCACGCTGGAAGCTTACATGAAGGATGCCGAGACCAAGTTCAACTGGGGCATCGTCAAGTACCCGCACCCCGCCGGTGCAGAGGCTGGTTCTACGCTGGGCACTGTGACCAGCTTGGCCATCAACGCGGATTCTCCCAAGGCAGAGGCCGCTGCCGACTTCATCAACTGGTGTGTCTCCGAGGAGGGCGCACAGGCCATTGCCAAGACCGGCACCTTCCCGGCCTGCGGCTCCGCTGCTACCGCCGAGATCATCAAGTCCACCGAGGCTTCCCCGAGGACAGCAATTCTGTGGATGCACTGACCACCAGCAATGTCTATCTGGAAATGCCCTACACCCAGTACGCATCTGATATCGAGACCATTCTGAACGCCGAGCACGATGCTATTATGACCATGAGCGAGACCGTGGACGAGGGCATCCAGAACATGAACGATCAGGTTCCCGCAGTTCTCGGCTGATAAAGCGTTTTCCGCAATACGTTGCGGTTCTCCTTCTTCATCATTTTCGATCCCCATTCATTTTCCGGTGGACGAGCATCGGAAAAAGCCCTGTCCGAGCGGGGCGGGTATGCACAGCGCCCGCCCCGCTCATTTTTTGGAAAAATGGTTATACTTCCGGGAAAGGAGGCTCTTTTATGGCGAGTGCTGCTGTCCAGAATAAAACTCCCCGTAAAGTGCTAAAAAAATCGACCCGCGATTCTCTGATCGCGTATTCCTTCATTGCGCCAAACTTCATTGGCTTCTGCGTGTTTACGCTGGTGCCCATGGTGTTTGCCATTGCGCTGGCCTTCTGCGCATGGGACGGCCGCCACGCCATTGAATTTGTCGGCCTGAAAAACTTTGTAAAGCTCTTCACCACCGATAAAATCTTTCAGGCGGCTTTGAAAAACACCATCGTCTATGTCATCGGCACCGTGCCGCTTACGCTGGCCTGCTCGCTGGCCATGGCCGTGCTGCTGAACCAGAACGTGAAGCTGCGCAACTTTTTCCGCACCGTGGCGTTCTTCCCTTACGTTGCTTCGCTGGTGGCGGTGGCAGCGGTATGAACATGATCTTCAACCCCTCCATGGCCCCATCAACATGATCCTGAACCAGTTCTTCGGCGTGGCGGTGGAAAACCTGCCCCGCTGGGCTGCCGGCAAGGACACCGCCATGATCACGGTCATCCTGTTCAGCGTGTGGAAGAACATGGGCTACTACATGGTCATCTATCTGGCCGGCCTGCAGGGCTGCAACCCGGACCTGAACGAAGCCGCCGAGCTGGACGGTGCAAACCGCTGGCAGCAGTTCTGGCACATCACTCTGCCCCAGCTGCGGCCTACCACCTTCTTTGTGGTCATCATGCTCACCATCTCCGGCTTCAAGGTCTACGACCAGATGTACATGATCACGCAGGGCGGCCCCGGCACTGCTACCATGACGCTGGTGTACTACATCTATAATGTGGCCTTCGTCAATACTCCGAAATACGGCTACGCAAGTGCCATTGCCATGGTGCTGTTCGTACTGGTGCTGATCGTTACCATCATCCAGTTCCGCGGCTCCAAGGGCGATAACTGAGAAAGGAGGAAGAAACCATGGCAACCGCTGTTATTAAAGACCACGCTTCCCAGAAGCGCCGCAATTTCATCTCCAAGTTCCTGATCTATTTCTTCCTCATCGTCATCACAGCTTGTATGCTGCTGCCCTTTTTGTGGATGCTGTCCTCCTCCTTTAAGCTGAATAAGGACGTGTTCGGCTTCCCCATCCAGTGGATCCCCAAAATCCCCGCTGGCAGAACTATGTGGACATCTGGACCCAGATCCCGCTGCTGACCTTTGTGAAAAACACGGTCAAGATCACCGTGGTGGTCACCCTGTTGCAGCTGTTCACCTCCTCCTTTGCAGCCTACGCCTTTGCCAAGATGCAGTTCAAGGGCAAAAACGCGCTCTTCCTCGCTACATTGCCACCATCGCAGTGCCTTGGCAGGCCTACATGGTGCCCCAGTTCATGATGATGAGCTCGTGGCATTTGAACAACACCCATCTGGCCATTATGTGTTTGCAGGCTTTCAGCGCCTTCGGCGTGTTCCTGATGAAGCAGTTCTACGAGGGCGTGCCCACCGAGCTGTGTGAGGCTGCCCGCATTGATGGCCTGAGCGAGTACGGCATCTGGTGCACATCATGCTGCCCCTCAGCCTGCCCGCCCTGTCCACCCTGACCATCTTCACCTTCGTGACACATGGAACGACTTCCTTGGCCCCCTGATCTACCTGACCAAGACCGAACTCAAGACCATCCAGATCGGTCTGCGTATGTTCATCACCCAGTATTCTGCAGAGTACGGCCTGATCATGGCGGCCTCTGTGGTGGCACTGATCCCGGTGCTGATCGTGTTCCTCTCCCTGCAAAAGTACTTTGTGCAGGGCGTGGCATCCACCGGCATCAAGGCTAAACAAATCACCCGTAAGCGGGGCGTGGGCAGTACCCGCGCCCCGCATTTTTTGCAGAAATAGAGGGAAAGCGTTATGTTATATCCTGAACAGAATGAAGCGCGCTTGAAGCTGAGCCTTGACGGCACATGGGCGTTTGCGCTGGGCAGCTGCGCGGAAACCCAGTTCGACCCCGCAAAGCCCCTGCCGGACGCCCAGCCCATCGCGGTACCTGCCAGCTACAACGACCAGAACGACCAGACCACCGCCCTGCGCCGCCACTACGGCTGGGTGTGGTATCAGCGCAAGGTCACCCTGCCCGCCTTCTGCGCCGGGCAGCGGGTGGTGCTGCGGTTCGGCTCGGTGACCCACACGGCCAAGGTCTGGCTGAACGGCCAGCTCATTGCGCAGCACAAGGGCGGCTTTACCCCCTTTGAAGCGGACGTCACCGCTCTGCTGCAACCCGGCGAGACCGCACTGCTGACCGTAGCCTGTGACAACCGGGTGAACCACAGCACCCTGCCTGTGGGCAACGAGGACGGGCAGCTGGCCTTCTTTGGCTCGGACAACGCGGGTATCCCCAGTGTGGAGGCTGCCAAGCGTGCCGCCGCACCCCAGAACCGCCCCAACTTTGACTTTTTCAACTATGCGGGCATCCATCGCCCGGTGGTGCTCTACACCACCCCTAAAGAGTACATCGAGGATGTGACCATAGTGCCCGCCGTGGACGGCACGGTGCAGTACGCGGTAAAAACCACCGGCAGCGCACCTGTCCGTGTCACGGTGCTGGATGCTGACGGCAACGCCGTTGCAAGCGCCGAGAGTGCAGAAGGCACGATCACCATCCCGGAAGTGCATCTCTGGGAGCCCAGACCCGGCACGCCCTACCTGTACACCCTGCATGCCACCTGCGGGGCAGATGTCTACGACCAGACCTTTGGTGTGCGCAGCATTGAGGTGCGGGGCACACAGGTGCTTTTGAACGGCAAGCCGCTCTATTTCAAGGGCTTTTGCAAGCACGAGGACTTTACCGCCCATGGCCGAGGCTTTGACCCGGTGCTGAACGTGAAGGATGTGAACCTGATCCACTGGGCAAACGCCAATGCCGTGCGCACCAGCACTATCTACGCCGAGGAGTTCTACGACCTGTGCGACCGGGAGGGCATTCTGGTCATGGACGAGACCCCGGCGGTGGGCATCGGCGGCGGGGCAGCGGTGAACCCCTATAAGGAATACCCCTTGCGGAGCATCACCGGCAGGTGCTTGCCGAGATGATCCATCGGGACAAAAACCACCCCTGCGTGGTGCTGTGGAGCCTTGGCAACGAGCCGGATCTGGAGCACTTCCCGCAGGATGCCTACGACTACTGGCACCCGCTGTATGAGCTGGCGCACCAGCTGGACCCGCAGGACCGCCCGGTCACCCTCGTCTGCTGCCAGAACGACTACACCAAGGATATCACCACCCGCACCATGGATATCGTCTGCATCAACCGCTACTACGCTGGTACAACCTTTCCGGTGACATGGACGCCGCTTGCTACGGCCTGAATCAGGAGCTGGATTTCTGGGCAGAGCAGCACAAGCCCGTGATGATGAGCGAGTACGGTGCGGACACCGTGGCAGGGCTGCACACCGCCGGAGCCGAGATGTTCAGTGAGGAGTTTCAGGTGGAGTTCTACCGCCGTCTGGATGCAGAGTTTGACAAGCGCCCGTGGTTTGTGGGAGAATTTGTCTGGAACTTTGCAGACTACGACACTGTGCAGGGCCCCATGCGGGTGGATGGCAACAAAAAAGGTCTGTTCACCCGGGATCGCCGCCCCAAGCTGGGCATGCACTTTCTGCGCCAGCGGTGGGCAGAGATACCTACGTTTGGATTTAAGGAGTAATCATGATGAAAACCTACCAGAACCACGCTATGACCGACGCGAGGCACGGCAGGCACTGGCCGATGCCTGCAAACAGGTGGAGACCAATCTGCCCCTGTACACCTACCAGTGCCAGAACCATTCCAGTGTGAACGATATCTACCCCGGCTGCGCCAATAACCAGTGGACCTGCGGCTTTTGGCCCGGTGAGATCTGGCTGGCCTACGAGGCCACCGGGGACGAAAAATTCAAGACAGCCGCCCTCATTCAGGTGGACAGCTTTGCGGACCGCATTGCCCGCAAGGTGGAGGTGGACCACCACGATATGGGCTTTTTGTACAGCCCCACCTGCGTGGCAGCGTGGAAGCTGGTGGGCAGCGAAACCGGCAAAAACGCCGCCATTGCCGCCGCCGACCAGCTGCTGACCCGCTACCAACCCAGCGGCCGCTTCTTGCAGGCATGGGGCACTATGGACGACCCCGGCAACTACCGCTATATCATTGACTGCATGCTCAATGTGCCGCTGCTGTACTGGGCAGCGCAGGTGACCGGTAGCGACCACTACCGCGAGATCGCCGCTGCCCACACCGCCACCACGCTGGCAAACTCCTTCCGGCCGACGGCAGCACCTACCACACCTTCTTTATGAACCCGGACGGCACCCCCAAGGGCGGACGCACCTGTCAGGCTATAAGGACGACAGCTTCTGGGCACGGGGACAGGCGTGGGGCGTGTACGGCAGCGCCATTGGCTACACCTACACCCACGACGAAAAGTTTTTGGATGTGTTCCGCAAGGCGCTGGAATTTTACCTTTCCCGCCTGCCGGAGGATATGATCCCCTGCTGGGATATGCTCTTTGCCCCGGAAAGCGGCGAACCCCGGGATTCCTCCTCCGCTGCCATCGTGGCCTGTGGATTGCTGGAAGCGGCAAAGTATGTGGACGAAACAGAAGCTGCCCAGTGGCGCACACTGGCACGGCAGATGCTGGCCAGCCTTGCCGCAAATTATGCGGTAAAGCCTGGTACCCTCGGCTCCGGCCAGCTGCTGCATGGCACTTACAGCAAAAAGAGCCCCTACAACACCTGCACCCCGGAGGGCGTGGATGAATGTACGAGCTGGGGCGATTATTTTTACATGGAGCGCTGACCCGCCTGACCAAAGACTGGGAGATGTACTGGTGATGAACTTGCAGACCAAAGCGGATTTTACCGCACTGATGCACAAATTTCTCGACCCCCTCAAGCCCTGTTATTCCGCAGGCTGCGCCCGGCTGCATCTGGGCGAGACGGGTGTGACCTACAACCAAAATGCCATTGAGCTGGAAGCCTTCAGCCGCCCGCTGTGGGCGCTGGTGCCCTTCTGGGTGGGCGGCGGCTCTGACCCGGAGTTTGAAAAAATCTACCGCAAGGGTCTTGCCGCCGGCACCGACCCGGAAAACCCCGAATACTGGGGCACCACCGGGGAATACGACCAGTGTTATGTGGAGATGGCGGCTATTGCCTGCGGCATCCTCACCGCACCGGAAAAGCTGTGGACCCCGCTTTCTGATACCGAAAAACAGAACCTTGCCGCATGGCTGGGGCAGATCAACGCCCACACCATCCCGGACTGCAACTGGCAGTTTTTCCGCATCCTTGTAAACCTTGCCCTGAAAAGCGTGGGGATGCCTTACAGCCCGGAACTGCTGGAGGATGGCCTTTGCAAAATTGACAGCTATTACAGCGGCGACGGCTGGTCCACCGATGGCGCCTCCGTGCAAAAGGATTACTACATCCCGTGGGCCATCCAGTATTACGGACTGCTCTACTCTAAATTTGCCGCCGACACCGACCCCCGGCGTGCTGCACTCTACCGCCAGCGCGCCCAGCTGTTCGCGCAGCAGTTCGTCTATTGGTTCGATGCCAACGGCGCAGCCCTGCCCTTTGGCCGCAGCCTGACCTACCGCTTTGCCCAGAACAGCTTCTGGGCGGCCTGCATCTGGGCAGGGCTGGAGCCGCTGCCCCTGCCGGTAATGAAGGGCCTTATCGTCCGCAACTTCAACTGGTGGCTGGGGCAGAAAATGTTCGACCGGGACGGCATCCTGACCATCGGCTACTGCTACCCGCAGATGTACATGGCCGAGCGGTACAACGCCCCCGGCAGCCCCTACTGGGGCATGAAGAGCTTTTTGCTGCTTGCTTTGCCGGATGACCACCCCTTCTGGTCTGCCGAAGCCGCGCCCATGCCCGCATTGGAGCGGCTCAAGCCCATGCCATACGCCAATATGCTGGTGCAGCGCCGGGCGGGGCGGGTAACGGCCTATGCCGCCGGTGTCAACGAGGGCCACGGTCACGGACAGTTCCCGGAAAAGTATGCAAAATTTGCCTACGATACCCGCTTTGGCTTCTGCGCCTCCCGCAGCCGGGAGGTGCTCAATCAGGCCGCGCCGGACAGTATGCTGGCCTTTGTCATCGACGACAACGTGTTTGTGCGCAAGGTGAGCAAAACGTGGAAAATTGAAGCCGGGGCTGTGACCGCGCAGTGGTCGCCCTTCCCCGGGATTGAGGTGACCACCACTATCACTCCCACGGCCACCGGCCACCGCCGCCACCATGAAATTGACAGCAGTTTCGACTGCGAAGCCTATGACTGCGGTTTTGCCGTGCCCAATTTTACACCGGGCTACGCCGAAAGCGCGGAAAACGATACCGCCGAAGCCCATTGCGACACCCTGTGCTGCGCCGTGCGCGGCAGGGGAGAAGCAGTGGTCATCGGCTGCGACCCTAACACCAGCCTGTACTTCACCAATGTCCATCTGCCCGCCGTGAAGTACCACATCCCCAAGGGACACACGGTGCTGGACACCGAGGTCTTTGACGAAGCAAACTGATGCCGCTTCTTTCTATAGCAGTTTGCGTTTTTAATGCACAAGCAACATCCGCAAACTGCATATCGCAAATATGCCGTTTTGATAGGCACTATTTTTGAAAATTGCGATAGAAAAACAGTCGTTTTTGTGCGGCTGTTTTTCTTATATTCTGTGCTATAATGAGAGCAGAAAATGCTGCGAGGTGACATTTATGCCTTTAAATAATCCTATCACATCGGCGCTTCTGGCCGACCCGGAAATTTTCCAGCAGAACCGTTTGCCCTTCCACGCTCATTTTGCAGACCAGACAAGCCCGGAAATGCCGCTGGCCGTCAGCTTGGATGGCGAATGGGCTTTCCACTATGCGGAAAACCTGACTGCGCCTTTCTCAGACTGGGACACCCTGACCGTGCCCGGCTTCATCCAAATGCAGAGCCTGCAAAAGCCCGGCCAGCCCTACGGCACGCCCCATTACGTCAACACCCAGTACCCGTGGGACGGCCATGAAAAGCTGCACCCCGGTCAGATTCCGCAGGATTATAACCCATCGGGGAATACCAGCGCAGTTTCACCCTGCCGGAAAGCTGGGCAAGCTGCTATCTGCACCTGAACGGCGCGGACAGCGCTGCCGCCGTCTGGTGCAATGACGTTTACATCGGCTACACCGAGGATACCTTCACTCCCGCTGAATTTGACATGACCGCCGCCGTCCACCCCGGCGAAAATACCCTGACGGTACAGGTGTACCGTTTCTCCTCCGGCAGCTGGCTGGAGGATCAGGATTTCTGGCGCATGAGCGGCTTGTTCCGCTCTGTGGAGCTGTTCACAAAGCCGGAAATTCACCTCGAGGATGTCTTTGTGAAGCAGGATTTTGCCCCGGACTTTTCCAGTGCCACTGTCACCTTTGATTGCAAGGTCAGCGGCGCGGGCACCATCTCGGTGGTGTTTGATGGCGAGGAGCAGTCTGCTGAGGTGGGCGAACCTGCCGAATACGACAGCGGTGTGGTGTTCGGCAAGGGCGAGGCCGACCCGGACGTGGAAGAGGACGTGCAGGATGTCTCCTTCACCTTTACGGTGGAGCATCCCACCCTGTGGAGCGCCGAGCAGCCGAACCTGTACGAAGCAGAAATTGCCCTGCTGAACGAGGGTGCTCTCGTGGAGCGCACCGGATTGAAAGTCGGCTTGCGTAAGTTTGAGCTGAAAGAACGCCAGATGCTTTTGAACGGCAAGCGTATCGTGTTCAAGGGTGTCAACCGCCACGAGTGGAGCTGCCGCACCGGCCGCACCGTCAGCCGGGAAGAGATGCTGTGGGATGTAAAGAACCTGAAGGCCCACAACGTCAACGCCGTGCGCACCAGCCACTACCCCAACGACCCCTATTTCCTGTCCCTCTGCGATGAATACGGCCTGTATGTCATCGGGGAGACCAATCTGGAGACCCACGGCACATGGCAGAAGCTGGGTGCGGACGGCTCGGACGAGTGGACGCTGCCCGGTGCCCGCCCGGAGTGGCGGGAAAATGTGCTTGCCCGCGCCGAAGCCATGCTGGAACGGGACAAAAACCACCCGGCCATCCTCATTTGGTCTTGCGGCAACGAGAGCCACGGCGGCAAGACCCTGTGGGAGATGAGCGAGTATTTCCGCAACACCGACCCCAGCCGCCTTGTGCACTACGAGGGCATTTTCTGGAACCGGGAGTACCCCGCCACCTCCGATATGGAAAGCCAGATGTACACCCCGGTGGCAGACATCAAAAAGTTTCTGGCAGAGCACCCGGAAAAGCCCTTTATCATGTGCGAGTACAGCCACGCCATGGGTAACAGCTGCGGCGGCATCACCGACTACACCGAGTATGCCTACGAAGAGCCCCTGTATCAGGGCGGGTTTATCTGGGAGTACATGGACCACGGCATTGCAGTGACAAGCCCGGACGGCAAGCCCGGCTTTGCCTATGGCGGCGACTTCGGCGACCGCCCCACCGACCGGGAATTCTGCGTGGACGGCCTTGTGCTGCCCGACCGCCGTAACACCCCCAAAATGGACGCCGTCAAGGCGGCCTACGCACCGCTGAAGATCACCCTGACCGACACGGAAGCCGTGATTGAAAACCGGAATCTCTTTACCGACCTGAACGCCTACGACCTTGTGTTTGCGTCCTCGGTCAACGGCAAGCCGGAGCGCCGGGCGGTGCTGCGGGCAGACTGCAAGCCGGGCGGGACGGAGCACATCCCGTTTCCCTTTGCCTTACCGGAGGCTGGGCTTGCTGCATGACCGTTACCGCCATCCAGCGGGCTGCACTGCCCGGCATCCCGGCGGGCTATGAAGCCGCTTTGGGGCAGGTATGGCACAACTACGCCGTCGCCCGGCTGACCCTGCCCGCCCCGCAGCTGGTGGAGATGGACTGCAACGTCGGCGTAAAGGGCGAGGCTTCGAGTACATCTTTGGCCGAGGCAAGGGGCTGGTGTCCATCCGCTATAACGGCGTGCAGCTGCTGGACGATACCGTGCGCCCCAATTTCTGGCGTGCGCCCACCAACAACGACGAGGCTGTGCAGAGCCGTTTACATTTGCCTTCTGGAAAACCGCCGGTCTCTACGCCCGCTGCGATAACCTGACCGCTGAAACAAAGGGCGATTTCGTCATCGCCCGCGCAAACTACACCCTGCCAGATGGGCAGACGCTGCCCATTGATTTTGCCATTGACGGCGCAGGCCGCTGTGATATCACCATGACATGGCAGGGCACGCGCACTGAGCTGCCGGAGTTCGGTCTGCTCTTCCCGCTGCGTCGGGAGCTGACGGAAGTCTCCTATCTGGGTCTTGGCCCCCGGGAGACCACCGCCGACCGCACTGCAGGCGGCAAGATGGGTGCGTGGAACTACAACGTCCGGCAGGATTTTGCCCAGAACACCCCGGTCTACCCGCAGGAGTGCGGCAGCCGCACCGGCGTGTACAGTGCAACTGTCACCGGCAGCGGATTGAATATAGGCATCGGCTTTGCAGGGGACGGCATGACCTTCTCGGCGCTGCCCTACACGCCCCATGAACTGGAAAACGCCCGCCACCTTTACGAGCTGCCCCGGGACGACAATAAGACGGTCGTCCGCTGCGCTGCTTTCCAGCGCGGCGTGGGCGGCGACAACAGCTGGGGCGCAAAGCCCCATGCAGACGCCTGCTTTGCGGTGGAGAAGGGAACCTCGTTCCGTTTTACGATTCAAAAATAAAAATTTACTTGGCTAAAGTGGTGGGTATCATCGTGATACCCACCACTTTGGTCTTATTGCGAAACCGTAACAAGACAAAAATCAGCGCAATATTCAAATAGTATATTTGCGATATGCAATCCAACGTTGTAGCTGCTGCATTAAAAAGTTGAATTTTTATGGTTTATGGAGAAATAAGGAATTGTGTCAAAATGACACAATTGCTCCGGGCACCTTCATAGAACCATGGAATGTGAATATTTTGCTTTCATAGGAGTTCATGTTTTTTACTGAATCTCGTGAAAAGCGTATAAAAAGCTTGCAATCATCTGTAAAATGTGGTATATCCATTATACGAAACATTGCTTTAAAAGAACACTCCACCGTTCAATGATGTGTAAAGTGAGGTGCCTGCCATGACCGCCGTGATCTATGCCCGCTATTCATCGGATAACCAGCGCGAAGAATCCATTGAAGGCCAGATTCGTGAATGCACTGCCTATGCGGAAAAGAACGGCATCACCATCGTCAAGCACTACATTGACCGTGCTATCTCTGCCAAGACGGACAACCGCCCGGAGTTTCAGCAGATGATTAAGGACAGTGACAAGAAGCTGTTTGACATCGTGCTGGTCTGGAAGTTGGATCGTTTTGCCCGGAACCGCTACGACAGTGCCCGGTACAAGACCCAGCTGAAGAAGAACGGTGTCAAGCTCATGTCTGCCACCGAGATCATCTCCGAGGGACCGGAGGGCATCATTCTGGAATCGGTGCTGGAAGGTTATGCCGAGTATTATTCCGCTGACCTGTCTGAAAAGGTCATTCGTGGCATGACCGAAAACGCACTGAAGGGAAAGTTCACTGGCGGTGCCATTCCCTTTGGCTACATCATCAACGCAGACCACCGCTTTGAAATCGACCCGTTGACTGCTCCCTTTGTGGCAGAAACCTTCCAGCGGTACAACGATGGCCAGACCATGCGGGAAATTCGGGATTGCTGAACGAAAAGGGCGTCAAGAACCAGCGTGGCGGCTGATGACCTTCAACACCATTCAGCATATGCTGAACAATCGCCGCTACATCGGGGAGCTGAAATATCGTGATGTTTTGATTCCCGATGCGATTCCCTCCATTGTGTCCGCAGAGCTTTTCAACGATGTGCAGGAAAAGATCGCCAAAAACAAAAAAGCCCCTGCCCGTAGAAAGGCAGAGGATGACTACCTGCTCACCACCAAGCTGTTCTGCGGCTACTGTGGGGCGTTGATGTTTGGCGAAAGCGGCACAAGCCGGACGGGTGAAGTCCACCGCTACTATAAATGTGCCACTGCCAAAAAGCACAAGGGCTGCAAGAAAAAGACCGTCCGCAAACAGTGGCTGGAAGATCTGGTGGTCAACCAGACCATGCAGCTTGTGAAAGACGATGCCGCTATGGAATCCATCATCGCCAAGGTGATGGAACTGCAAAACAAGGAGAATACCAACATTCCCCTTTATAAAAAGCAGCTCCGGGATGCAGAATCCGGTATCCAGAATATGCTCAATGCGATTCAGGCCGGTATCCTGACCAGCTCCACCAAGGAGCGGTTGGAGCAGCTGGAAGAAACCAAGCGTGAGCTTGAAGCACGCATTGCGGAAGAAAAGCTGGCGAAGCCGAAAGTGACCGAAGAATTTATCAGGTTTTGGCTGCTGCGGTTCCGTAAGCTGGACATGAGCCTGAAAGACCAGCGGCAGGCACTAGTGGATACCTTCATCAATGCGATTTACCTGTATGATGATAAGGTTTTGATAACCTTCAACTATAAAGAAGGAACACAGACCGTCACCTTTGGGGAAGCGGCAGAAGCCGCATCAAAGGGAAATGGTTCGGATTTGGATTGCTTTACTGCACCAAGAAAAACCAGTACACATTGTGTACTGGTTTTTCTTTTTCGGTGCGGAAGAGGACTTGAACAGCAACGACGACGACCGCAGCCAGCGGCTGAAACAGGGAGGAGTTGCTGGGGCCGCGTTCTGATTTTTTCAAAGCCCTGCCAAGGGGCTGCAGAAAAATCAGAAAACGCAACCCGTAAGGCCCTGACCACCAGATTCCGCCGCGGTTCCCAACCCGTAGGAATGTCTATCGGGAGGCTGCCGCTAAAATAGAAAATCCGAACCTTTTCTCGATAGGAGAAGGGTTCGGATTTTTTGTATTCTTCGGAAAATTGAACGATTATCCAATCTTATGCGTAAGCCTTCCTCTCCCGGAATTCCTGTGGCGTCATATGATAAAGCTCAGTGAACTTCCGGTAGAAAAAACCAAGATTGTCATAGCCGACCTTTTGTGCGATTTCGTAGATGGGGAAATCTGTATTCGTCAGATAAAAGCAGGCCTGGCACATTTTTTGCAGGATGACCAGTTCTTTGAAGGTGTGCCCGGTTTCCTTTTTGATGAAAGCACTGAGATAATTGGGATGGAAGCCAAAATGGTCGGCGGTGCTCTGCAAGGTGACGGTTAGATAGTTTGCTTCCAGATAATCCAGAATATCCACGATCTTCCACTGGCTTTTGGCCTTTGGTGAAAAGCTCTGACTGCGGTACTGTCGAAGAATTTTGCAGAACAGCACGATCATATAGGCATCGATCATTTTGTCGCCGCAAATTTGTGGGTCATAGGATTCGCAGAGAATGCTTTGAATGACCGCATGGATCGGCGTCTCCTCCCGGTTGTGGAACAATAGATATTGGTCGTGAGCCGCCTCCGAAGAAAGGGCGTTGATCAAAAAACCGTTGATGATACCGTTGTTGCCCAGACGCTGCAAAAAGCCTGTGTCAGATATTCCTTTTTCATCTCAATCGTAATGACGATATCGTTTTTGCCCAGAGGCTGGATGCTGTGGGGGACATGAGTATCCAGCATACAGATATCGCCTTGCGCCATCTGTATGCTCTGACCGTTGATTATCTGGGTGCAGTGTCCGGAATACACATACAAAAATTCAATCACCGAGTGGATATGCTCTGGAATGACGGTAAAACGGGATTCCTTATTGACACAAACCGAACGATTTTTCAAAAGGCTTCCGAAATTGACTGGTACATCTCCCGCCCGTTATAGACCACTTTGGGGATATTGCGATAGCGGGGCGAAAGCTGCGGTGGCTGTTCGCGGAGATGCCGCTGCTCCGATTCGGTGTACTGAAATAGAAATATTTCCAGCTGTTGATTGGTCATGGTATCACCTCAAAGCAAGCATATCATATTAAGTTTGGTAAGTTAAGTCCTTTTTTGTGGAAATTGAAAACTTTGTCGAAATCCGGTATGATAAGGATGCCGGCAAGAGAAAGAACGAATGCAGCTGCACGCATTGGGAACATCCAAGCGACAGCAGCCAGAATAAAACTGCGGTGCCCCGCACAAGGAGGACTTTTCATGAGTACAACGAAATCTGAATATACGCAGCTTTGTACAGAAATTCTGGACGCTGTCGGCGGAAGCAAAAATATCAAGAACGTATTTCACTGCATCACTCGTCTGCGCATCGTTCCGGTCAACCGTGACGCAGTGGACATGGATAAATTAAGTAAAGTCAGCGGCATTCTGAAGGTCGTAGAATCCAGCGGCCAGATCCAGTGCGTCATCGGCACTACCGTGCCGGAAGTGTACGAAGAGTTTCTTGCAATGTCTGGTGTGGCTGCCGGCGGTGCTGTGGAGGCAGAGCCTGCCCCGGATGATGTGCCGGAGAAAAAGCCCAACATCATCACCCGGGGTCTGAACACACTGGCATCCTGTGTGACGCCCGGTCTGTATGCCATTGTGGCAGGCGGTATGATCAAAGGCATCGTCTCTCTGCTCACTGCGATCGGTCTGGTATCGTCCAAGTCGGATATCATCACCGTGCTCAATGCTGTGGGCGATGCACCCTTCTACTTTATGCCGTTCATCATCGGCTACGCAGCAGCAAAGCGGTTCAAGGTCAAGGAGATCTTCGGCATCATGACTGCCGGTATCCTGATGTACTCCACCTTCCTCTCGCCGAAAGAAGGCATTATCGGTTATGCCTTTGGCCCTATCAATATCCCCGCCTATAACTACAAGTTCTATCTTCCCGGTTATTCTGTCGGTGTGGATCTTCTCCATCATTTTCCATCTCATCGACAAGCATATGCCCAAAAATCTACGCATCGTCTTTTCCGGTGCGCTGTCTTTCCTGATCTCTGCACCGCTGTTTCTGGGTTTTGCCGCTCCTCTGGGCAACTGGATCGCCAAGGGCATGACCAGTGGTTTTGCATGGCTGTTCACCCACGCTGGTCCGTTTGCAGGTGCGCTGTTCTGCGGCATCATTCCGCTTACCATTATCTTTGGCATCAAGGCTGGTCTGCCGTAGAGCTGCAGAATCTGGAAGTTCTGGGTCATGACTATATGCTGCCCAACTTCTTCTACTCCAATCTGGCTGTTTCCGGTGCTGTTCTGGCATGGGCACTCAAGCAGAAGCCCAGTGAGCAGCGTTCTGCCGCTATTTCTACCGGCTTGGTCTGCATCCTTGGCATTACCGAGCCTGCCCTGTACGGTATTGCACTGCCGGAAAAGAAGCCTCTGTATGCTGCCATGGCAGGCGGTGCCATTGCCGGTGCCAGCGCCATGCTGATGGGTGTTGTGACCTATGCGTTCTCCATGCCCGGCATCACCAGCATCGCCACCTATGTGGATGGCGGCAACAACTTCTTTAAGCTGCTGATCGTTATGGCAATCGCATGGATATCCGGTTTTGTGATCTCCTTTGTGATGAACAAGAAGGAACCGTAAGAGAGGAGCGTATCATGATGAAAACAGGTTTTCCGAAAGACTTTCTCTGGGGCGGTGCTATGGCATCCTCTCAGGCAGAAGGTGCGTTTTTGCAAGATGGCAAAGGGCTGGATACGCAGGATCTGCGGTATTTCGACCCCAATTGGACGAAGGAAGAGCGCACCCAAAAATCCAACCGCCGCATGAACGACGAAAAATTCAAGGCCGCTCTTGCAGACCTTGAGGATCTGGAGCATTATCCGTTCCGTCATGGTATCGATTTTTATAACCGCTGGCAGGAAGATCTGGAACTGTTTGCGGAACTGGGCATCAAGGTGCTGCGCACCTCCATCTGCTGGGCACGCATCTTCCCCAATGGCGATGATGCACAGCCCAACGAGGCAGGGCTGAAATTTTACATGGATCTGTTCGATGCCTGCCATGCCCATGGCATCAAAGTATTCGCTACCATTCTGCACTACAATATCCCGCTGCATCTGGTAACAGAGTACGGCGGCTGGAAGAGCCGCAAGACGGTGGAGTGCTATGTGCGCTACACCCGCACCCTGTTCGAGCGTCTGGGTGACCGGGTGGATTACTGGCTGCCCTTCAATGAGTTCAATGCCGGCAAGTTCAACCCCTACAACGGTGTATGCCTGATCGAAGATCAGGAAGAGGACTATCAGAACGCAATCTTCCAGTGCCTGCACCATCAGTTCATTGCCAATGCACTGACCATTCAGCAGGGGCACGAGATCCTGCCCGGCAGCAAGATCGGCGGCATGATTGCCCGATTCACCACCTACCCTGCCACCTGCAAACCGGATGATGTGATGCAGATGATCCTGGACGACCAGTATTCCAACTGGTTCTATCTGGATGTAATGACCCGCGGCAAGTACCCTGCTATATGGAACGGTATTTTGAACAGCAGGCATCCGCATCGACTGGCAGCCCGGGGATGCTGAGATTCTGAAAAACAACAGCATCGATTTCGTGGCATTTTCCTACTACTTCTCGCAGGTTTCTACGACGGAGCAGGGCTGGGAAAAGACCAGCGGCAACCTGATCATGGCCAACAAGAATCCGTATCTGGAAACCAGCGAGTGGGGCTGGCAGAAGGATCCGGTGGGGTTGCGTGTCACCCTGAATCAGGTGTACGACCGCTACCAGCTGCCCGTATTTATTGCCGAGAATGGTCTGGGCGCTGTGGATAAGGTAGAGGCCGATGGCTCCATCCATGATCCCTACCGCATCGACTACATCAAAGCCCATGTGGAGCAGATGAAGGAAGCTGTCAAGGACGGCGTGGAGTTGATTGGCTATACCATGTGGGGCTTTATCGATCTGGTCTCCTGCGGCAGCATGGAAATGTCCAAGCGGTATGGCGTGATCTATGTGGATCAGGACGATGCCGGTCACGGCACATTGGCTCGCAGTAGAAAAGACAGTTTTTACTGGTATCAGAAGTGTATCGCCACCAATGGTGAAGACTTAGAAGGCTAAATGAAGGCCGGAACCGCAGGCAGGAAACTGTCTGCGGTTTTCGGCATGTTCAGGGAGGGAAAGTTTTTATGAACGAACAGACAAAAGCGCAGGTGGAAGCTTATGCAGAAGAATGCCGCACCGAACAGCTGGAACTGCTGCGCACACTGGGAAAGATACCTGCGCCGACCCGAAAGGAGGATTTTCGAGCAGCATTCTGCCGGGATTGGCTCCGGGCACAAGGGGCAGAAAATGTCCGCATCGACAGCGCTAAAAATGTGATCTGCAAACTGGGGCCGGACACTGAGGAACTGGTCGTTTTTGCCGCCCACACGGATATTGTGTTCCCAGATGTAGAAACTCTTCTTGCGGGAAGAGGACGGCAAGCTATTTGCGCCGGGCATCGGCGATGATACTGCCAACCTCGTCAACTTGCTGATGGCTGCAAAATATCTGATCCAGAAACAAACCGCGCTGGAATATGGTGTGCTGGTGGTGGCGAATGCCTGCGAAGAAGGTCTGGGCAATCTGGACGGTACGAAGGCGTTGTTTGCCAAGTACGGCACCCGTATTCAGGGGTTCTATTCTTTTGATATCTATATGCCGCTTTGCTGCAGCAGTGCCGTGGGTTCTTATCGGTATAAGATCACCTGTAAAACGCCCGGTGGTCATTCCTATGCAAATTTTGGCGACCCCAGTGCCATTCAACTGCTGTGTGGACTCGTGAATGAACTGTACCAGATCCAACCGCCGGTACGCTCCCGCACCACCTATAATGTAGGGCGTATCGAGGGCGGCACAACGGTCAACTCCATTGCACAGCAGGCCTCCATGCTGTACGAGTTCCGTTCCACCGCACAGGATTGTCTGGAAGAGATGGAAGAAAAATTCCGTCGTGCTGTAGCGCACTGGAATGGCAGAGGCGGCGATTTTGAGGTAGAGCTGCTGGGCATCCGTCCCGGCAACGGCCCTGTTGACCAGAAAAGACTCGGTCAATTCACAGCAAAAAGTAAAGAGATTGTTCGCACCTTCACAGGCCGTGAGCCTGACGAAACGCCCAACTCCACGGACAGCAACATCCCGCTGTCGCTGGGTATCCCGGCCAATACCATTGGTACGATAGATGGCGGATCGGCGCATACCCGGCAGGAGTGGGTGGATATTGCCAGCTTGCCCACAGGATTGAAAATCGTTCTTGGGCTGATGCTGGAGTATCAGAAAAATGATTGCTTTTGAAATAATCATGGAGTGTTCTGGCGGCAGTAGGGGGCTGTTGCAAAATAGCTCCAACGAAAAAATGAGATAGACTTCCCCGAAAGGGGTTACCTATCTCATTTTGTTGTAAGCTGAGGTTGTGAAAAAACAGATACAACAGAAACAGTATTCCCGACAAAATAAACTGCTAAACAAAAAGCCCCCGCATTATGATGCCAAGCAGGATCGTAATGCGGAGGCCGCTGTTCTTTCAGAACAGCACAAAGGAGAAATTATGAAAATGCAGTAAAGGTTATCCCATGGTCACCTGCACCTCTACCACAGCGCCTTCTGGTGCCAGCGGCAGCAGGCTGCCCTCAATGGGCTTGCCATCCACAGCGACGCTCTTCACACCGTACTGGACTGCAGCGGTATTATCCACTGCAATGTGATAGGTTGCGCCCCGGTAGCGGCGGGTAACGGTGAAGCCGCCCAGTGTGTGTGGGATACAGGGGTCTACCTTCAGGCCGTCCAGCGTGGGCTGGATGCCAAGGATATACTGGCTCACATTGAAGAAGGTCCATGCGGCAGTGCCGGTCAGCCAGCTGTTCTTTGCTTCGCCAAAGGTGGGGGCATCCTTACCGGCCACCATCTGGCTGTAAACATAGGGTTCGGTGCGGTGGATCTCGGAAATATCCTCGATGTAGGCCGGGCATGTCTTGCGGTACACCTCAAAGGCCCGGTCGCCATGCCCCAGAACGGCTTCGGCACAGCTGATCCACGGATTGTTGTGGCAGAAGATACCGGCGTTCTCCTTGTATCCCGGAGGATAGCTGGAAATTTCGCCCAGATTGAGCTGATAACTGGTGTATGCAGGTTGGTGCAGAACACACCGTACTTGGTATCCAGCCGTTCCTCTACGCTCTTCAATGCCTGCGCGGCCTGACCGGTCTCCTTGCCAATGCCAGCCATGACGCACATGCCCTGCGGCTCAATGAAGATCTGGCCCTCGGTGCACTCCTTGCTGCCAACAGGCTTGCCAAAAGCATCGTAGGCGCGGCGGAACCATGCGCCGTCCCAGCCAGAGGTCAGGGCCGCCTGTTCCACGCCGTCCACGGCCTTGCGGGCCGCAACGGCTTCATCGGCAAGGTTCAGGTGGTCGCACAGTTCGGCGTACTCGTGGCCGTACTTGACGAACATGCCCGCAATGAACACGCTTTCGGCCACAGGGCCTTCGCTGGGACCGGTGATCTGGAAGCTCTCGCCCGGGTGCTCCGAGAAACAGTTCAGGTTCAGGCAGTCGTTCCAGTCGGCGCGGCCAATGAGCGGCAGGCCGTGGGGGCCAAGGTGGGTGACGGTAAAGTTGAAGCTGCGGCGCAGATGCTCCATCAGGCTCTGTGCCTTGCTGGCATCATTATCAAAGGGCACCTGCTCGTCCAGAATAGACCAGTCGCCGGTCTCGCGCAGATAGGCGGCAGTGCCGGCAATGAGCCACAGCGGGTCATCGTTGAAGCCGGTGCCGATATCGCGGTTGCCTTTCTTGGTCAGAGGCTGGTACTGGTGGTAGGCGCTGCCATCCTCAAACTGGGTGGCGGCGATATCCAGAATGCGCTCCCGTGCGCGGGACGGAATGATGTGTACAAAGCCCAGCAGATCCTGACAGCTGTCGCGGAAGCCCATGCCGCGGCCGGTCCCGCTTTCAAAGTAGCTGGCCGAGCGGCTCATATTGAAGGTGACCATGCACTGATACTGGTGCCAGATGTTCACCATACGGTCCAGCTTTTCCTCGCCGGATTCCAGATGGTAGGTGGAGAGCAGAGCTTCCCAGTGGTCGGCCAGCGCCTTGCGGGCCGCGTCCACCTGTGCATCGGTGGCATAGCGTGCGATCATGGCATGGGCACGCTCCTTGTTGATGACACCGGGAGCCGTGAACTTTTCTTCCTGTGGGTTCTCGATGTAGCCCAGACCGAAGAGGATCTTTTTTTCCTCACCCGGTGCAAGGGTGACATGGATGTGCAGCGCGCCCACCGGTGCCCAGCCGTGGGCAATGCTGCCGGAGCAGTGTCCGGCACGGACGGCCTGCGGGTCTGCAGGGCCGCCATACACACCGCAGAAGGCATCGCGGGTGGTATCAAAGCTGGTAACGGGCGTATTGCTCCAGAATACCGCATAGTGATTGCGGCGCTCACGGTATTCCGTCTTATGGTAGATGATGGCCGGCTCCACCTCCACCTCGCCGGTGGAGAAGTTGCGCTGGAAGTTGGAGCTGTCGTCAATGGCATCCCACAGGCAGAACTCCACATAGCTGAACACATCCAGCTCTTTTATGGCATCCGCCTTATTTTTCAAAGTCAGGCGGTCCAGCTCACAGGCATCGCCGGTGGGCACGAACAGCTCCTGCGCAGCGGAAACACCGTTCTTCTCACCCTCCAGAATGGTATAGCCCAGACCGTGGCGGCAGGCGTAGCTGTCCAGCTCTGTCTTGGTGGCTGCCAGCCGGGGTTCCAGATGGTATCGCCATCCTTGATGTAAATGTGGTGGCCGTCCATATCCAGCGGGGAGCTGTTATAGCGGTAGCGGGTCAGGCGGCGCATCCGCGCATCGCGGTAAAAGCTGTAGCCGCCCGCCGTATTTGAGACAAGACTGAAGAAATCCTCGCTGCCAAGGTAGTTGATCCAGGGCAGAGGCGTGCGCGGGGTGGTGATGACATATTCTTTGCGTGCGTCATCAAAATGGCCGAATTTCATAAATGCTTCCTCCTTATCAGCTGCGGTAGCCCCGGCGGCATCGCTTTTGCGAAAACGATTAAGGCAGACGATCAAAGCATTCTCTTTGCTTCTAGCATAGCCCAAGCAGGCCAAAAAAGCAAGAGGATTTTCTAAAAAAATTCTGAAAGTATCTTTCATAAATACGTATGTTTTCATGATTTTCAGAAAATTTATTTCAAGCACGCTTTTTGTGCTTCCTGTAAGCGAAAACGCTGAAACACAATTTATAGGTAATATTATATACGGCGAAAATCGTAACGAAACCGCAACGAAAATCTTTTGATTTTAACCGAAATGTAACGAAACCCATCCAAGATGCACAATTTCGGTTCTTCAGAAACGAACAAAACGCCAAAATTGAGCCAAAAGCAATGAAAGTTATTCTTTTGAGCTTGATTTTTCGTACAAAATACGCTATCATGAAATTGCGAAAACGATTAAGGACTTGACGGAGAACATCCCCCGTAAAACGTTCTTCGGAAGGAGGCAAACGAGCGATGCCGTCCCTGAAAGATCTGGCAAAGGAATGCGGCGTATCGGTGGCAACGGTCAGCAAGGCGCTGAACGACCAGCCGGATATCTCGCCTGCCACACGAGAACGGGTGCGGGCCGCAGCGCACCGTATGGGCTACCTGCCCAATGCTGCCGCCCGTTCCTTGAAAACAAACCGTACTTACAATCTGGGCGTTCTGTTCGTGGATGAACGGCAGAGCGGCCTGACCCACGAATACTTTTCCGCCGTGCTGGACAGCTTCAAGGTGGAAGCCGAGAAACACGGCTACGACATCACCTTTATCAACCACAATATCAGCGGCAAGAGCATGAGCTACCTTGAGCACTGCCGCTACCGCAATGTGGACGGTGTGGTGATCGCCTGCGTGAATTTCTACGAGCCGCAGGTGGTGGAGCTGGTGAACAGCGAGGTGCCGGTGGTCACGATCGATCATGTGTTCAATAACCGCATGGCGATCCTCTCGGATAACGTTTTCGGCCTGAAGGCACTGGTGCGGCAGGCATGGGCCTGCGGCCACCGCCGCATCGCCTTTATCCACGGCGAAAAAACCGCCGTTACCGAGAACCGTGTTGCAGGTTCTATCAGGCCTGCGAAGAGCTTGGCTGAAGATCCCGGAAGCTTATGTGCGGGAGCATCTACCATGATGCTGACCGCTGTGCCGCCGAGACCAAAGCGCTGCTGGAGCTTCCGCAGCCGCCCACCTGCATCATCTTCCCGGACGATTTCTCCGCGCTGGGCGGCTACAACGCCATCAGCGAAAAGGGGCTTTCGATCCCGGAGGATGTTTCGGTGATGGGCTACGACGGCATCTACCTCTCGCGGGTGGTCAAGCCTCAGCTGGTGACTTACCAGCAGAACACCGCTGCGCTGGGCCGCACGGCTGCCGACAAGCTCATTGAGCTCATCGAGCATCCAAGAGTGACCCTGCCCGAACAGATCCGCGTTTCTGGCAAATTGCTGGACGGCGGGTCGGTCAGCATTCTTTAATATGTCTCTAAAGGCTCTTGCTACGGAACCTTTTATGAAGAAAACTTTTGCAAATAATGGAAAACCATGAAGGAGGTTTACCCTTATGAAAAGATCTCTCGCCGTAATTTCCTGCTCGCTTCCGGTGCCGTGACCATTGGTGCAGCTCTGGCTGCCTGCGGCGGTTCTTCCGCTTCCACCAGCACCGCTTCTTCTGCTTCGGCTTCCTCTGCTGCTCCCGCAGCACAGGGCAAGGTGCTGAACATCTGGTGCTGGAACGATGAATTCCAGAGCCGCTTCAACGACTACTATCCGGAAGTTTCCGAGATCGCAGCCGACAAGTCCACCACCACCCTGAAGGATGGCACCGTTGTGAAGTGGACCATCAATGCCAACGAGAACAACAACTATCAGAACAAGCTGGACGAAGCCCTGCTGAGTCAGGACAGCGCTGCTGATGACGACAAGATCGACATCTTCCTGATCGAGGCTGACTATGCTCTGAAGTATGTGGATTCCGATTACGTTCTGGATGTCAAGGCAGACATCGGCCTGACCGATGACGATCTGGCTGGCCAGTACCAGTACACCAAGGACATCGTTAGTGTGGACGGCAGCCAGCGCGGCACCACCTGGCAGGCAACTCCCGGTCTGTTTGCATACCGCCGCAGCATTGCCAAGGATGTTCTGGGCACCGATGATCCCGCCGAAGTGCAGACCTACCTGTCCGACTGGGATAAGTTCAATGATGTAGCTGCACAGGCAGCCGCCAAGGGCTACAAGATGCTGTCCGGCTTTGATGATGCATACCGCACCTTCTCCAACAACGTGGCAGCTCCGTGGGTCACCGGCACTACCGTTACCGTTGATGAGAACATTATGAAGTGGGTCGATCAGACCAAGGAGTACACCGATAAGGGCTATAACAACAAGTCCAGCCTGTGGGACAGCCAGTGGGCAGCCGATCAGGGTCCCACCGGTAAGGTGTTCGGCTTCTTCTACTCCACTTGGGGCATCAACTTCACCCTGCTGGGCAACTCGCTGGAGACTCCTGTCGCTGAGGGCGGCAAGGAAGAAGTTGGCAACGGTATCTACGGCGATTACGCTGTGTGCGAAGGCCCTCAGCCCTACTACTGGGGCGGCACCTGGATCTGCGGCGCAGCCGGCAGCGACAACATCGAGACCATTAAGGATGTTATGCAGAAGCTGACCTGCGATGAAGCCATCATGAAGCAGATCACCATGATACGCAGGACTACACCAACAACGAGAAGGCTATGAACGAGATCGCAAACAGCGATTACAGCTCCGCTTTCCTGGGCGGCCAGAACCACATCGCTCTGTTTGCAGAGGCTGCAGCCAAGATCGATATGTCCAACGCCGGTCCGTACGATCAGGGCCTGAATGAGAGCTTCCAGAATGCATTCAAGGATTACTTTACCGGCAACGTGGACGAAGATACCGCAAAGGCAAACTTCGAGACCGCTATCAAGGAGAAGTATCCTGAGCTGACCGACGTGGTGTGGCCCGCATAATAGCAGCCGACCCTAAAACGGAAAAGTGAATACGCAGGGGCGGGCCGGACGCTGTTCCCGCCCGCCCCTGTTCTTTCCGCAAATTTATCAGGAGGCGATCCTATGGGAGAAAGAAAAGAAAGGGTCGATCAGCTACGCGAAATGGGGCTACATCTTCATTGCGCCGTTCTTCATCATCTTCGCGGTATTCCAGCTGATCCCTCTGGCATCCACCATTTACTACAGCTTTTTTGAATATTACCGCAGCGGCCTGAAGATCATTGGCCCGAACTTTGTGGGCCTGAAAAACTACATTACCCTGTTCGCCACCGATCTGCCCAAGTACTTTGGCAACACGCTGATCCTGTGGATCATCGGCTTTATCCCGCAGATCGCCATTTCCCTGTTGCTGGCAGCATGGTTCACCGATCTGCGCCTGAAGTTGAAGGGCCAGACCTTCTTCAAGACGGTCATCTACATGCCCAACCTGATTATGGCCTCCGCCTTTGCAATGCTGTTCTTCGCGCTGTTCTCGGACAACGGCCCGGTGAACGCCGTGCTGCAGAGCATGGGCTGGATTGATGCACCCATCAGCTTTTTGAACACCGTGTGGGGCAACCGCGGGCTGATCGGCCTGATGAACTTCCTGATGTGGTTCGGCAACACCACCATCATGCTGATGGCTGCGATCATGGGCGTGGATCCCACCCTGTACGAAGCGGCTGAACTGGACGGCTGCACCCCGAACCAGATGTTCTGGAAGATCACCATTCCGCTGATCCGTCCCATCCTTGTTTACGTCATGATCACCTCCATGATCGGCGGCCTGCAGATGTTCGATGTGCCGCAGATTTTGACCAACGGCAAGGGCGGCCCGGACCGCACCTCCACCACCATGATCATGTACTTGAACAACCACCTGTTCAGCAAGAACTACGGCATGGCCGGTGCAGTCTCGGTGGTGCTGTTCCTCGTGTGCGCAGTGCTGTGCGTTGTGGTCTACTTCTCCCTTACCAAGGAGGATGACGGCCTGACCCGCGCCCAGCGCAAAGAACTGAACGCCGCCAAAAAGGCAGCAAAAGGAGGGAAATGATTATGGCACACACTCCTAGAAATCAATCGGAAAAAGCAACACTGGCTGCACGCCGCGCATGGTGTTATCTGGTGCTGGTGTTCATCAGCTTTTTGTGCCTGTTCTTCTTCTATGTGCTGGTGATCAACTCCACCCGCACCCACTTCGAGATCCAGAAAGGCTTCTCGATGCTGCCGGGCAAATCGCTCATCACCAACTTCCAGAACGTGCTGGCCGATGCTAACATCCCTGTCATCACCGGCATCCGCAACAGCCTGATCGTCTCTGCCTGCTCGGCGGCGTTCAGCGTGTATTTCTCGGCCTTGACGGCCTACGGCATCTACGCCTATAACTTCAAATTCAAAAAGGCCGCGTTCGCCATTATCCTGCTGATCATGACCATGCCCACGCAGGTGTCCGCTCTGGGCTTTTTGCAGCTCATCACCAAGATGGGCCTGAAGAACAGCTTTATCCCGCTGATCCTGCCCAGCATTGCAGCGCCCACCGTGTTCTTCTTCATGAAGCAGTATCTGGACGCTTCCCTTCCCATGGAGATCGTAGAGGCTGCCCGCATCGACGGTGCAGGCGAGTTCTACACCTTCAACAAGATCGTGCTGCCCATTATGAAGCCCGCTCTGGCAGTGCAGGCCATTTTCTCCTTCGTGGCCAGCTGGAACAACTACTTCATTCCCGCTCTGGTGCTGGACAGCGCCGACAAAAAGACCCTGCCCATCCTGATTGCACAGCTGCGCAGTGCAGACTTCCTCAAGTTTGATATGGGCAAGGTTTACATGATGGTGCTATCGCCATTCTGCCCGTCATCATCGTGTACCTGCTGCTTTCCAAGTTCATCGTCCGCGGTGTTGCTTTGGGCGGCGTGAAAGGCTGACGGCATTTTGCCGCAAACAACAAAAGGGTCCCGGAGAAAATTCCGGGACCCTTTTGCTGTGTTTAGGATATAAGGAATTTTTGGAAGAGATCAGGAGAAAAAACAAGGCATACACATTCTGTCGGAGGTTTTAAGGAGATAAGATTACTCGCCGCGGACGGCTGCGAAACCTGCTTCCAGATCAGCAATGATATCGTCGATGTGCTCAGTGCCGATGGACAGGCGGATGGTGTTCTGATAGATCTGCTGCTCGGCCAGCTCTTCGTCGTTCAGCTGGCTGTGGGTGGTGGAAGCCGGGTGGATGACCAGACTCTTCACATCAGCAACGTTTGCCAGCAGAGAGAAGATCTTCAGGTTATCGATGAACTTGAATGCTTCCTCGCGGCCGCCTTTGATGTTGAAGGTGAAGATGGATGCACCGCCATTGGGGAAGTACTTCTCGTACAGGGCGTGATCCGGGTGATCCGGCAGGGAGGGGTGGTTGACCTTCTCCACCTGCGGGTGGTTTGCCAGAAACTCGACTACCTTCTTGGTGTTCTCCACATGGCGCTCGATGCGCAGGCTCAGGGTCTCGGTGCCCTGCAGCAGCAGGAAGGCGTTGAACGGCGAAATGGTGGCACCGGTATCACGCAGCAGGATCGCACGGATGTAGGTGACAAAAGCTGCGGGGCCTGCTGCATCGGCAAAGGAAACGCCGTGGTAGCTGGGGTTGGGGTCAGCAATGTTGCCGAACTTACCGCTTGCCTTCCAGTCGAACTTGCCGCTGTCCACAATGATGCCGCCCAGCGTGGTGCCGTGGCCGCCGATGAACTTGGTGGCGGAATGAACAACGATATCTGCGCCGTGCTCAATGGGACGGATCAGGTACGGGGTGCCGAAGGTGTTATCGATGACCAGCGGCAGGCCCGTGCTTGTGCGCGATGGCTGCAATGGCATCGATATCGGGGATATCGCTGTTGGGGTTGCCCAGAGTTTCCAGATAGACGGCCTTGGTGTTGGGCTGGATGCATTCTCCACCTCAGCCAGATCGTGTGCGTTCACAAAGGTGGTGGTGACGCCGAACTGGGTCAGGGTGTGCTCCAGCAGGTTGTAGCTGC
>ENA-OUNI01000102-OUNI01000102.1-human-gut-metagenome-genome-assembly--contig:-NODE-102-length-34063-cov-5.427363_pt1 | contig 34063 bp, 44 predicted proteins | sample MGYA00242499_ERZ504580 | MGnify/ENA primary metagenome ERZ504580 (study PRJEB26092, sample SAMD00036315) | human gut metagenome | host: Homo sapiens | study: EMG produced TPA metagenomics assembly of... | reverse complement strand
CCTACGCATTTTTTAAAGGTTGCGTGGCTCATTGTGTTAGGGATTTTCGGTTGTTTCAATTATCCGCTCTTCGGGGTGGGTATCGAAAGCCCAATTGATTTGTTCATCGGGCAGTGTGCTGTGTATTCCTCTGCCCATCACCATTCCACAATCTTCAAGGATTTTCCGCTCGGCTTCCTCTCGGTCTGTGGCTACAACCTCAAACACACCTTCAAAAACGTATTGGGTGCGTACTCTGTAAACTTTCCTTTCCATATTTTCAAAACTCAGCGATTAGTAATCTGTGTTCCATTGGTTCACCATTCGATAGCCAACGGTGGGTTAGCCAAAAATGATGTGCGCCGTAACCATAGACAAAAAACTTGTCAAGTTCCGTTTCTTGGGAGATTTGAAGGAGTGCGGTCTGCAACTCCTCCTTGTTCTCGGCTATGCTTATGGCATTGATAACTCTCACGATGATGTTGGGTATTTCATCTGCCCACGAGTTGTTGAGAGCTTTGCTCGAAAAATTATGAATAATGCCTTCTACTTGTACTTTCATATTGTTGTCGTTTATAGGTTGATGTTTTTATTTACTCTCTGCAAATAAGGGTGCAGTCCTCTACCTCGGTGGGTAGTCCAAAGGCTGGAACGTGGGTAAAATAAGGTTGCATATTCCCCTCTATGTCTGTGTGGGGCGATATAACCTCCGCTTTGGTGTCCTTACTCCATTGGTCTGCGAGTGCGATTTCTTCGTCTGTCAGTCCTGTACTATCTCCATTGATAAGGTAGCCTAAACTCCACGTTGGAATTTTCTCTATTGTCTTGTATGTCGCCATAATCGTTGTTATTATAGGATTGTTATGCGGTTGCTCTCTGTGCTATCATTCTCATATTCTTCTGCATCAAGGCGAGTATCTGCTCGTGGTACTCGGTGTTCTTGTTGCACACTCCACGACTTTGTACCACTTTCATCGTTTCCAATGATACCTCGATGGTTTCGATGCGCTCTCCGTCCTTTGTGGCAGAGAAGATAAGCGACTGCGGTTTGCTGTAATAGCGTGCGTCATATACGCAATGGTGCATTGCCGTGCCTTCCTCCAAATGCTCCTGCACACTCTCCAAAACGTGGATACGGATAATGCCGTCAGTAAACTCTATGCCAAAGAATTTTGCTTTGAGTTGCTTGTACTCTTGTTCGGCTTCTATTGCTTCCTTACGCTTCTTGATAATGTTCTCACGCTCTTTCATCGCTCTGCTCTTGGCTTGGTAATGGTCGTGCGCTGCTCTTAGGTCGGTGGGGCAAACATACTTGGCATTGTGAATATCCTTGCCTAATTGATTGAGCATATCCACCATATCACACCATAGACTTCCGTCCTCTATATGGTAGCCGTTTCGCAAACAGATGCGGATAGATGCCCAATAGCTATCAATGCTTCTTCGACCATTGTGCATGAAGAATTTGAGTAGCGGGATTTGCCCCGACTTCAACAAGGTTTCCACACGGCTATCGGAAAGCAGTGCCGGTATAAGTTCAGTAGGCACTATATTGTGGAAGTTTCCCTCAAAACCATTTCTGCGGAGTGTGTCCGTAACCTTGAACTTGGGATATATCGGTGAGTACGATATATAGCGGTAGGCTTCGTTGTCGTTGCGTACTGCCATTGGCGAACAGAAAGAAAAGGTGTCAATGTATCTGCCTAATGTTCGTTGAACAGCAATAATCGTTTTTCTTCCTTGTGCGTTCCACCAATACTGACCGATTTCAAAGGTATATGAAGATGCCTTGCAACCTTTCTCCATTTCCACAGAAAGGAGGAACATTCTTAGTATTTGGTATTCTCCGTAAGTGGTAAGTATCGTGAAATATTGCTTTTGTCTTATCTTGCGTTGAAAGGTTTCCTTGACCTGCAACCTTGCCCCGCAATGGGGGCAGGTGCAAGTGTCCGTAGCTTTTCTATTGTCCAACTATGCCCACAATCCATACACGTTGTGCGACCTTTGGGCAGTCGGTAGGCGAAATGGTCTATACATTCACGGAATGCCCATTTGCTCTGTGTCTTGGTTATCGGGCGAAGGTGCTTACTCTCGCAAGGACTGCCTTCTCATATTTGTTTCTTGGTTTCATAGGCTTAAAAATCAAATAGTGACGGTTGTGTTTGGGGTGCTGCGCTTTCGGTTTTCTTCACTCGTGCGTTACGGCTCTGTATCTTGGCAAGTTCCTCACGTTGGTACTGCTTGATGGCTTCTTGCCTTGCTTCGGCTTTCTCCTCCTCTGTGAGTTCCACAATATGATTTACTGCCACTCTGCAAGTGATTTCCTTTCCTACTTCAATTTCATCCTCGTCATAGTAGTGTACCGCCATTGAGTAGATTTCATCGTCCTCAAAGCCATTGCAGCCATTCGCCTGCACTTGGTTCAAGATGTAGGTTACACACTCCTCGATGCTCTTGTTAGGCTTCATCAAGTTGGGTGCAAACAAAGGGTCTGTCGCTGCACGCTGATTGAGATACTCGGCTATTGCTCTCGTAAAATGTTCTGTTCCTTTCATAGTCGTTTAATGTTTGGGGATTTCTACTATTTGATTGACACTACCATACAAATAGGCTCTTAGGCTGGTGCGGTCGGGTGCGTAATACTCTGCCCAATGTCCGTATTGATTGACCAAATACTTCTTCAATACGTCCATAAAGTCAAACCGATAACCCATAAGGGGTACGGCTGTACGGAAGTAGGTGTTTGTGTTCACCGCTTCGGCAAGCCAATTCTTTTCCTCACGGCTCATTCGCTCACCACGATTGAGTTTCACACGGAGAAGATACACCTTGCTATTACAAAGGCTCTCCAACGGTTCAACTTCCCACTGCACAAACTTAGTTGCCAACACTTGCTCACTTTCATCAACCACCGAACTTATGCGGTAATGAGAGGAGGAGCTATATCCTTTTTTCTTCATCGAAGATGTGATATTTACTTTCTGCTGTTCCATAATGACATTTTTTTTATGCGTCCAAAGATCGGAGTATGCTGATTCCTTTTTGTAGCAAGAACAAGGTAGGGGCGCAGCCGGCACAAGGTTTTGCAGGAAAATACTACCCGGAATGAAATGTAGGTGTGGAGATTTTCCGTACAAACCAAAGGCACAGACCTTGTGCAAGCCGTAGCCCCTTACTACCTTTGCGAATAAAAAGAAATCAGCACCGACTTATGGCACATCAAAGTGGAATAGATGGACTTAAGAAGCGAAAGTGCAACGCCGGTATGGAAAATGAAAAAGGTGGCTACCTCAACCGAGATAACCACCCATAAAGAAGAATGAATCGAAGAATATCTTTCCTTGTGCGCTCAGAGCACACAGAGCAGGATTGCCACGATGACGGCAAGCCAGAACAGCCAACGCAGGATTGTAAAGGTTACTTGCAGAATAACTTTAACAATGAAGCGTAGTATCAGGAAACCGAGAATAATCGAAACGGCGGTTACGACTTGCGGCGTAACTATCTTCGAGATAAGGTAAACTGCACCGATAACGATGGAAAGCAGAACGGCGAGTTCGATGAAGCGTGTCCAACCGAAGCGGCGGACTTGCTTGGGAGAAGTCGGCGGCTGCCTGTTCCTCTCGGTTTTATACGATGCGTCTGCCTTGATGAAGGCGGGCTGATGAATATCTTGATTCATGATGATTGTTTTCATAATCGGGGCTTTTAATAGTTCAAGAGCGATAACAAGATGCTCTAACGACCCAAAGACAAGTGTTTGGAAAACTCTTGACGTGTGGAGTGGAGCGTTTATCTTGGCTCTTGACACTACAAAAGCCCCCGATGGTGAAGTATCAAGCCATGTTCTCACCGCCTATCGTTGGCAGACCATTGACCTTAATGAGCAGCACGATTGTACCAGTCAGCTCGGTGTACAGTTTGTCGTATTCTGTACCTGCCGCAAAGTCGTCCGTGAGTTCGTACTTGGCAAATACCGCTTGAATTGCCTTGTTGTTCAGCAAAATTAGTGCTAACCTTTCGGGAAGCGGACTTGGCAGTTCCTTCTCAAACTCCTGCTCCAGTACGGAAACAAGGGTATCATACTTTGAGAAGTGTAGGTCGTGGTACAGCACCTCGCTTGCCATCGTCTCTGCTTCGGGATGTGAGAAACCTTGCGCCACGGCATCGCAGTAAGCCGTCAATGCCTCGTCTGCGCGAGCGGTTATAAACGCATTGTCATTCTCTCTCTCAGGGAAATGCTCTCCGAGATACGCTTCCAACTTCAGATGGAAGTAGGAAAGTTCTTTCTTTGTCGTTGTCATAAATTCAAAATATTAGGGTTATATACATTATTTTTTGGAAATGCCTAATGCCGTATTGAAAGTACCAACTTGTCAGCCAGCTCATCCATATCGTGTTCTATCTTCTTATTGGTAATACGGGCATAGATTTGCGTTGTCTTGATGTTGGTGTGTCCTAACATCTTACTTACGGATTCGATGGGAACTCCCTTGGATAGGGACATCGTGGCAAATGTGTGCCGGGCGAGGTGGAATGTCAGGTTCTTCTTGATACCGCAAATATCGGCAATTTCTTTCAGATAACTGTTCAGTTTTTGATTCGTCAGCATGGGGAAAAGTTTGCCGTCACGATAGGTCTTGCCACTATATTTTGCAATGATGCTCTTGGGTATATCGAGTAAAAGAACGTTGGTCTCCACGCTCGTCTTCTGCCGCTTGGTCATTATCCACTGCTTGCCGTTGAGCGTGACGATGTTTTCCGGAGCGAGGTTGTACACGTCTATGTACGCAAGTCCCGTAAAGCAGGCAAAGATGAACAAGTCCCTGACGTGTTCCAGCCGTTCGGAAACCATTCTCTTTTTGAGGATGATTTTTATCTCGTCCTCCGTCAAGTAGCCCCTATCCACTTTCTCCAACCGGATTTTATAACTGGCGAACGGGTCATTTACCAATATGCCGTTGTTACGGGCTATGATGATGATGCGCTTGAAGAACTGCATGAACTTGGCGGTAGTGTTGTAACCGCACTTGCAGGCTGTACGCAGGTACAACTCAAAATCGGTAATGAGCATCGGCGTTATCTCCTTAATGGATATGTCCGATACATTGTACTTGCTTTGAATGAACTCGGCAAGGTGGCGGCGGGTGACTTCATACTTGCGGTAAGTCGCTATCGTCTTGGATATGCCGACCAACTGCTTCACATCGTCATTGTGCTTTTGGAACAGGGTAAGGATTGTTTCGTGGCTCTCACTATGACCTAAAAACTCGTTCTTCACTTTCTCGGCGGTCACGTAGTTGTCACGCCGCTGCATTTCGTGGTAAATGGTGTTCAAGGATGCGTTTATATCATCCAGCATACGGTTTATGCGGCTGGCTTCCGCAGTACGTCCGGTAGCCTTGCCCATTTTGCCGTCCCAAATAGAGGGTAACACGTCCAACTTGGTGTTAAAACGGCTCGCCACGCCGTCCACTGTAATACGGGCGAAAAGGGGGTACGCACCGTTGGCTTTTTGTTTGTCTTTCTTTGCGTAAAAGCAAATGTTGAATGTCGATTTCATAACTCACTTTTTAAGTAGCAAAACTATTGTAATTCTCTAAAAATGAGTTCTATGCAGGCAAGCCAAATAGCGACAGGAGTTCGCCAATTTCGGACAATCTGTACCCCCTTTCCGTTTTTGTTTGTCGGGGGTACGAGTTAGGTTACGAACTTTGTCTTTTAGGGGCGAAAAGGTGTACTTTAAGGCAGACACAAGGGGATAAAAAAGTCCCACAAATCATTGAATTTGTGGGACTTGTCTGCTTACTGTCCGGTATTGTCCGGTTAGTTCAGCGGAGAGGGAGGGATTCGAACCCCCGGTACCTCGCAGTACAACGGTTTTCAAGACCGCCGCAATCGACCACTCTGCCACCTCTCCTAAAAACTTCCTTTTCGGGAAGTGCTTTTTTCTTAAAGCGATGCAAAGGTACAAATCATTTTTAATTCTGCAAACTTCCTTTCTCTTTTTTCATGAATTAATAGTACTTTTGCACCATGATATATCCGCAGAACTTTGAACAGAAAATAGGTTTCGACCAAATACGCCGATTGCTGAAAGAAAAATGCCTCAGTACACTTGGTGAAGAACGGGTGATGGACATGGCATTCTCCGACCACTTTGGAGAGGTGGAGGAGCGTCTGGACCAAGTCACCGAATTTGTACGCATACTCCAAGAAGAAGACAACTTCCCGGCACAATACTTTTTTGATGTACGTCCGTCACTGAAACGCATACGCGTGGAAGGCATGTATCTGGACGAGCCAGAACTTTTCGACCTGCGCCGTTCGCTGGAAACCATACGCGATATAGTACGCTTCCTACAGAAAAGCGACGATGATGAGGAAGAAAGCGCTTCCCCCTACCCTTGCCTGAAAAAGCTGGCGAGAGACATCACCGTCTTCCCGCAGCTCATAGCGAAAATAAACGGCATCCTCTCTCCTTACGGAAAAATCAAGGACAACGCCTCCGCAGAACTGGCACGCATCCGTCGGGAACTGGCAAGTACCATGGGAAGCATCTCCCGCTCACTGAACAGTATTCTACGAAATGCCCAGTCCGAGGGCGTTGTGGACAAAGACGTAACACCCACCATGCGTGACGGCCGTCTGGTCATTCCCGTTGCACCGGCACTGAAACGGAAAATACGCGGTATTGTACACGACGAGTCGGCCAGTGGTAAAACCGTATTCATCGAGCCTGCCGAAGTAGTGGAAGCCAACAATCGCATACGAGAACTTGAAGGTGACGAACGCAGAGAAATTATCCGCATCCTGACGGGCTTCTCCAACCAGTTGCGTCCCTCCATCCCCGACGTACTGCTATCATACGAGTTCCTTGCCGAAATAGACTTCATACGTGCCAAAGCATTGTTTGCCGAGCAAATATCCGGACTGAAACCGGCTCTCGAAAACAAGCAACTGCTGGACTGGACAATGGCGGTACACCCACTCTTGCAACTTTCTCTCGCCAAACATGGCAAAAAAGTCGTACCGCTTGACATCGAACTGAATGAGAAGCAACGTATCCTCATCATCTCCGGTCCGAACGCAGGCGGCAAGTCCGTCTGCTTAAAGACAGTAGGCTTATTACAATACATGCTGCAATCCGGACTACTCATCCCGATGCACGAACGCAGTCATGCCGGAATATTCAGCAGTATATTCATCGACATCGGTGACGAGCAGTCCATTGAAGATGATTTGAGCACCTACTCCTCCCACCTTACGAACATGAAAATCATGATGAAAAGCTGCAACGAACGGAGCCTCATCCTGATTGATGAATTCGGGGGCGGAACAGAACCCCAGATAGGAGGTGCCATTGCCGAAGCCGTATTGAAGCGTTTCAACCAGAAACAGACGTTCGGTGTCATCACCACACACTACCAGAACCTGAAGCATTTTGCCGAAGACCACGAAGGTGTAGTGAATGGCGCCATGCTCTACGACCGCCATCTGATGCAGGCACTGTTCCAACTACAGATAGGCAATCCGGGCAGTTCGTTCGCTGTGGAGATTGCCCGCAAGATAGGTCTGCCGGAAGATGTCATCGCCGATGCCTCGGAAATTGTGGGCAGCGAATACATCAACGCCGATAAGTACCTGCAGGACATTGTGCGCGACAAACGCTATTGGGAAGGCAAACGCCAGACAATACGCCAGCGTGAAAAGCACATGGAAGAGACCATCGAGCGTTATCAGACCGAAATCGAAGATTTGCAGAAATCCCGGAAGGATATTCTGCGCAAAGCGAAAGAAGAGGTGGAGCAACTGATGCAGGAAGCCAATGCACGCATCGAGAACACCATACGCTCCATCAAAGAAGCCCAGGCAGAAAAAGAAAAGACACGCCAGGCCCGCCAGGAGTTGACGGACTTCCGCGAATCAATGGAAGCGCTTGCCAACAAGGAACTGGAAGAAAAAATTGCCCGCAAGATGGAAAAGCTGAAAGAAAAGCAGAACCGGAAAAAGGAAAAGAAAGCAGGCAATGGAAAAGAGAACGGACCGTCTGCCCAGGCTTTGGCAGAACAGCAGGCGCGGAAAGAAGCGGAACGCCTCGCGGCAATCGTCCCCGGCTGCAACGTCAGAATAAAGGGACAGACCTCTGTGGGCGAGGTAATGGAAGTGAACGGCAAGAATGCGATTATCGCGTTCGGCAGCATCAAGACTACCGTCAAGCTGGACAGGCTAGAACGCACCAACGCGCAGCCCAAACAAGCTGACGTGTCCGCCAAAAGCACTTTCATCAGCGTCCAGACCCAAGACAGCATGTATGAGAAGAAACTACATTTCAAGCAAGACATTGATGTCCGTGGCATGCGTGGCGACGAAGCGCTGCAAGCCGTCACCTATTTCATTGATGATGCTATCCTCGTCGGCATGTCGCGTGTGCGTATCCTTCACGGAACAGGAACGGGTATCCTGCGCACGCTTATCCGCCAATATCTGGAAACCGTTCCCGGAGTGCGCCACTTTGCCGACGAACATATACAGTTCGGCGGAGCAGGCATTACCGTAGTAGACTTGAGTTAATGGATAATTGACAGTTGATAATTAAATCATAAATCTGAAATCATAAATCTGAAATATATGAAATCAATCAAAGAACTCTACCGTATCGGTACCGGTCCATCCAGTAGCCACACTATGGGGCCGCGCAAGGCAGCTCAGATATTCCTGGAAAGGCATCCCGAAGCAGCCGCCTTCCAAGTAACCCTATACGGAAGCCTCGCCGCTACCGGCAAGGGGCACATGACCAATGTTGCCATCACCGAGACACTGCAACCCGCAGCACCGGTAGAAATAATCTGGGAGCCCAAAATATTCCTGCCCTTCCATCCCAACGGTATGAAATTCGTCTCTTTGGACAGCGAAGGCAAGGAGACCGACCAATGGACCGTATTCAGCGTCGGCGGCGGTGCCCTGGCAGAAGAGAATGATGGAGCATCATCCGTAAACACCCCGGATGTATACGAAATGAACAGTATGACCGAAATACTGCAATGGTGTGAACGTACCGGAAAAAGTTACTGGGAGTACGTCAAGGAATGCGAGGAAAGCGACATTTGGGATTACCTGCAGGAGGTATGGAAAACCATGCAGGCTGCCGTAAAACGGGGATTGGATAGTGAAGGAGTCTTGCCCGGCCCTCTGAATCTGCGCCGAAAGGCTTCTACCTATTATATACGTGCCAGTGGCTACAAGGCTTCCCTCCAGTCGCGCGGACTGGTATTTGCCTATGCTTGGCAGTAAGTGAAGAAAATGCGTCAGGTGGGGTCATTGTCACTGCACCTACCTGCGGTTCGTGTGGCATTGTACCGGCAGTGCTCTATCATCTGCAAAAAGCCGGGAGTTCAGCGACACACGCATACTTCGTGCCCTTGCCACAGCTGGACTGATAGGAAACATCGTGAAGACCAACGCTTCCATTTCGGGAGCGGAAGCCGGATGCCAGGCAGAGGTAGGTGTAGCATGTTCCATGGCATCAGCCGCAGCCAACCAATTGTTTGGAGGCAGTCCGGCACAAATAGAATATGCCGCCGAAATGGGATTGGAGCATCATTTGGGTATGACCTGCGACCCAGTTTGCGGACTGGTACAAATCCCGTGCATCGAACGTAATGCCTACGCCGCCGCACGCGCCTTGGATGCCAACCTTTACTCCTCCTTCACCGACGGCATGCACCGCGTGTCATTCGACAAAGTGGTGGAAGTCATGAAAGAAACCGGAAACGACCTGCCCTCCCTCTACAAAGAAACCAGCGAAGGAGGACTGGCGAAGGATTATAAGCCGATGTAGTTAAGGATAAGGGATTAAGGATTAAGGATTAAGTTTTCAATATGATTGCACAACACTAATGTCCTTAATCCCTTATCCTTAACTCTTCTCTAATCAAGTTTTACCGGCCAATGCGTATCATCCCTATTACCGCTCACATCTTTTGTCTGTAGCAAGCCGCCTTCTTCCGAATAGAACAATTGATACTCTGCATTTCCCTTTTCAACTTCAATGACAAACTGCATAGGCACTACCGGATACTCCAAAAGAACAATCTCCTCTATCTTCCAACCGGCATACTCACTGGCGCTGAAAGAGGTCTGTACTGTTCCCGGAAGATTATTCCAAAGCAATTCGGTTTCCGTCAGTTGCCATTCCGCCTGATTATTGAACCATACATCCTTTTCCTGCCCATCCACTTTACAATCTGCAACGAAATAGCCCCCTTTCTGTTCCCATTCCACATGGATTGCGGAAGGGTATTTGGACTTCAATGCTTGTGACATTGCTTCGGGCACTTTGACATCATCCTTGTCGTCATCATCACTGCATGCACCAAGTGCCAAGCGGCGATGAACATCATCGCCAACATTTGAATCTTCATTCTCATCATTTCTCTATAAAGTTTAGGTTAATAGTTACTGGAGAATCAATCGTCCATGCTGACGAACTTTCCCTTTTTGTTGAACTTCAAAGAGTAGTCATTACCCAATTCAATTTCCACACCGGTACGTCCGCGTTCGATTTTAGTAATAATCTCTCTCGGGAAGTTAGCCTTCACATACTCCTTTACCGGAACCGGAATCAATGCTTCGGGAACAGCGGACTTCTTGCAATCCACTTCCAACCAATTTCCTTTCTTGTCGAAGTCTATTTCCGTACGGTCTGTCAACAGCACTTCATATTTTTTAGTCTGCAATATTTCACTTTCAATCTTGATGTGTGAAATGTGCGGTTTCGAGAAATACTGGTTGATAAAATTGCGTGCCGTCAGCGGAAGCTGCTTGGTATCCTGAGTGATGACATCACCGGCAAAGGCAAACTGAACAGCTACAAGAGCCAACACAAGAATAGACAATACTTTCTTCATAATCGTTATTTTTTAATGTTACTAATAAATTTCATATTATTCACATTGCAAATAACGGTAGAGAATTAGGAAAGATTTAGGAATAACCGCAGTTAACAGTAAATTTTACTTTCTTTAACCAGACGAAAGGTATGCATACGTCCTGCCATTCATACGTGAGCTTCAATGAAGACGACAACGCAATGGAACGCGCTATGGCAAGCCCCAGTCCGGTGGAGTCCTTCTTGCCATCCATGCCATGATAGAAACGCCGGAACAACTTCTCTCCATCCAAAGGGGCATCCCCCGTATTCCTGATGACCAGAGAAGCGGGAGTAGTAAACACCTGCAACTCTCCCCCTTCCCTATTGTGCAGCAACGAGTTCTTCACAAGATTGGAAACCAGTATTTGCGCCAGCGAATGGTTGCAACGGATGATAAAAGGCTGCTCCTCCCGTTTTCGTATCAGTCTCACCTGCTTATGTTCATAGATATCCATCAGGTCGGGCAAGAGTTCATCCAATATCTCATCCACCGAGACATCCTCCATCTCGGTATACTGCCCGTTCTCTATACGGGAAAGCAACAGCAGGGACTTGTTCAGTTTTACGGCACGCCCCAGCGTGGCATATATCTCGTCCAGCTGCTCCATTTGCTGTTCCGTCATCCCTTCACTCTCAGCCAGCAGTTCCACTTTTCCCCTCACGATGGCAAGCGGTGTCTGCAACTCATGCGAGGCATTCTCGATGAACTGCTTCTGCTCCTCGTATGCCTTGTAGCTGCGGTTGCCCATATCCAATGCAGCATCGCTCAGCTGGCGGAACTCCCGTATCTTCGTCGGGTTGTCCAATGGAGGCACCTCCTTGCCGGGCTGAATGCAGTGCAGCCAGTCAAGCAACCTATGTAACGGACGGAACACTCCCTTCAGCACCAACTGGATGCCGATGGAAGTACAGATGAGAAACAACAGGAACAGCGCTCCCAGATACCAAAGCATAGCCTCCACCATGTCATCCCGCTCCAAAATGGAAATCATCAGTTTCAACTCATAATATTGCCCGTCGGGCATACGGAAAGCGGTACACATGACACGTACCGGTTCGTCTTCATCCTCCAGTTCGATATAAACCGTAGCATCATAGAACACTTGTCTGTAATGCCGCCCTTCCTCTTCGGATATAGGGGTGAACTTATAGAAAGACATCAACGAGCCTTCCGTTTCGAGTATCGAGGGGTCGTGAAGCGCACTCTCCATCAATATCTCACCGTAATTCTCCAACGTATCGTCCGTCTCATCCACCACCTCGTCAATGATTGCGTAATAGAACAGCACACCCCACACTGCCATCAACAGAAACAGCAGCAATGCAAGTTTGCGGTAGGTGTAGCTCAGCAGCTTCATAGTTCGGAGAGTTTGTAGCCGAATCCATAGACAGCCTTTAATTCTATGGTAGCCTCAGCTTGTTTCAATTTCTTACGCAGATTCTTCACTTGCGAGTAGATAAAATCCAACGAATCCGCCTGGTCTATATTGTCTCCCCACACCGACTCGGCAAGGCTCATTTTATTGATGACCCGGCCGGGGTTGACTACAAAATAATAGAGCAGGTCGAACTCCTTGCGGTTCAGCTGCAAGGGTTTTCCGTTTATCTCTACCTGCCGTTTGTCGGGGTAGAGCAAAAGATTTCCAAGGGTGACGGTCACATCTCCCTTCGCCTGCCGCCGACGTATCAATGACTTGACACGTGCATTGAGTTCTGCCAGATGGAAAGGCTTTGTAAGGTAATCGTCGGCTCCCAGTTCCAGCCCGTCCACCTTGTCGTCCAGCGAGTCTTTGGCCGAGATAATAAGCACACTGTCACTGCGATGCAGCCGTTTCAGCTCACGCAGCAAGTCCAGACCGCTCCCGCCAGGCAACATGATATCCAGCAGAATGCAGTCGTAATCGTAGTCATTGATTTTATCCAATGCCGAAAAATAGTCGGCAGCGGTCTCTACAACAAACTTTTCTTTCAAGAGCGAAGTGCGGATGGTTTCCCGCAAATCTTGCTCATCTTCTACAATCAGGATTTTCATACCGGCAAAGATGGTCTATAAAACTGGAAACAATCTGGAAAACTATCCACTAATCAATGCTGTCTGTCTGATAATCCTCCATCAGTTCTTCTTTTGCCATGGAGATTTTCCCGTCAGCCGTAATGGTCAGTCTGATGGGAACATAAAGGTCGGATTGCGGATAGCAGACGCTGGCCGCGTATATGATTCCTTGCGGAGTGGTCTTGTCATAGACCAGCCCCTCAAGAATAGAGTACTTCATGAACTTGGCATCCACCAACGAAGCAAAATTATCTTTGGTGAACACTTTATCCACCACCTGCTTCCCGCCGCACGTGATGCGCAAGGTGATACGGTTATCCACAAATTTCTCCCCCTGCTCGTTTTTCACTATCGGCAGAGATTCATCCGGCCGGCGCACTACAGAAGACTGATACTCTTTTCCCTTATACGTAAAGGATGTTTTTACATCAGACACCTGCATGCGCTGTGGGCCGGCAATTTCTGTACTATCCTGCATCAATACCTGCGTACCGTCTTTCTTATTCTTGTCTTGCGACGAACAAGCAGTGAAGAAGATGACCGATGCACACACTAAAATATAGACTATATTCTTCATCGTTCTGTTTTTTAGTAGTTGACCGGACAAAAATAGTACAAATTGAATGCAATAGAAAATTTATTTTCTTTTAGATTCCATTTTTGCTTTTCTATCCTGCACTTTCTTGCTGTATGCAGCATATTGTTCTTCCGTCATAATCTTCCGGAGTTGTGAATCATAAGCAATACGGGCAGTCTTCATCTCTTCACGCTTCTTTTCCATCTCCGCTTTTTTCTGCGCGCGTTGCTCATCCGTCAATTGATGCGCTTGCCATCTCTCTTATGATGCTTGTGTGCTTTGGCACGATGCATCGGCATATCTCCCATTTTCTCAACCAATGCTAGATTTGCCTCCAGCAGTTGTTGTTTCTGCGTATCGTTCAAGGAGTACTCTTTCACCATCCGTTCCGTCATGCGCTCGGCACGGACTTTCGGTTCGGGCATTTTATCACTGTGGCGGGCATGTTGTGCCATTGCCATGCCACCCATCAGGAAGGCGGCCATCCATATCAGAACTATTCTTTTCATCATTTTTCTCTTTTTTTAATTAATACCTTATGTTAGTTATACCTATTGTGTTGCAACGTATCTATGACAAAAACAAAAGCAGGAAGTTTAACCGCAACTTCCCGCTTTAACATAATAAATGAGGTTGAAAAGAATATTAAGGTTCGTCCAAATACTGTACGATAAGGCTCACCTGCTTCGGCATGAATGTCCGTGTCCTTACATTGTACCCGGTATGCGCCAAGGTTCATACAGCTCGTGATTCCGTTTTATCCACCGCGTCAGGGTGCGGATGGCGCAACGTGCAGTAGCATTGGGGCAATAGAGCATGCCAAATCTTTCTTTTTATAAGTCGTGATACGAAAGCCATTTTCTGTTTCCATAGCAGTTTGTCTGATTTTTAAATGATTGATGTAAAGATACGATATTCAAAAGGCGAAGTCAAGTATTTCAAGGAGAATATGAACCTTTTTCTGAGAAAGTTCATATTCTCCTTATTTACAGAATGTTTATCCTAACGGATTTTCTCCCTGGTCGCCATCGGAACCGCCGCCATCCGGATTTGGTTTGGAGCTACCCCCACCAGAAACGGTGCCGTTGCCCGACCAATCCATCTTCTCTACACTGGCACGGGTCAGCATATCCTTAAAGTAGAAGCCGGAGTGAAGATATCTTGCGGCGATAAATCGTGCTTGCCTTCACATCTTCCAGCTTGTCCTGGCTCTTGGCGTTGATGCCGGGACGGAAACAGCCGAACTCACCCAGCTGTACCGAAAATCCCTTGTTGATATCCATATTCAAGGTGTCGATCAATCCGTCCAGCACCAACTTCACCACACCGCGAGGCGCCATGCCTATCTTGGAAACCTCGTCGCATAAATCCTTAAAACCTACCACACCCAAAGTTTTCATCTGCGCCACGTACTTTTCCGTTTTTGTCTCGTCAAAACCGAATACTCTCTTTTTTACTTCATAATTCAAAGCCATAGTTTTTTAATTTTAAGTTGATTAATAAAAGTCGGTCTTGTTCGCTCGTCAGTCTGCAAAACCAGTTTCTTTGTGACCACGATGCAAAGATACAACGGGCAGAAAACGGGGTGGTGCTTTAACGGAGGTTTAAGGAGGTTTTCGTAGGATAAAAAAGGATATTGGAGAAAAAGAAAGGAACTGATAGACAATGACTAAGAAATTTTATTCCTTAATCATACATTGTTTTTATCCTTTACGGCATCTTTAATTGACAGCGTAAAAAAGTTCAGGTTCTTTTCTCTCTGAATTTGCGCTTGCAAACTCCAAACTCTTTTTTCCGAAAAATGGATAGTGGTAGTTTCGTGAGCCGACAGGACATAGGGCAATGCACCTTCCACATGAAATACATTGACTTTCATCTGTCTTTATGGGGTTCTCCAACGCAATGGCACGTGTCGGGCACTCTTCCTGAATAGGACGGCACGCCTACGACCAACAATTCATTGCGTCCCAATCTCAAACCGGGGGATTAAAACATTACTCGTAATGTCATGTTGGATATTATCGGCGTGCAGCTGCTTGACGATACCCTGCACGATGGCTTTGGTAGTAAATGTAGCACTGAAAAAAACAGAATGGACTTTATGTATCTCCATAAATCTTAATTTATCCGATTAAATTTCTAATAACCGTAAATTTATTGGTATCCGTTCAAGGTCAGGCAGAAGAAGTCACTGTCATCATACGGATAATCGTATTCGATGGGGAGTTCTTCTTTCTCTATTTTCTTGAATCCGGCTTTCTCATAAAACAGATGTGCTCTGTCCGTATTCTTGGGGGTGTCGAGAATGATTTGCCTCCAGCTTTTTCAATATGCGGAATAACAGCCCTTTATCCATATTGAGCTCACGGGATATGTCCTTTGCATTTCGATTCGGATGCAAATACACATCTTGAATTTTACCTCTTTCTGGCATACACCACACTCGGCCCCATCCCATGCCTCATCAACACCCCTTCTTCTATAAACCTATTCAAATCGACAACCGCCTGCTTATAACTACGTCCTGCCAGCCGTGCATACTGAGAGCGATTGATGCAGGGATACTGCTGCAAATACTCATCCAGCAACTGCCAGCGCTGCTCCACGCCCAACGCCTCATCGGCAGACGAAGCAGGCGCCGATGCCGATTGCGGACAACGCTCCAACTGCATCTTACCTTTCAAATCCTTATAGAACTCCCTGCCCAGACGGAAATTCAACCCGCGCAAAGCGATGGAGGCAGCACGAAGCTCTTTCTTGTCCGTCGCCTGGCGGGTACAACTCAAAGAGGGGGTGAAGTAACCCAGTTCGCCCAGCTCCACCGTCCAGCCATTGGCAAGGCAGTCGCGCAACTCGTCCATAAAGCCTGCCATCGCTCCTTCCAGCAGGCTGCGGCTGAGGCCGGTGAAAAGATGTACACGCTCGATAAATTCCTTGCGGTCGATGGTGCCTTGGGGACAAAGCGGGCATAAAGGGATTGTTGCTCGCCGGTCTGGCGGACGTCGGGTTTCTCGAAAAGGTCGTAATACGCACTCATATATATTCTGTTTTTAAATGGTCCTGCAATTCCGTCATTTCTTCTTCCACGGCATTAAGGAGAAGAAATGCTATTCTTTAATCATTCCACCATGGAGAAAATATCATTCCACCACGGAAGAAAAATCGTTCCACCATAGTGGAATGATTTTTCCACACGATGGAACGATTTAATAGTAGCATACAAATATACTAATCGAAAGGAGGAAAAACAAGAAAATTCCCATAAAAAACATATCTTTACGCTGGAAATGAAACATATAAAAAATACACACCAAACTCACTTTAGAGTCATGAAGAAAATATATCCCAAAAAATGGTTGGAACTGCATCCGTACAAGCAGACAAACAGCGTTGACCAGTACTACGTCGGCATTGCAAACGAAATCCACAAAAGACTTTACTCTTCAACGATAGCCGACGCCTTCGAAGAAGAGGAAAACATACGCTATACAAGCCTCTGCCTCGCCGCATGGTTTGAGGACGTCATCTCCCAGACCGGCATCTGGCAGGCATTCACTGCCGAGTGCCGGAAGCGATACGGAACCTATCTGCCCTTCTACCCCATCAAAGGCGATTATTTTCCGGATGAAATCAATCTGGAGGACATACGCTTTCTGCTTTGGCACCATATACAATATCTATGCCGGGGAATAAGCGCCATCAACCCCGAGAATCCCGGAATAGAGCAGACTGCACAAGAGATATACGGACTGCTTGCAGAGGAATACGAAACCGCTCCCGAAAATGAAAGGATGCAGGAATTTCTATACCACTCTGCCATGGGAGAAGAAGATTTCTTCCGCTACCGGGAGATACTGGATTGGTTTCACTACCAATGCTACTTCAACATCGAAAATGTCGCCCAATGCCGGGACGAAGCTGAACGGTTGCTGGATGATGAAAAGATTACTCCCGAAATGGCAGAGACCCTCATATATGCCACACGCACCTCACTGACGTTCAAAGGCCGCCGCAACCTGCTGTCGCTGACCTCACCGGAATGGCTGGCTCTCATCGGAAAAGCCCATCCCGAACATCAGCTTTGGGGCAAAGTGAAGGCACGGGAAAACAGTTGCTATCTGCTGGAGAAAGAAGACGATGAATTTCTGTACGTCAAAGATTTGTGCAGTGAGGACGAAGGCGAATTCAAGATAACCAAGAAGTCCTTGAACCTTTCGGCCATCCGTAGCCGAGAGGCAGGGAAAAGCACCCTTATCTGCGAACTGATTTATTTTGGCAACGCATGGTGCAGTGCGGCATGCTTCTCGAAAACAAGTACGACCAGAAAATGGCGGAATATGTGGACGACTTGACGAAACAGAAAGAAAAGACGAATGAAAAGGCTACATTCCATGATTTCATAAAAGCATCCGGCGGGAAATCTTTTGTATTCTGCCAATCGCAAGAGGAAATCTCTGATTTTCTGCTGAACAAGATGGGATACGGCTTGAAAGAAGACCTGGACATACCACGCATACATACAGAAACCGGAGCCATGCTGATGGCCAACCCGCACACCGGCCTACATATCCAATTCAAGCTGTGCGAATGCATCAAATCTCCGGACAACCCCAATTATAATAAGGAGGAAGCAGAGAAAAACGCCATTATGTTCATCGTCAACCCAGACATTATCCCCTACCAATTGAGTTGCATCCTGCAAGACGAAGGCATGCTTCCGGATGCTTATCTGAACAGTTTGCAAAGAAAAGAATACGGGCAAGAGTTCATACGCAAGAATGCACACTTCCTGACTGATTATTTCCATCATCGGTGTCGGGAGAAAGACTTTGATTAGTTGAAAATGGGGGGTGAATACCACTTTTGACACATTTCCAACTACCAATTATCATAGTGCTTTCCAGAACTTCTGGAAATCCTTATACCGTCCGTAGCACACTAACTGGTCGCCGGCTTGTATCTGGTCATTTTCCGGCAGTTCGTTCAGTACATTGTGTTCCACATACGAGATGCCCAGGCAATTCTTCAAAGTCTCGGCACGTTTCAAGGCGAGCATCTTCAGGCCAAACTCCTTATCGAGATTCAATTCATTGGCATAATAGCCAATGAACTTGTCCGGAACGGTGAACTTGACTACATAATAATCCGGTGCCACGCGGAATGTCTCCATATCGGCACCGAATTCCAGCAACTGTACCAGTCCGCGTGCGGCATCCTCCTCGGGAGTAAGAATGCGTTCCAGCTCAAAAGCCTCGAGCACGGAACGGTGGACAGCGTCAATGGCGCGGGCATAGATATGCTGCACCTTCTTCTGCTTCAGCAAAGCCACTACACGGATGGATGCACCGAAATTCTCGCCGATGGCAACAATCACCACATCCACACTGTTCAGCGGCAATACGGACAAGGCCTGCTCGTCCGTAGCGTCGATGACAAAGGCTGTGGCAATCTTTTCCTTCAGACTATCCACCCGGCCGACGCTCACGTCCGCACCTATCACTTCGTGCCCCAGTGCAGAAAGCTCTTCTGCCAGCACGTGACCATAATTCCCTAAACCGATAATAATATACTTCATCTCATTTAATTGATAATAATCTGACCACTCGGATACTGATACTTCGTATGCTTCTTCTGCTTGATGATGCCAAGCATCAGCGTAATTAGTCCCACACGCCCCACAAACATCAGCAGTGCCACCAGCAGCTTGCTGTCGTCTCCCAACCGTGGGGTAAGGTTCAAACTGGACCCCACCGTGCTCAATGCCGACACACACTCGAAGGTAATGGCCAAAAGCGACGTACCCGGCTCCAGCATACTGATGATGAAAACAAACAGCAACAAGACGCCGAACGACATCACCACCGTGGCATTGGAACGACGGATAGAATCGTGTGACAGCTCACGGCCAAACACCTCTACCCGTTCCGTGCCGCGCAACACAGCCACCAGATTCAGCACCACTACCGCAAAGGCATTTACCTTGATACCGCCTGCCGTAGACTGTGAACCGCCTCCCACCCACATCAGAAACAGATATATAAGCAATGTCTGTACCCCCAAGCCTGCCAAGTCCACACTGGTAAAGCCTGCCGTACGGGGACACGTGGCATTGAAAAACGCCTGCGTCCACTTGTCGGCCACCGACATGCCGGCGAAGGCGGCATTCCACTCAAAGACAGCAATGCCCACCGTGCCCAGTACCAGCAGCAGGAAGGTGACTATCAGTACAATCTTTGTATTCAGGTTGTACAGATGGTAAAAACGCTTGCCGTCCCAATGCCACGTACGCAGAAAGTGCCACAGACGACGCAGATGGTAAAGAATAATATCCTTGAAATTCACCAGTATGGGGAAACCGATACCCCCCAAAATAATCAGCAGAGATATATAGATGAAGAACGGGTTGTGCCCCGTCATCACCAACGGATTACCCAGATTTCCGGGCAACGTGGAGAATCCCGCATTGCAGAAAGCGGAAATGGCATGAAAAGCGGAAAAGGCCAGCTCTTCTTGAAGGTCCATCCCCATCGTCCCGTGGATGTCTCCCCAGATAGCAAGCATCCCTATTCCTTCAATCACCAGCGTAAAGGCCAGAATATAGACCAGGGTGGAGAGCAAGGAATTCAAGGAATTGGAACTCACCATGTCGCGCACCACCAACTGATTGTACAACGAGGTATTACCCATGAAGAACATGGCAAAGAAGCTCGTCAGTGTCATCACTCCCAGACCGCCTATCTGAATCAGCAGAATGATTACCACAAAACCGGTCGGGGTAAAAGTGGACGCCACATCGACAGACGTCAGCCCCGTGACGCACACCGCACTGGTGGATATGAACAGCGAGTCGACCCACGATATGCCGTTCACCGTGCAGCGCGGCAACATTAACAGCCCCGTGCCTATCATTATGATTATCAGGAAACTTGCAGCCAGAATAAGCGAAGGGTTCGTACGCCGCCCCAACAACCGTACCAGCGTTGGAAAGGCTGAAAAAGGAAAACACCAGCAGCAGGACAAGATGATAGGCCTTGCCATGCAGAAATTCCCAGAACTGCAAGATGGCGCCCTCCTCCTCCGGACGATGGAAAATGACCGGGATAAGGGTCAGATAGAGCAGAATGGTCAGTATCCAGGTGAGCTTACTGAAGGTGCGCCGGGTATCCTTGTATTCCAGCAAAATGCGAAGGGTGACATCTACCAGAAAAACAATCCACACCCCATGGTACAAGCGTTGGAGCTGATGCGCCTCGACCTCTGAAATCGTAAAGCCATGCTCATAGACCACGCCGACAATCAGCAGGATGGAGGCCAAATAAGTGATGGAAGTCATTACTCCCACTGTCATCCGTACGTAAGGGTGAATCCATTTATTTTGATACAAAAGGAATTTATGATAAATCTTCATAAATGCATCGATTAATGAAACGCGGCAAACTTAGACAAATATACCTTGATATACAAAAAACAAAAGGAAAAAGAAATTGGTTCAAAAATAATAGCTACATTTGGGCATTGAATTATTAATAATTTTAACCACTATGAGCAACAAAAAGAAAAGATTCATTCTCCCGGAAGAGGAAATCCCACAGTACTGGTATAACATACAAGCCGATATGGTGAACAAGCCCATGCCACCGCTTCACCCCGGCACCAAGCAACCGCTGAAAGCAGAAGACTTGTATCCTATCTTTGCCGAGGAACTCTGCCGCCAGGAACTGAATCAGACCGACACGTGGATTGAAATCCCCGAAGAGGTCCGCGAAATGTACAAATACTACCGCAGCACTCCGCTGGTGCGCGCTTATGGATTGGAGAAAGCGCTCGGCACACCGGCACATATCTACTTCAAGAACGAGAGCGTCAGCCCGATGGGCTCGCACAAGCTGAACTCCGCCATCCCGCAGGCATACTATTGCAAGCAGGAGGGAGTGACCAACGTGACCACCGAGACCGGTGCCGGACAATGGGGAGCTTCCCTGGCATATGCCGCCCGCCTTTTCGGGCTGGAAGCTGCTGTCTATCAAGTGAAAATCAGTTACGAGCAGAAGCCCTACCGCCGCAGCATCATGCAGACATTCGGTGCGCAGGTTACCCCGTCTCCCTCCATGTCTACCCGCGCCGGAAAAGATATACTGACCGCCCACCCCAACTATCAGGCTCGCTGGGAACAGCCATTTCCGAAGCCATAGAGCTGGCACAGACCACTCCCAACTGCAAATATACCCTCGGCTCCGTATTGAGCACGTGGCCCTGCACCAGACCGTCATCGGACTGGAAGCCGAAAAGCAGATGGAAATGGCAGGTGAATATCCCGACACCGTCATCGCCTGCTTCGGAGGAGGTTCCAACTTTGGCGGTATCGCCTTCCCCTTCATGCGCCACAACATCCTCGAAGGAAAGAAAACACGCTTTGTCGCCGCCGAACCTGCTTCATGTCCGAAGCTGACACGCGGCAAATTCCAATACGACTTCGGAGACGAGGCCGGATACACTCCGTTGCTGCCCATGTTTACACTGGGACACAACTTTGCCCCTGCCAATATCCATGCCGGCGGCCTACGCTATCACGGTGCAGGTGTCATCGTATCACACTGCTGAAAGACGGTTATATGGAAGCGGTGGACATCAAGCAGCTCGAATCATTCGACGCCGGTTGTCTGTTTGCGCAAGCAGAGGCATCATCCCGCCCCCGAGTCCTGCCATGCCATTGCCGCAACCATCCGCGAAGCAAACAAATGCAAGGAAACGGGTGAAGAGAAGGTGATTCTGTTCAACCTTTCCGGTCACGGACTTATCGACATGGCATCCTACGACAAGTATTTGTCCGGCGATTTAGTGAATTACGAGCTGACGGATGCCGACATCCAGAAGAATCTGGACGAGATAGGCAATCTGGCTTAATAGATATTCGCCATACTGACAAGCGGTTCATAGAGTTTCTCTATGTCCTGCGAGTCCATCTCAATCTGTACCTGGTCCCCCGGAATCAAACGAGTTCCTGCGGGGACCAGATTTTTTCCATCCCGATGTACATTGATAATGACGCAACGCTCCGGCAGGGACAGTTCGTCCACCAGTTTCCCGTCCAGATAAGAATCCGTCATAATCTCCACTGAAAGCGTATAGCGTTTCTCTTCTTTAAAATCGGGAGCATGAATCATATCTTCATAGAGGGAGACGTTGGAAGGCTTCATTTGCAGAAGTTCCGTAAAATAGTAGGTCAACCCACCAACAACCACCGAAGGGTAAAAGACCTCGAAATGCCCCGTAATCTCCGTAATCAGCACAATGGCCGTGAGCGGTGTACGGACCACGGCCACCAGAAAAGCCGACATGGAAACAAGCATGATATAACTGACATTCTCTTGCCCGATGACACCGTACCTCACTCCTACCAGACCGACAATCTGTCCCAACAACCCTCCCGTAACCAGCGTCGGAATGAAACTGCCGCCCGGCAATCCGGAAGAGACAGAGAAAACTGAAAAGACAAAATGCAGCAACATGACGGCCGTCACCCACATAATCTGCGTACTGCCATTCTGTGCCTGGGCCAGCAGAAACTGCTCCCCGCCTCCAGTCAGATTGACCTGCATCAGCGAAATGATGTAGGCCACCAGCACCAGATAGAACATCTTGACATACGCCGGAGAATTGACTTTGGCATACACATGCCTGAAAGCATTCATGGTGGAGGAGTAGAACTTCCCGCATACGGAGACAATCACCGCCAATATCAAGAAATACTTCATCTGGACAAAGAAGGCGAAAACCGGTTCCGTTACTTCTATCAGATGGTAAGGATTCACAGGAAAGACCATGCTTGCCACGGCTCCTGCCACAACACCCGCCAGCAAGGTAGTGATGGCCGTCTTAGGGGCATCGAAGCGTTCAATGGATTCTATTACAATGAGCGAGGAAGCCAGTGGCGCTGCAAAAGCCGCAGCGAGCCCCGCTCCCGCCCCGCTGCCAGCAACTGTTTCTGTTCGCCTTTCAGGATATGAGTCCAGCGGGATACCAGGCTACCCACATAAGAGCCTATCTGCACGGAAGGCCCTTCGCGCCCCAAAGACAACCCCGCCGAGAAGGACAGAATGCCCCCTACAAACTTGGATACCATCTCGATGAAAGGATGCCGGTAAGTGATGCGCCCGTTAATCACGCCGCGTGTCTGCGGAATACCTCCCCCGCCGATAAGCGGCATTTTCCCCACGAGCCACATGACGAAGACGAGAATGCCCCAAGAAAACAGAAAGAGTGGAATGTGCCAGTACCAGGCCGGATGCGAAGCGAAGAAACCACTGCGGAGGTGGAACAGATAATAGAGAAGATAGTGATAGGGCACAGCGACCAGTCCCGTCAGCAAACCGACAAACATGCTGACGAAATACAACCGGGCATCCACCAGCTTCAACTTCCAGATGTGCCAGCCGCGTACTGTTTTCCAGTTCTTGACCCTCGTCCAAAGACGTTCTGCCTTATCCCATAGTTCCATAACAAAACAACTCCCGTTAACTTGCGCTTTACAACAACAAGCAACGGGAGTTGTTTTATACAGAAACATTATTTACCAAAATCTGTTCTTTGCAGGATTATACTCAAATCCCACGAGCTTCAATTTTCGTACAATGTCCTCTTTCTCTACGTTCATATCCTCGCAGACGCGTCCAGCGAAGGATAGAAATCACGCAGTTTCATGTTGATGAAGCTGTACAGCATCACCGGGTCCTCAGGTAATCTCATAGTTACAATCTTTAAATTTAAACTAATACCGGGGACAAAATTACAATAAAAAAACAAAATAGAGATAATTTTAGTGTAGAATATACAATCTAACCACCGCAAACGATTGAGGGCCATGTTTACGGAGCTTCCGTCTGCTCTATCTTCAGGGAGACCTTCTCGATAATCTTTCCAAGCTCCTCTTCCAGCGGAATCACATTGAAGTCGCCCCAGAAATCGGCATCATACTTGAAGTCGGTTTCAGAGAAGACGGTATGCACCGGCAGCCGTTCCGCACGCGGGAAGCGCGTCACGTTTTCCCCGTCAATCCGGCAAGTCACCATCTCGAACCAGGTATACAGAGTGGGATTACTGAAGAGCATGCGTTTTCTCTTCATCTTGAAGTAAAGGTCGCCACGGATGTGGTGGACATAATAGGTACCGTTCCAAGGTTTGTATGAGACGGTATAGACAAGTTTCTCCGTTGTCAGCTTGATTTTCGGTGCCTGGCGTATCACGAAAAGCCGTGTGGCAGCCTTCACATACCGGGGATGAATTTCGAAGCGAGCGCGTAGCAAGGCGCTGTTCTCCGAGTCTATATAGAGTTCTCCGCAGAACAAAGGTTCCTTTACCCCCCGTTTCTGCTCAAAATAGACGACGTTGGCAGTACGGTCGTCCACCGATACGATGTCGCCCGAAGTATAGGTATAAAGTTCCTCGCCGGATTCCAGCAAGAGGAAGTCGGGAAGATTCTTCATGATGTCCAACTGCAGACACGCCTCCACCCCGGAGCTGATTTTGGCAAGCACACTGTCCGTCTGCTCCCGGTTATCTATCTTGCTCATCTTGAGCAGTTTCACCTGGTCTTTCTGTCCGGGTTCCATCGTCGGTGATTTGTAGACCTTGAAAACGGCCTCCGTCAGGCTCTGGAACTTGTTCTTCAGTTGTACACCTTCCCGGTAGAAGGTGGTCAGATAGACCGGAGAAGTGGAGCAGTTCCTATCCCGGTGCTCTATCATCTCGCGAAGCAGCTTTTTAGGCTCCACCAGGCGGATAAGCACTTCTTGCAAGGAAATGACTTTCGGCTCAAGGCTCAGGACATTGCTGCGTCCTTCCAAAGCAGAGGCTTCCACCGTTTGCCCCACATAACCCAGATGGGAGAAGGAGAGCATGCAGCGCCTCAACGAGTCGGGCAGGTTGAGCCGGAATTCACCGTTCTGGTTGGTAATGTTACCCAGTGAGGTTCCTTGTGCGATGACCGACGCACTGACGACGGGCTCTCCCGTCTCCTTGTCCAACAGGATTCCGGCAATGGTGGAATACGCCGGTCGGGGCGGCAGGAGTACCGTTTCTTCCATACTCTTCCTTTCTGCCGCCCGTGTTATCAATATATGGTTGCCTAATACCTTCAATTCGAGGTTCCGACTGCCGGTTATCCTATGAATGGCCTGTCTCACGGAACACTCCTGCTTCCTAACCCTCACTACTGAGTCGTTATGGATGACCTTGCTGTCATAGATAAACAGATAGCCGGACTGCTCCGAGACTTTCCCCAACAGCGCATAAACCGTTCCCTTCATTCCGGGCAGCCGGACGATGCGGTCCAGCACATCGCCTCCGTCCGCTCTTGCACTGCCCGCCAGGAAGAAAATGAAGAGTGAAAAATGGAGAATGAAGCATTTCATTGAATTCATTGTTCCGACAATATCAGTCTATTGCCTGACGTGTACACTTCAAGTCGAACGTCCAGCATATCAGCTCGGCCACAGACTCCGGGGAGTTATTCGAAAATTCGACCGTCAGCCGCCTTTTGCCCAGGGTTGGCGACGCGGCTTCTATCTGCCAGCCGGCAGACTCCTTATTGATAGCACGCAGCACATCCTCCAGGCACTCGTCCTTGAAACGGATGTTGCTGGTGTAACGGTCAAAGAGCTCCGGATTCTCCGTCTCGCTGACGAGCAGACTGCCCCCCTGCAAGATAACCGTTTCTCCCGCCTCTACAAAGACCGTCTGTTCCTCTTGTTTCAGCAGCACCTTCACCTTCCCGCGCTTCACGGACAAGCTGAAGGGGGCCCCTTCATTGCTCCTGACATTGAAAGCCGTGCCCAGCACCTCCACACGCACCCTCGCCGTCTCAATCGTAAAAGCCTGCTCGGGTTTCTTTGCCACATCGAAGAAGGCTTCACCCTGCAGGTTCACTTCCCGCTTGTCTTCCGCAAAATGTTCGGGATACTTCAGCGTACTTTCCTGCGCCAGATATACCACCGAACCGTCTTCAAGGGTCTTGACCAGTGTGGGCTTCTCCCGGTTCTCCTCCGTCAGCAAGCTACGACTGTCCCCACCTTGTTCCGGTACGGCCCACCATGCGGCAAAACATACGATTCCGGCAATCACGGCTGCCGCAACGCTCCCCCACTTGAGGTAAAGCCTGCGGTGCATTGCCGGAGCATGTTCCGCATCTGCCGGCAGCAGGCAGTCCGTTTCGAAGCGGGCATAAAGCCGTACCCATGCCTCGTCGGTCCTTGTCTTCTTTTTATCTACTTCCATCATTGTGTCCGGATATAATTATCAATTTCATTTCGTAAGGTTCGGAGTACCTTGGTCATTTCCGCTTCCACCGTCTTGACGGACAACGAAAGCGACAAGGCAATCTCTGCATATTTCTTCCCCTCCATGCGGTGCATCCTGAAAATCTGCTGCCGGCGCCGGGGCTGCTTGTCGAGCGTATGCCGGATGAGAGTCCGTAGTTCCTCGTACTCCAAATGCGCGTGGGGGTCGGACGAATAGCCCGGCCCGGACTCCGTACGGACAGATGCCCGATAGCGCTCCTTGACCTCCTGATGCTCACAAAACTGCACGGCTTCATTCCTCACAGAACGGTAGAGATAGCTTTTCACGGACTGGAATACTTGTAACCGCTCCCGGTTCTTCCACAGCACGTAGAACAGCTCCTCCACAATTTCCTCGGCAGACGCCGTATCACCCGTGATGCCCGCAGCATACCAGCAAAGAGGGGAATAATACCGGCGGAAGATTCCTTCGAACGCCTTTATATCGCCCTCCTTTATTCTGGCCAGTATCATCAGTTCGTCCAGCATACACGGTGTTTTTTCTCGGTTGCTCCAAATATAAGGAAAACTATCAGATAATCAATTGGATTGTTTCCGCAATTTGCTGACTGCATTCTCCAGGGATTCCGTAGGTTCTATGATATTGTAGTTCCTCCAGAAGTCTTCGTTCCAGTACTCATCCACCAGGTCGTAGAATACCTGCTTCCGTTTGAAGGTGTTCTTGTTGGAGATGCCGGAGAGAGGGCTTTCCGTCCTGTCGGTCACCACCATTTCAGAGAAAGCGGTGTAGCTGGAGGAGAACAGCCTTTTTTTCCAGTCGCATTTAAAGCGGATGACATTCCGTATATAGTTCAGGTAAGTCTTGGCCCCCTGCTGCTTGTAGGTCACCAGATAGGTGACTTCCTGCGGGCGGAACCGTAAGCCGACGGGCTTCTTATGCAGAATGGCCTCCACTGCCTTCACCCGGTTTGCCATGTCCAGGCCAAACTCGGCACGTGTAAAGGAAAGCCGTTCGTAGTCTATATACAGTTTCCCGATGAACAAGGCATACATCAGGCTGACCCGCGGACGGAAGCTGACCACATACTGCATGCGGTTATCCAAATTGACGGGGTCCTCCATACGGAATTCATAATAGTCCAGATTGTCCGTGCTCAACAGCGCATCGCCATTCTTCACAATGTCCAGATAAAGGGACAAATTGGGGCCTCCCACCACTTTCACAGCCAGCGTGTCACTCTGCTTTTGGCTCAGCAGGCGGCGGCCTTTCAGCAGCTGCACCTTGTCGCGGTCCACATCGCGGGAGTTATAATCCGTCTTATAGACATCCATCACTGCCTCGGACACGCTGATATAGCGGCGGCGCTTCTGCACGGTTTCCCGATAGAAGGCGGTCAGCATGTTGTCATTGCCAGAATAGTTTACTGGAATTTTCTTGATGGCCTCTTCCACTATGACGCGGGGATTATTGCCATAGACCACAATCTCGCTCAAAAGATTGGGAGCCGGTATCATCCAGATGGTCAGCCCGCCCGTTTTTTCAAGTTCTTCCAGAGAGAGGTGTGTAGTGAGATAGCGATATGGGAGACTTCCAGTCCACGGAAAGCTTCCGCTTCCGCTACTTTCAAGGAGAATGTGCCGTCGGCATTGGTCACCGTTCCGATATTGTTGCCGACAACAGAGACGTTCACGTTTTCGAGTTTCTTCCTGCTGTCCTTATTCTTGACCGTACCGGTGATGACGAGCTCGTTCACTGCCGCGTCCTGCGCCATCAACGGGGTGATACCCGAAGATAAGAATGCAAACAAACACCCAAGTGTAAATCCTACAAAGTTTTTCATAAGGCATGTTTTTAAGGGGTTTCTATTAATAAGAGCGGTGAGGAAGATAAAACCCTATAGAATGGAGAGAAAAATACAAAAAAAGTAGCACGTTGATAATCAGAGAGAAATTTTGCCAAGACATTGCCATAGGTTTGGCAAACTTTGCCATGCCTATGGCAAAAGTTTGCAACGCGGTGGCAAAGTCTTGCCAATAGTAAGGCAAAAACTTGTCAAGCTGTCGGCAATAGCTTAGTTGAATTGTTGGGGCTTCCGCTGGCTCAGAATAACGTAGATGATGACCGGCGCACCGATAATGGGCGTGACGGCATTCAAGGGGATAATACCCGCTTCGCCGGGCAAGACGCAAATCAAGTTGCAAAGCAGTGCCACTGCACCGCCACTCAGGATGGTGACCGGCAATAGGGAATTGTGATTGGCTGCCCCCAATATCATGCGGGCCACATGCGGCACGGCCAGGCCAATAAAGGCGACCGGACCACAGAAAGCGGTGGTGACAGCCGTCAAGAGCCCGGTGATAATCAAAAGCCAGTTGCGCACACGGCGGATATTTACACCTAGATTTTCGGCATAGCGCTCTCCCAGCAACAAGGCGTTCAGGGGCTTTATCAACAATAATGAGCCGAACAGTCCCACAATAGTGACCAGCGCAAAGGCCGGCATCTGCTGTAGGGAAACTCCACCGAAGTTGCCCAGCCCCCATATCATATAGGACTGCACCCCCTCTGCCGTAGCAAAGAAGTTCAGCAGGGCAATGGCCGAAGAAGCGATGTAGCCTATCATGATACCCGTTATCAGCAGCATGACATTGCTCTTTATCAGCGTGGAAAAGAAAAGGATAAGTGCCATAATCAGCATGGCTCCGATAAATGCGCCAAGCAGTACGGAGAAGAAGCCGGACAGACTGAACACCCCTGCCGTGATGCTGCCGCCAAACAGCAGCATGACGAAGGCCACTCCCAGACTTGCCCCGGCGTTGATGCCAGAATGGATGGTCCTGCCAGCGGATTCTTGAAAGCCGTCTGCAACATCAGTCCGCAGACAGCCAATGCGCCACCGCAAAGCAGCGCCGTCAGCGCTTGGGGCAAACGGGATTCCCAAAGGATGAAGCTCCAGCTTGCCTTCTCCCCCTCTCCACCGAGCAGGATACGGAAAACATCGGCAGGCGGAATCGAAACCGACCCCACCAGCAGATTGCCCGCAAAAAGCAATAAGATTACTACTCCCAGCCCGATACCATATTTCCAGCCTTTACTCATAGTTACATTATTTAGCACACAGAGACACGGAGGCACAGAGTTTTCTATTACTTTCACAAAAGTTCCGTATCTCTGTGTTCATCACTCCTTCAGTCTGCAAAAATAGCGCAAACCTCCCAAATCTCCTATTTCGGGATGCAGAATCTGTATTAGGTCGGATAACAAATAATCGGGACGGAACGGAGTCTCCTCGTAGAAAGGAACTTCGCCGTATTACAACCATAGACATTCCGGGTCTTGAAAGCCTTAAAACCGGTGTAGCCGATATAATCCGCCTCCAAATCAGCGTAGGTCATATCGCGGTCACGGTTGTACTTCACCAGCCAGACGTCGGCATCGCCCGCCTTGTCGAAAACGGTCTCGAAAGCCAGAGGAACAGAACCGCTGTGGGTATCGTCGGCAAAAGCGTAACGCCCGCAAGCATCCTGAAAAAGCCTTCCTATAGTGCTACGCCCTCCCGGAGCGTACCATGCCGAACCACTTTTCATCTCGCTGACAATGGACAGTGAGGTGGAGGAAAGCTTTGCACGCATCTTGAGGCGCCGGTAGCAGCTATCCACCTCGGCAAACAGACTGTCGGCTTGTGGCGCAGCCCCGAAGAGCAGCCCGTAAAAACACATCCATTCGGCACGGCCCAAAGCGGAAGTTTCCATATAGTCGGCACATTCGATGATGGGAATATCCAGTTTCTCGATACGGCCATAACCACCACTGTTCTCGAACGGAGATAGAAGAATGGCATCGGGATGCAGGTCGATGATACGTTCCATATCGGGATTCATACCATCGCCGCAATCGACAATGATACCCCGACGGCAAGCCTCGTGCACGGCCGGCAGCTTAATGTACTTCAGGTCGCAAACGCCGCCGATACTACTGAACACGCCCAGATTATCCATCAACCCGCAATGTACGGAAGAGTAAATGACCGATTTGGAGAGCGGGGTACGCACCACGGTACCTTCCGGAAGATGTGCCGGGAGTTCACGGTCTTTAGGAACCAGGATATAGGTATGCAGCGTGTGCAACGTATCCCAGGGATTGCGCAGGGTGGCAAGGGTATAGTCGGGATAGGACACTAAGGTAAGGTTCTCCGCATAACGTAAGGGAATGGTGTCACCGTCGGGCAAAGCAGAGGCAGTCTTGCCCCTTCCCCCGCAGGAGAAAAGAAGCAAGACTGCGAGTATGCAGATAAGAAAGCTGTTCCTTTTCATCGACATTAATTAAAGAAAACAGCGGAATTAGGATTGACACCTCCTGCATCGAACTTTTCTATGAACGTACCGTCTTTCTTGAAACGGTAGATGGTACCGTTCGTAATGAAATCGGAAGTACTGATATAAATATCACCGTTATTGTCGTTTATTGTCAACATATGCAATGTACTCGATACAAGTTCAGCAGGAGCATCTTTCAGGAAAGAAGCATTATTCATCTGTCCCGTCTTGATGTTGTAAGTAAAGAAAGTGTTGACAGTTGTAACCGGTTTAGTACTCCAGTCCGTCATTGAATTCACCAGATACAATATATCATTATTGGCAGCCATATAAGTGGCATTGCCTATCTTGGTAACCTTGTTGCCTTTGGCCGGCTCAATCATCTGCAGCACATAGCCCTCTGCAGAAGAATAATCATCAGAAATGAGGAACACTTTGTCGTCCTCTTCCAGCATTTGTGTATTGGGATTGGAAGCCACTGTCAATGTTTCCTTTAGTGTGAATGTTCGCAAGTCTATCACTTTAACATCATTGTGATAAGTATAGTCAGCAGTACAACTATTCGAAACATAAAGCATGTCCTCACAGATTGCCACACCTTCCAGATTGTCACCAAGTCCGGTCAATTTATCCACTACCTCCAACGTTGTCGCATTGATTTTAGCCACTGCTCCTCCCCAAAAGGAAGCATAGATATACCATCCTCAGCATCTATATAGCGAATACCAGCACTGAGGTCGTTGTCGCCTACGAACGAAACACGTTTCAACTCCACACCTGCAGCATTCAGCTTGGTCAGATAATTAGAGCCATAAACGGCTATATATATTTCATCTTCATACTCAATCATGCTCTGACCAAGGTCACCCAACTTGGCATTGTTTTGGGTCTTGTAGATATCACTGATAAAATCCGCATCCTTATTGGGTGCATAAAAGGCAAGTCCTGCATTGTTGGCCCCTTGAGAGCCTTCGTTCAGAATATAGACACGCGTCTGCGGCAGTGTCACCTTCGACCCGTCATCATCCAGAGAATCATCGTCGTCGTCACTACAAGATACCAAAGAGGCACCCAAAGCAAGCATGCAGAGCATACCGAATAATAAACTTCTTACTTTCATAATCACTGTTGTTATTGTTTATAATTATTTCTTATTGTTTATAAATGGCTGACTCAAAACTTAAAGGTCCCCGTCAGCCGCCACGAACGGCCCGGCATAGGATAATATTTTATCACGTCATACTGTTCATCGGTCAGGTTTATAATCTCAGCCTGCAACCGGAGTCGGCAACTGCCCAAAGCAAACTCATGAGAGAGGCTCATCGTATGCTCCCAATACCCCTCAATCTCATTCTCCGGAAGGTTCTGCGACAAATAGTAGCGTTTTCCCACTCCCACCACCGAGTAGCCACATTCACCCACGGCGTTTCCACAATGGCAGACGCATTTCCGCTATGGAGAGGGGTATAAGGCAATTGGTCTTTATAGTTCTTGGCATCGGCATCGGTCAGGTCAATGGCCTTCTGCCACGTATATCCGCCCGACATAACCAGTTTTATTTTTTTTGTCAAGGGTACAGTGGCGGCCAAAGTGGCATCCACACCTGCGGCATGTACCTTGCCGTAGTTTGCCATCTTCCACGCATAGGTGGTGGGAAAAGCCACAATCTTATCCGTCACATCGTTGTAGTAACCGTCGAGCGTAAAGGAAATATAATCGAACACAGCCCATCCGGATTTGCTCCATGTGATACCGACATTATATTCGTCCGCTTTCTCGGGCCGCAGATTGCGGTTGCCCAGCCGGTAGTAATAGAGGTCATTGAAAGTGGGCAGACGGAACGTACTCTTATACATCAGCCGGAGATACAGTGACTCGTCCTGCCACGGCTGCATGCTGACCGACAGAGAAGGGGCAAAACGATGGAAATCGTCGGGAGTCGTACCCTTCTCTGTATGCTCCGACGTGGCGGTATGCACCAACGAAGCGGTGGCCGTGAGCCATCCTTGCCGATAGCGTGCATTGAAAGCACTGATAGAAGTATATCTTGTGGGGAAAGGACATTCCGGCAAGCTGTTGCGTAGCTTGTTCATCACTCCGTCCTGCGCCAACGAAAGGGTCAAAGTTTCCAGAGGACGGTAGAGAACGGTCGCGGAGATATAATACTCGTCTTGCCGGTGATTTTCCCGATAATATCCGTCGGTATATTCCTTGCCTTCATCCTTATACTTGTTCCAGCCATGATTATACTTTGCCTGCGCCTGCAAACTCCATTGGGGCGAAAAATGCTTCCTATAACGTGCCTGTACAAAAGTATTCTCATCCCAAAGTGTCTCATCGGAAAGAGGATTATAGAGTGTAACCGCCCCCGGAAGTCCCCGACGGGAATAGAAGTAGTAGCCTTTCACATCCAGTTCACCGCCATCCTTGAACGTATGATAAAGGGTGCTTCGCCCTGCCATGAATAGATGCCGGAGTTATTACGTTTCTCTTCCGTCACATATTTGCCATTGACCAGCGTAAAAGGATAATTCCCGTCCGCCCTCATATAACCGGCATCTACCGCCACGCGTGTACGACCGCCCAACTTCTGCCACCAACGCAGCGAAGGGCTGACCATTCCGAACGAACCGCCACGCACCCGTGCCTGGAAAGCGGCATTACGTCCATCGTCAAAATGAGGCTTTTCCGTCTCTATGCCCAGCACACCGGCCGATGCATACAAGCGGGCAGACTGCAACAAGTCCTCCGACTGCCCGATGGCGAGCGAAAGCATGGAAACATTGTCCAATGAAAAAACGTCCGATGTCTATCTGCCCTGCCTGACAGTTGCTCACCGCCACCCCATCATAACTGACAGCCGTATGAGCCGCCCCCATATTGCGGATGGAAACCGTTTTCAATCCTCC